>JAEEGL014063768.1_pt1 | contig 21548 bp, 14 predicted proteins | sample 9134231 | NCBI WGS metagenome assembly JAEEGL01 (sample SAMN16246548, study PRJNA631951) | gut metagenome | biome: gut microbiome; feature: rumen; material: fiber-attached | host: Bos | place: Iran: Karaj | collected 2018-10
AGGGGTTTATAGATGTACCAGTTGGTGAGCGCCCGCTGGCCCGACGCCCTGATGACGGAGTTGACCACGCCGTTGGGCCCGATGAAAGCGTATACGATGATGGCCACCACGGACATGGACAGGAAATAGGGCATAATCATCATGGTTTGAATGGTCTTGGACAGGCGCTTCATATACATTTCGTTCAGCACCAGCGCCAGCAGTACGGAAAGGATGGTGGTCACGATGATGAAGGCGATGTTGTACAGCACCGTGTTGCGGGTGATGCGCCAGGCGTCCGTGGTGGCGAACAGGAACTCAAAGTTTTTCATGCCCACCCATTCGCTGCCGAAAAACCCTTTGACCACGCTGTACTTTTCAAAGGCCAGCACCACGCCGAACATGGGCGCATAATTGAATATGATCAGGTAAATCAGCACAGGCAGGGCCAGCACATGCAGCCGCCAATGCTTCCGGAAGCTCAAGGCCCACCTTTGCAGGAAAGACCCTTTCGTTTTTTTGACCGCTTCCATCGCCTTCGCCTTCCTTTCCGTCAGGATGCGGAAACGCCGTTCCTTTTCCGTTCACGCAGCATATGTTCTTTGGATGTCTATATTGTATTCTTTCCTACCGTTTTATGCAACCTGAAATAGTTTAGGAAACCCGAACATATTAACGGAACAGAAGAAAATCAGAACGGCTTTTCAATCCGCACGGCCTTTTCCTGGGCGATAACGCCCAATTCCGCCGCCTTGAAGCAGTGTTCCTGGGTCATGGCGTTTTCGGTGCGGTTCAGGCAGTCCAGGATCAGATCTCCGAAAAACGGGCAGCCCACCTTCCCGTCCGTCAGGAAGCGGCGTTCCTCCTCGCCGTTTACCAGGATCACGATATCCCGGGTCTTTTCCGGCACGGCGGGATCGATGGTTTTGCGCAGCTCCAGGGTGCCTTCCGTTCCCACCACGAAGGTGCGGCTGTCGCCCCATTCCCGCAGGCCGTCCGGGGTGAACCAATCCACCCGGAAATAGAAGGCCGTGCCGTTTTTGCCCAGCACGCAGCAATCCCCGAAATCCTCCAGGCCGGGATACTGGGGGTGATTGTAATTGGCCACGCGGCTCAGCTGCACCTCCGCGTCCGTTTCCCCGGAAAACTGAAGGAACTGTTCGATCTGCTGGCTGCCGATATCGCACAGGATGCCGCCGTACTTTTCTTTTTCAAAAAGCCAGGCGGGGCGGATACCGGGGTTCAGCCGATGGGGCCCGAAGCCCTGCATGCACAGCACCCGCCCGATGGCTCCCGCGCGGATCAGCCGTTCCGCGAAAATGCCGCTGTGGGTATGCAGCCGTTCCGCGTAATAGCACATATACTTGCGCCCCGTTTGACGGACGCATTCCCGCGCCTCCTTTAGCTGCTTTAGGCTGGTCATGGGCGCCTTGTCGGTGAAATAGTCCTTCCCGGCGGCCATGACCCGGAAGCCCAAATCGGCGCGTTCACAGGTGACTGCGGCGGCAGCCACCATGCGCACCTCCGGATCGTCCAGGATTTCCCGCTCGCTGGCAGCCGGGCGCACGCCGGGGAAGGATCGGCAGAAATCAGCCACCTTGGCCGGGTCGGGATCATAGACGCTTTTCAGCGTGGCCCCCGCGTCCCGCAGCGCGCCGCACATGCCGATGATATGGGCATGATCCAGGTGCATGGCGGAAAAAACGAACTCCCCCGGCCGCACGACCGGCTTTGGCAAGGGGAGAAACAGGGATGCTTCGTCAAAGTGTTTGTTCATGATTGTGCGCCTCCTGTTCCCGAAGCGTTTTCAGCAGAGAAAGGCACCCGTCGGCCACGGCTTCCGCCACGCCCGCCCTGAACAGGCTGCTGCGGGCCTCATAGCCCCCGTCCAGGTAATCCTTCATCAAGGGGAAATAGTTTTCATAGCCGTTCACGCAGCAGCAGGGCAGCGCCAGGCCCCAGCCCGCAGCTCCGGCGATGGCCCGGCCCGTTTCCGTAAAGGGTTCCCCGGGAATGCCCGCGAAGGCCACCGGGCCCACCGCCGCCGCGCTCAGGCGCAGGGCGAAATCCTCCGGCCCGTGCTCCAGGCGAAGCATGCGGTCCGCCTCCGCCACCACGGTGGTCAGCATCATGCCCTGATAGGGGATTTCGCTGTCCCGGCCCGCCCGGTGCAGGCCATCGTACAGCCGGGCCAGGGGCAGTTCCTCCGGCTTGGGCCGGTTGGACGGCCAGCGGATCACCCGCTGGGCGGCGCAAACCGAGGGATTCTCCACCCAGTTCACCTTATCGTAAACCTGCAGCGCCGCACCCGCCACGGCCCGGCCCATATACCGGGCGTGGCCGTAGCCCCGCATCACGTCGTCAAAATCCAGGGTCAGGTCGTTGAGATCGCCGTCCCCGGGCGCGGTGTTCACATGGTTCACGTCCCCCTGCGCACCGTTGAACAGCACGCATTTTACGTGATCCAGCGTTTTTTCCAGCGTGCGCCGGACAAAGCCGGGCCAGTCCGCCGAGATCACGCAGCCCCCGACGGTATCCGGGTGGCAGCCGAAATGGGTGAGCAGAATGGCGTCGGCCCCTTCCCGGTCAAAGCGCACCACACCGACCGCGTCGTTCACTTCGCCGATCGGCTCCGCGATATCCGGATTGTTGATGCCGGGATTGGTGCGGGTGGAGCCGTCCTTCATCCGGAAGCGCCGGATAAAGGCGACGTTGGGCGCGTGGGCGGTTCCGTAGCCCATCCGGGCGGGCCGCAGATCCTGCAGGGCGAACACGCACACGTCCTCCAGCCGGGAAGCAAGAAAATCAAAATACTGTTTTTGCAGTTCCGGCGCTTCGTCCCCGTTCAGCTTGGGGCCCGTGTGGGTGTGGGTGCAGGCGAGGAAAACGTGGTCTTCCTGGACGCCGGTGCGCCGGGCGATGCGTTCCCGGATGGGATCGCTGTACGGCGACAGCAGCTCCAGAATGTCCACGCTGATCAGCAGCAGCTTTTCTTCTCCCGCCGCCACAGCCACGGCGTTGGCTTCCAGCTCGTCCAATACCTTCTCCGCCAGCCGGACCTGATAGTATCCGGCGATGGGCATGCCCATGGGCGGGGTGATGTTCACCCGGGCGAACCCGGCGCAAAGCTGACGCATTTGTTTCACCTCATTTTTCCGACGAATTGAGCGTTATACTGCATGATGTCCGCAGCCACAGCCCGCACGCGGGTGAAATCCTGCACCAGGGGGTCCTGGCACAGGGCGGCCGTCAGCTTGCTTTCATCCCATTCCGCCGCGGCTTCCATAAACATTTCTTCCCGTACCGCCGTAGCCTGCACCACCAGCTGCGCCGCCTTAGGCAAAGGATTGGCGATGGCGGGATGGATGCCCGTGGCGTCGAAGGTAACGAAGGTTTCCACCACGGTGTCCATGGGCAGCTCCCGAGTCTGGCCGAAATTGCGGTAGTTCATCACGTCGTAAAACTCCCTGCCCCCCTGCAGCGCTTCGATTACCCGGTCCGGGCGCTCCTCGCTGACCCGGAAGGGCGGCATTTCCCCCGATTCCAGGGGCTTTACGATCTGGTCCCGCAGGCGTTCCACCGTTTTGGTCCTGTCCGCGATCCGGTCATAGTGCATGCCGAACAGGTTCCGGCTTTCCGGGGTGCCGGTTGTCTGGTAGTAAAACTCCGCGCAGTGCTCGTCGCTTAAGCCCGGCATGCAGCCCAGCATATCCCACAGGATGAAGCGGATGCGCTCGTTTTCCCGCCCGGCAAAGGGATCGTCGAAGGTGATGTTATCCTTGCCCGCCCAGGCAGCCTCGATCATCTGCTTGTCCCGCATGATCTGCAAAGCGTCCTTGCCATGGAAGCAGATATCTGTCAGGAAGGAGCAGTGATCCACGCCGGACACCGAAAAGCTGACGCCTTCAAAGCTGTCGGCCCCGAAATAGGGCAAAAGGATTTCCAGGTGGTTGCGGATGCCGTGGCAGAAGCCCACAGCCGTTACGTCCTCATATTTCTGCACGCAGCGGGTCAGGGCGGTGAGGGGATTGGTCACGTTCAGCATGACCGCTTTCGGGCAAAGCTGTTTCATCCTATGCGCGATGCGGATGAATTCCGGCACGTGGCGGATGGTCCGGCTGGCCCCCGCGATGCCGGACTCGCTTCCTTTCACGTTGTAAGACCCGTGCCGCCGGGCAATGCGGTGATCCTCCAATTCCGCATCCAGCCCGCCGTGGGAAATGGCGATCACCACATAGTCGGCCCCTTCCAGGGCTTCGTCTTCGCTGAGAGTTTTGGTCAGGGTGATGGCCTTTTCCGGATAAAGGTCGTTGTAATAGGAGCAGAAAGAAAAGGTGTCATTGACCGCCTTCTCGTTGATATCGTACAGGCACAGTTCCGTTTCCCTGTCGTAAAAGGGATTGTCCAGAAACGTGCTGAACAGGCCGTAGGTCCAGGAATAGGAGCCGCCGCCGACCATGGCGATTTTCAGTTTCATACCGTTTTTCCTCCTTCATGTGCTTGGGTGAAAGCGGACGTTTCCGCCATATCCCCGATGTTCAGGCCGCGCAGGGACAAACGGTCCCTCATGGCCTTGGTGTCGGTATGCCGCAGGACGCCGGGAAAAATCCAGGCATGGGTGTGCGTTTGATCATGGTACTTTTCTGTAACGATTTCTTCATAAGGCGGACACAGGGCGTCCGTATGGCAGGTAATGCCGCGCACGAGGGCGGCAAGCTCCGCGTACCGCGACATTTCGCCCTGGGCGTAAAGGCACACCCGTTCCGCTTCCGGCCATTTCCGAACCATTTCCCAGGCGGCCAGCACATCCCGAACGCGCAAGGCGCACAAGGAATCGCCCAGCTGGATCAAATACGCGCTGAGCTTATATAGGGTCCCCCAGCCGATGTACAGGGAGGAGGATCCTAAGGGCCCCGGCAGCAGGGAACCTTCCGCCGCCGTATCCATCACCAGCACCTGCCAGCCATTCCGGCAGGCTTGATGAATCCAGGCTGAATGCTCGGCCAGCCGGGCTATCCCTTCCGGCCACAGGGCGATCACCGTGGGCAGCTTTCGATCATCCTGCCGCATGTCCCGCAGGAATACGCCGTTGTTCCAGTGCCCTTCATGGACCCGCCACAGAACGGCCCGCCAGGCGTAGTGCCCGCAGATGCCCTCTCCGTACACCCGGGGCGGGCTTGGATCCGCGCTGTCCATCCCCACGGCATCGCCGATCCACGCTTCCGGGCCGCTTTCCCGTTTTGAGGCAATCTCCGCAAGAAGGCCATTCAGTTCATCCTGCAAGGTCCGCATCCGGGGAAAGGCTTTGAGCAGCATGCCGTCCGGGGTACAGCGCAGGGCCTCCGGGGGCAGCGGCGCAAAAGCGAAAGATGCAAGATCGGGTTCCTCTCGTGAAAGATGGCGCAGGAAAAACCGGGCCGCCGCCATGGCCAGGGCGGGGGAATAGGCGTGGGCGTGGGGGGCCGTGGTCATTTCCGGCGGGGTCCCGCCCGCGGCCCGCCAAAGCGCGCGCGCCGCCCGGAGGGTGCGCTTCGTGCCCTCCAGGGGGAAGAAATCGTTTTCCGCCGCTAAGATCATCAGGGGCTTTGGAGCGATACCGGCCAGCAGGTCCACATAATCGATGCCTTTTTCCACACTGCCGGGCCAGATCATTTCATTGTCCGGGTCCACGCCGCCTTCCAGCATGGCCCGGGTATCGGTCACATACGTGCAGGGCGCGGCGCAGGCAAAGCGTTCCCCCGCCGCCAGCATCATCATGCAGACTTGGGTGCCGCCCCCGGAATGGCCGGTGAGGCCCACGCGGTTTTCGTCCACATCCGGCCGGGAAGAAAGATAATCCAGCGCGGCGATGGCGTCCCCGATGAAATAACGGGCCAGGCTAACGCCCAGCAGCTTGCATTTCCAGTCCATCAGGTCGTGTTCGCCGGAACAGCCCTGAATGGGCTGCAAATCAATGCCGCTTTCGTAGTGCTCGAAACGCTCCCCTTCGCCGAAGGGGTCCAGGGCCAGCACCACGAATCCCGCGAAGGCCAGCAGCTGGGCCACATATTGGTATTCCGGGTCCGCTTTGCCCAGGTCCGTATGGCCGATCAGGAGCAGCACGGCGGGGCGGGGCCCCCTTTCCCCCAGCGGCGTATAGACAGCCGCCGTCGCAAAGCTCCCCTCCCGGGGCTCCAGCAACACCTTTTCCAGGGAGAAGAACCCATAAGCCTGTTTGTCCACGACCTGGGCCGAAGCGGCAAAGGGCGGCGGCAGACCGCCGATGCACTGGAAAAACAGCCTGCGGACCTCCTGCTGATAGGCTTTCAGCGTTTCCCCGTCCCGGACGGCGGCGCGGCGCGCTTCCCCGCGTTTCAGGGCTTCTTTTGCCCGGGCGCAGATTTCCATATACAGGTTGGCGGCGGTCTCCGCCGGGGGACGCATGGCTTTCTCCTGAATCTCCCATAAGGTGCGGGCATTGGGGCGCAATGTCCCGCCATTTTCCAGCATGGATCGCATCAGTCCGTTCCTCCCGTCCCTTCATCTTCTTCGTTACGCGGCTCCGCAAGGACGCCTTGGAGTGGGATACGCACGACGGCGTCCAGCCCACCGTCCGGCAGCTGCGCGTAATGCAATCCGCCCCGGCCGCCGAACAGCAGGGTGATGCGCCGGTATACGTTCCGAATGCCGATCCCATGGCCGTCCGGGTCGCCATCCTCCGTCAAAAATCCGTTGATCCTGTCCGCGTTCCCGGCGGAACCGTTGTCCGTTACGTGAATGAGCAGGCATCCGTCCTTTTCCTCGCAGTACAGGCGGATGCACAGGCCGCCGTCCTGATTTCCCGCATGGAAAAGGGAATTCTCCACCAGCGGCTGCAAAATAATAGGCGATACGAGGACGGACATGTAGCGCTCCGGAATATCGTACTCAAAGGAGAAGCCGTCCGCAAAACGGATCTGCTGGATGCAGATGTAATCTTCCAGATAGTTGATTTCCTCCCGCAGCGGCACAGTCGTGCGGGAAAAGTTGATGCTGTATTTGAGGATATTGATCAGGGAAGCCACCATGGTGACGATGCTGTCGTTGCCTTCCATCAAAGCGCTGCAGCTGATGGAATCCAGGGTGTTATAGATAAAATGCGGGTTGATCTGGGCCTGCATCGTTTTCAATTCCGAATCCCGATGCTTTTTTTGCTCATCCAGGGCCTTGCGGGAAAGGCTCTGAATGCGCTGGCGCATGGCGTTGTAGCTTTGGTACAGAACGGTGATTTCATCCCCAGGCCCGGTTTCCTGGGCTGGGGGCATATGTTCGGCGTCCTTTGCCTGCTCCATGATGCCGGACAGGCGCACGATGGGCCGGATCACCTGCCGGGACAGGATCAGGGAAAGCATCAGCGCCACCGCCACCAGTGAAATCAGCATCAGCACCAGCAGATAAACGGGCGCTTTTTGATAAACGATGCTCTTTTCCGGCACCAGGAGCACGCATTGCCAATCCCGCTGGAAACGGGCCTGGGTGACGGAATAGAGCGTGCGGCCCAGCCGGGTCTTGCCCACCGTTCCGGGGGCGGGTAGTTCCGCGGCGTTTTCCATGGGCTGTCCGGCCGGGAAAAGCTGTTCGTCCGTACTGGCCATCACCGCGCCCCGGAACAAAAGCAAGACGCAGGATTGGCTGTTGAATTCAGCTCCCGATAAAAGCCGGTTCAGCCGCAGCATGGGCATGGCGTACACCACCACGCCGATTTTATCGTTGTAGCGCGGATCGGCGATTCGGGTGCTGGACAGCTGGTGGGAAAAAAACAGATAGTCTTGGTTCCGTTCATCGCAGAAAGCGTATGTCTGCCCCTTCTGCGCCAAGGTCTGAACGTACCAGTCCTCGTTTTCCACGCCTTTTGATGAATAAATATGGCGGGTGGTCATACTGCGGCCGATGGAAAAGCTGTCTGCGTAAGCGGCAAGGGGAAATTGGCCGTCCAGCAGCAGCATGGGGTAAGCGCTCTGCATCAGCGGGGCCGTAGGCGTGCCGGTGTTCACGGAAAACACGATGCCTAAGTTTTCGATTTGCTGATTGGCCACAGTGCTTTCGGATCTGACCAGCATGTTCGCCAAATCCTCGTTGAAGCACAAATAATAGGCGTTCTGCCGGATATTCATCAGCAGCGCTTCCGCCGTTTCAACGGCTTGAGAAACGAGGCTTTTTTGCTCTTCCTCCAGGCGGTCCCTGTAGATCCTGCTGAAATAACTATAAAAAATCCCGGTGAACGCCAGCACTAGGATCAATATCCCAACAAGCAGCAGAAAAAAGGTGCGCCTCCGCATGCTCTTTTTCATGGCGTCCACCTTCCTTCCGCGGATAAAAACAGACGGGAAAAAAACGCCGTCAGTCTTCCGCCTTTTTTTCGTGCAGCATCATGGTACGGTACTGGGAAGGGGACAGGCCATGGACGGAGCTGAACAGACGCGAAAAATAATCCGGTGTCACATAACCTACCCTCTGGCTGATAGACCGCACGTTTTCGTTCACGTCCGTCAGCAGTTCTTCGGCGTGGCGAAGGCGCACTTCGTTGATCCGGCTGATGATGCTGATGCCCTTATGCTGTTTGTACAGCGTGCCTGTATATACCGCGGACAGATGCAGCCTTTCCGATATGGAGGATACGGACAGGTCCGGTTCGCTGTAATGCTTTTCGATGTATTCGTCGATCAACTCCACATAGCCGGCTGTCCGCACGGTCTGATGCGCGCACAGTTCCATACAGGCCCGGCATTGCTCTTGAACGAGGACGAGCACGTCTGAAATGGTTTTCATGGCCGAGCAAGCTGCCATGGCGTCCCGGCTGAGGGCTTCCAACTCCTGCTTTTTATAGGTCAGCGCGCCTGTCTGTGCGTACAGTTCCCGAAGGAAAGCGACGCAGAAGGGTTTTACATCCTCCGTCCGGATCCTGTTCAGCGCCATTTCCTCAAACGCGTCCTTACAAGCCTGAATGTCTTCGGTGGAAAGCATCTGGCGCACCATCCGGCGCAGCACTTCCCCGTCATCCCGAAGGGCGGCGTAGGTTTTCCGCCTTTCCAGCTGAACGGTCATTTCACGGATCTTTTCCGTGATTTCGCCAAGCCTTTCCTTGGTGATAGGCTTGAGGATATAATCCTGTACGTCGATTTTCAGCGCTTTGTGCACGAATTCGAAATCGCTGTATTCACTGAGGATGATGATATAGATATCCACCATGGACGCGCGCAGTTTTTCGGCCAGCTGAAGCCCGCTGAGCCCCGGCATTTTTACATCCGAGATCAGCAGGTCCGGGGCCGTTTTCAGCGCCGTTTTCAGCGCGCTGGTACCGTCCGTTGCTTCCAGCACCTGGGAAAAGCCCAGCTCCTCCCAAGGCAGCATTTTCAGCAGGCATTTTCTGACGAATACGTCGTCGTCCACAATCAGCGCTTTCATCGTTTCCTCTTTTTCATGTGCCGCGTAGCGGAGGTATTATCCGTTGTTTCATGGTGTCCATTATACTACGCACCGTCCTGTTTTGCAACCTCCGCCTCCGTTTCGGCCTCGGGCCGCAAGGCCCAAACGGCGCATCCCCGGCTGCCGGACATATGAAGCGTACCGTTTTCCAGGGTCCATGAAACGTCGCCCCGCAGCTGATGCAGCACAGGCCGGACACCCCGCGGCACCGGGAAAGTGCGCTGGGTCCTTTTCCCGTTTTTGTCCATCCAGTCGGCATACAGCCAGCAAACGCCCCGGTGGGGGACCAGATAGAGCGATGAATGGCGATCCGAAGGAAAATAGGTGCGGTAAACCGCGCCTTTCACATGGGTGAAGGGCGGGATGGACAGTCGCACGCATTCCGCCGGGGAAGAAGAGCCGCAGAAAGTGAGATAAGATTTGCGGGAGGACACCAAACGCAGGGCGTCCGCCGCGTTCTCCCGCCGGATTTCGGGCCGGCCGTCCTCCACCGGCAGGATGCCCGCCGCGAAGGCGACGCACTGACGGGAGCGCCCGAACACGATCTGTTCGATCTGCCTGTCCGGGGGAAAGCGCGGATCGGCCCACGTGTCGGGACTCGCTGGAAAGGAGGCCGGAAAGGAAAGGGCAATATCGCGGGGCACGGAAAAATCATAACGCTGGCCCGCATCGTAAAAAGGCTTGAGCCCCGGGATATACCGCCGCACGCTTCCGACTGCGGGGCGGCATTTTTCCTGATACATCAGCGCTAAAAACCCCTGCCACCGGATGGGCTGCATCGCCTGATAGTCAAAATCCGTCACGATGGTCCCGTCCGGGCAGATGGTATGCAGGATCTCCGCCCGGAACATGGCGTCCCCCAGAGCCAGGCTCTGTTCTCCGGCGTAGCCCTCGGGAGGCCTTCCGTTTCGCAGCGCCCGGATGGCCGAAACGGGATTGACGATCTCGTATACTTCTCTGATCCGGGCCTGATCGCAGCCCTGCATCCCCCGGTCCGCCCGCCGCCATTGTCCGTTTTTCAGAGCGGTGATCTGCCGCGACCTATGGCGGATGCACGAAGCCATAGGGATTCGGGGCTGCTGACCGGTCACGCGCAGCAACGCGCCGTCCTCCCGATGCAGAGAGCCGGAAATCGCCTCCGCAAAAGCGTATTCCGTGTCCGACGGTCCCATGTTTTCGGATGCGAACAGGCCCCGTCCGTCCGGCAAAAGCCGTAAGCAGGTCCATCCCATATCTTTTTCGTCCCGCCAAAGGGTGCCGATATCCGAAACGGTCAAAATATCGTCCTGGGTTTCCACGGCCACGGCGCATTCCAAGGCGTGATTGCCGCCCATGTCCGCCCCCCTGATCACCTGGGGCGGCGCTTCGTCGGTGGACAGGGCCAGCAGCCGGTCCGCGTGCCAGATATCCGGGCATGTTTTACGCACCAGCCCCGCATAGAAAAAATCCACCGGGTCCTGATCGTTGACGCCGCTCCCCCGGATGCCGGAAAAGGCCTGCGCCAGATCCTCCGTTTCCGAAAAAGGCGTGCGGAAAACGGCATAGGTTTTGTTCACTGCAATATCCATATGGTCACGCTTCCTCAGGCGCGTCAAAATCCCGGATGACCCGTCCGCCCGCCATGACCCACTTGAGGTCTAAGTTTTCGTCCATCAGCAGCAGATCGGCATCCATGCCGGGAGCAATGCGGCCTTTCCGCGCCGCGCCGATCCGCCGGGCCGGGTTTTCGCTGGCCATTCGCACGGCTTGGATCAGGGGGACGCCCGCCTGCGCCATGGTGCGCACGCAGCGGTGCATGGTGGCCACGCTGCCCGCGAAGGATTCCCGGCTGAGCAGCTTCATCACCCCGTCCTCATACACGGTTTCCACGCCGTTCAGCTGGCGGTACACCGTGCCTTCCACCAGATTGCCCGCCGCGAATTCCAGGCCGTCGGTGATCAGCTCGATCTTTTCCGCTCCTTTGCAGCGGTAAATCAGTTGCAGCAGCGACAGGGGCAGATGCTTGCCGTCGGCGATCACCTGCACGGTCAGCGCGTCTAAGTTGAGCCCCGCCTCGATCACGCCGGGAACCCGGTAGCTGTGCACCCGGATCATGCCGGAGCAGCTGGAATACAGGTGGGTCACGTCGCAATAGCCGTGGTCTAGCGCTTCTTCCACTTGGTCGTAGGTGGCGTTGGAATGGGCAATGCTGGCCACGATACCGCGCCCCATCAATTGATCGCCCAAGGCCAGGGCGCCGGGCAGTTCCGGGGCGGCGCCCATCATGCGCACGCCGCCCGGCCAGGCGTCCAGCAGCGGCGTCAGGTCCGTTTCCGCCGGTATTTTCAAATCGTCTGGGGACTGCGCGCCGGTTTGGGCGGGGCTCAGGCAGGGCCCCTCCAAATGCGCGCCCAAAATATCCGCGTCGCAGGGAAGCTCCGCCGCCCGGCGGATGCCCTGGACGGCGGCGCGCAGGATGGGGATAGGTGCTGCCAGGGTGGTGGGCAGGATAGAAGTGGTGCCATGCCGGGCGTGGGCGTTCGCCATGGCGATCACGTCTTCCGCTTTGCCGGACATGGCGGAAAAACCCCCGCCGCCGTGCACGTGGATATCCACAAAACCGGGGCACAGGTACAATCCCGACCCCCGGATCACGCGGTCTTCGGGAGCAAATGGCACATGCTCCGCCACATCCAGGATGCGCCCATTCTCCACGATGATCTGACACTGCCGGATGCCCTCCGGCAGCAGGGCTTTTGCCCCTACGATGACAGTTTTCATCGTTTTCCTCCTCTGTCCCATTCACAGCCCGCCCGGAAGGCAAAGGAGGCCATCCAGGCCGCGCACAGGGGCAGCACCCTTTCGTCCACGCGGAAAAGGCCGCTGTGATGGGGTTGATCGGTGCCCTTTTCACGGTCCGCGATGCCCACCTGGGCATAACAAATGGGCGCGATACGCCCGTAATTGGCAAAATCGTCCCCGATCATCATGGCCCGCTGCGGCTGCACCAGCGCTTCGTCCGTAAGCTCCAGAGCGCACTGCCAGGCCAATTGCGCCGCCCGTTCGTCGTTTCGCACCACGTCGCTGATCCGGCGGTTTTTGAATTCCGCTCCGCAATGATACGCCGCCGCCACCTGGCGCACGACGGTTTCCGTTTCCGTTTCGATCAGCGTCCGTGTTTCTTCGTCCAAGGCCCGAAGGGTTCCGGACAATTCCGCCCGGTCCGCGATGATATTGCCCACGGTGCCGGCGTGAAAGCTTCCCACCGTCAGCACAGCGGGCTGCATGGGCGATATCCGGCGGGAAACCACCGTTTGCAGGGACTGCACCAGCGCCGCACCGGCGGTTATGGCGTCGCGGCATTTTTCCGGCGTGGCCCCATGACCGCCGACCCCCGAAAGGGTGATTGTGAACATATCCACCGCGGCGCTGACCGTGACCGGCGCGATGTGCAGCGTACCCGTTTCATAAGGGCTCCAGACGTGAATGGCGAAAAACACGTCCACATCGTCCACCAGCCCCGTGGCGATCACCTGATCCGCCCCGTTTTCCCCCTCCTCCGCCGGCTGAAAAATCACCTTGACCACACCGTGCAGGGAGGCCAGACGGTCCCGCAGCAGCCGGGCGGCGCACAGCCCGGAAGCCATATGGGCGTCGTGCCCGCAAGCGTGCATGACCCCGGGGCGCTGGGAGGCAAAATCCAGGCCCGTTTCCTCCTGCACCGGCAGGGCGTCGGTATCGCACCGGACGCCTACCACGGCGCCGGGCAGCGCGCCTTTCAGCAGGGCGACGGTAATGTTTTCCTGAGGCGCGGCGTAAGGAATCTGCCAATCGTCCAGCGTTTTGCGCAGAAAGGCGTGGGTTTCTTTTTCATGATAGGCCACTTCCGGGATCCTGTGCAGGCCGCGGTAGAGCGCCGCCGTTTCCTTTTCCATATCCTTAGCGGCTTGATGCCAAATGTTTTCCATACTCTTTCCTTAAGCGTCTCCTTGCAGAAAGTCCGCAACAAAAGCGTCGTCGTTCAGGTCGGGATACTGGCGGTATACCCGGTCGATTTCTTCCTTCTGCCCGGGGGACAGGCCTTCTTTTTCATCCAGCAGCCACACGCCGCCCATCAGGCCCTGTCGACGCAGCACTTCATGCATGCCCGCGATGCAGCCCCGGAACTGATTTTTCGCGTCAAAGAACGCGCCGTTCACGTCCGTCACCTGGGCGGCCAAGGTAAGCATAGAACGCGGAACCGGCGCGTCTTCCGGCAGGGCCCTGATTTCCCGGAAGATTTCCACCGCCTTGTGAGTCCACGCTCCCCAATGGCCCAGCAGTCCGCCCACAGTGGGCACGCACACATCCTTCCCATTGATCGTAAAGCGGTACACGGTTAAAAGATCGGCGATGATATTGTCGTCGTTGCCCGTGTACAGGGCGATATCCCTGCCGGATTCGGCGATGGCCCGTGCCACGTCCACTGAGCAGTAGCGGTTGAAGGCCGCACACTTGACGGCCTCCACCCCATCGATTTCACACACCTTGCGCCAATAATCGAAGCTGAACAGCCGTCCGCCCACGGCGGGCTGGAGATAGAATCCGATCACAGGGGCCGCCTTCGCGACCTGCCGGTGCCGGTCCACCAGATACGTTTCGCTTTCCGCGTTCAGCCCGCCGGGACTCAGCAGCACCGCGTCATACCCCCAGGAAACCGCCTGCTCCGCCTCCCGGATGGCCTGTTCCGTTTTCCCACAGACCCCGGCAATGGCCAGCACCTCCCGGCCCGCGCGGGCGCGGTACGCGGCGATTTCCTCCTGGACACAGCGCAGCACCGGTTCAAACAGGCCAACTTTCGGGTCCCGGATGGCAAATTGGGTGCTGTGCACGCCCGCCGCGATACCGTCTGCGCCGCACGCCAAATAATACCGGATCAGCCTGCGCTGGCCGCGTTCGTCAAAAGAGCGGTCTTCATGCAGCACCAGCGGCATGGCCGGAATAAACGCGCCTCGGTGCAGGAGTTCGTAGGCTTCCTTGCGCATCAGAATTTTCCCTCCGTTTCCTCAAAATGGGTGGGTTTTCCCAATCGCCTGCCCCCCGCCTTCAGCCATTCCGCCTGCATATGGATCAGGTCGTCCAGGCTTTTATCGGGCTTACCGAACCAGTCCATGCATTTTGCCGGGTTCATCAGCATGGCTTTTTCGCCTTCCCCGCCTTCAAACGTCACTTCGCGGCCCAATTCCGCGGCCAGCTTCCGCGCCACGTCACGGGTGACGCCTGCTTCCGGGCCTGTCACGTTCAGGCGCTCCACCTCTGTGCTCACATGCAGCAGGCTTCGCAGCGCCGCTTCGTTGGCGTAGCGCTGCCACACGCAGTTGAACCGGGGCACGTCCAGGCGGATGGGGCGTCCGTTCAAAACCTGTTCCGCCAAGTCCAGCAAAACGCCGTAACGCAGGTCGATGGCGTAATTGAGCCTGAACAGCAGCACTTTGGCCCCGTAGTTCCGGGCGGCATATTCAAACACCCTTTCCCGGCCCCAGGTGCTCATGGCGTATTCCCCCACCGGCGCGGGGCTGTCCTCCTCGCGGCAGCCGCCCAAGGCGGGGTCGGTGAAAGGATACACGTTGCCCGTGGAGAAAACTACATAGTTGACCGCCCCCAAGCGCCTGGTGATCATACCGGGCATCACCACGTTGGTGTGCCAGGTGTCCCCCGCGTTGCCGCTGGTGCCGAATTTTTTCCCTAACATATAAACGATGTTGGGAGCTTTGGGCAGATTGGCCAGCTGGTTTTCGTCGTTCAGATCCACCGGCAGCATCTCCACCCCTTCCCGGCGAAGCAGTTCCGCCGCGCAAGGGTCGGAAAAGCGGGAAACAGCGTACACGTGCCGGTTTTTTCCCGCCGCGCCGCTGGCTCTTTTCGCCATCACCGACAGGGTGGGGCCCATTTTCCCGCCCGCGCCCAAAATCATGATGTCGCCCTCCAGACGCGCCATATCGGCGATCAGCTTTTCGGACGGTTCGGACAGCATGGCGTTGAGCGTTTCCTCATTCCACATGCATTGATCCCTCCCAAATACAGATTTCACGGGTATCAAATTGTTTCCGCGCCGCTTGAACAGCGTGATTCATTGAAGCCGCGCGCGGAACCGATGCTTTTCCTTTTCCTAATCATATCGCATTTTCCGTGAATAGAAAATAGGAAGGGGCCCAAAATTTTTTAAGGAAACACAAAATTTTTAAGGATTCTTTTCTTCGCGCTCTTCCTTCTCCGCCCGGTAAGTGATATGATAGAAAAAGAATAGTCCGCCTTTTCGATGATTGACTGCAGTCCGCCCGCGCGGCCCGCGGCGCGGAAGAAAGAAGGAAAACAGGATGACCGTCGGCGAATTGCTTGAACAGATGACCCTGGATGAAAAAATCGTGCTGCTGACAGGCGCGCAGAGCATGCGCACCGGAAGCTGCGAAAGGCTGGGCGTGCCTGCCAAACGGCTGGCGGATGGCCCTCACGGCGTTCGGGACTATGAACCGGGCTCCAATTGCACCACGCTGCCTTCCATGTGCGCGCTGGGCGCCACCTGGAATCCGGAAATCGCCCGGAAGGCGGGCCAAACCGCCGCACGGGACTGCATCCATCGCGATGTACAAATGATCTTAGGGCCGGGGCTGAACGTCAAGCGAAACGCCCTCAACGGCCGGAATTTTGAATATGTGTCCGAGGACCCGATCCTCACCGGCGAGATCGCCGGAGCCTGGGTGCAGGGATGCGAAAGCTTAGGGGTGGGTACCTCCATGAAGCATTTCGCCGTCAACAGCCAGGAAACCAACCGGACAGAAACCAGCGTGGAAATCGACGAGCGCACATTGCGGGAAATCTATCTGCGGGGTTTTGAGATCGCCCAGAGGATCGGCCATCCGGCCAGCATCATGTGCGCCTATAACAAGATCGGTTCCCTGTGGTGCTCGGAGAACCCACATTTGATCACGGAGATCCTGCGGGATGACTGGCACTATGACGGCATCATGATTTCCGACTGGGGCGCGGTGCACGACGAAGCCCGGGCTTTGGCTGCCGGATTGGACCTGCGCATGCCGGACAATCCCAACATGGTGCAGGTGATCCGTCAGGGCATCGAAGACGGCGTCTGTACGGAAGCGGACGTGGACCGGGCGGCCCGCAGAGTGCTGGAATTCCTCACCCGTCCCATTCCCAAAGAGGAAGGATACGACCGGCAGGCCCAGCACCGGGCCGCCCAGGAAGCGGCGGTGGAGGCCGTCACGCTGCTGCGCAACCGGGACGGGCTGCTGCCCCTGAGGTCAGGAAAAGTCAAAAAGATCTGTGTCACGGGCGAATACGCGGTGAAGCCCTATATCAACGGGCAGGGCAGCGCTGAAGTGTTCACCGATCCCGAATGGATCGATTCGCCGCTGGAATGCCTCAGAAAAAACCTGCCCGGCGTGCAGGTGGATTACTGCGATTATCTGACGGCCAAGCATCCCGACAGCATGCTTTGGCACACTTTCCGCAAGCAGATGCCGGGCATCGAGGACTACGACGCGGTGATCGTGTTCACAGGGGTGCAGCCTTCCCAGGATTCGGAAAACCTGGACCGGCACGACAACCATCTGATGGGTTATATTGAAAACGTGCTGCATAACGTGGTCTTCCACAACCCCAAGGGGATCCTGGTGCTCATGAGCGGCAGCAGCACCTTCCGCAGCCCGGAGGCTGATAAATTCCCGGCTATCGTACAGGCCTGGCCCGGAGGAGAAGGGATCGGGCAGGCCGTGGCCGACGTGCTGTCGGGAAAAACGAACCCGTCCGGCAAGCTGAGCGAAACCTTTCCCACCCGCATGCGCACGGACCTGGACCTGAACGGGAACGGCCTGACGCAGGATTACGGCGAACGGTGGAAGGTAGGCTACCGCTATTACGATCTGCATCCTGAAGAGATCTGGTTCCCCTTTGGCCACGGCTTGTCCTATACGTCCTTTTCATATGACAATCCGATATTAAAAGAAACGGAAAACGGTTATTTGCTGTCTTTTGATCTGACCAATACGGGGGATATGGACGGGGCGGAAGCGGTGCAACTGTACGTTGCCGATCCGGTGACCACCGCGTCCAAACCTCTCAAGGAGCTCAGGCAATTCAAAAAGGTATTCCTCAAAGCAGGAGAGACCCAGAGGATCGAGTTTGTCCTGAAGGAAGAGGATTTCGCATACTATAACGTCATGCTGCACAAGTGGGTAGTGGAAAGCGGACGGTACGATCTGATGGTTTGCGCTTCCAGCCGGGACATCCGGCTGACGGTTCCCCTGCTGTATGACAAAGCGCAGCCCTACACCATCCGAAAGCTTCAGGAGGATATGATCGGCTGAGGTCCGTCCACCCGGTTGCGCGTCTTTCCATTTTATGATATGATGAATTCACTCTGTGACAGGACCGACGATCAGCACAAAAGGATGACTTTGCGATGGACAGGAAACCGAAAGAAACACCCAACCGGACCGGCGTCCGCTGGCTGCTGCTGTTTTATGACACGCTGATCTTAGGCGCTGTCTGGTGCCTTTTCCATTTCCTGCGGATACCTGACGGCGCCGCTTTGGGCAGATGGCATTTCGTCCTTCTGTTTTTCTGCTTTACGGCCTTCCGCATGGTTTTCCGCGTATACAGGCAGATCTGGCGCGTAGGGGCCGTCCAGTCTTTTGCACGGGAAATGGCTGCCGATTTGGCGGCCACAGCGGCATGCGCCCTGATCTACGTGCTGATGGGCGGCGTTCCCGCGCTTTCTTCGCTGTTCCTGGGGTTTGGCTGCACCGTAGCCAGCCTTGCATTCCGGATCGCTTACGTGTGCCTGTACCGGATTGCTAAAAAATCGGGTAAATTTTCGCAGGCGCTGCGCAAAATCATGACCGTGATAGCCTTCGTGGACTTCGATTCTCCGGAAGCCGGGGCGGTGATGCACCTAAAGCTGGAGCAGGCCCAGCGCAGCGTTACGCCCATCAACGAGGTGCAGCGCGTGGTGGAAAAATTTGCCATCCGGGGCGATATCACCAGCATCGTGCAGATCAACAAGGGCTATATCAACCGCACGTACTGCGTGGAAACGCTGTCGGACACAGGACACATCCACCGCTACACCCTGCAGCGCATCAACACCAACGTATTTCCCGACGTGGACGCGCTGATGGCGAACTATGTGCTGACCACCAACCATCTGCGGGGAAAGTTCCTGCTGCCCGGCTGCGGGAAGCAAGGGTCGGTGCAGATGGTGCGCGTCACCAAGGACGGACGGTCGTACCTCCGGGATGAATCAGGTTGCTGGCGCATGCTGTCCTATTTCAGCGGCGTCTATTCCCTGGATATCCCGGATAGCCCGGAAACGTTTTATTACGCCGGACGGGCTTTTGGCAAATTCGTGCGGGACATGGCGGACGTTTCCGCGGAAGATATCGCGGTGGTGATCCCCAATTTTCACAATACCCGCAGCAGGTATGAGGATCTGGAAAGCGCCATTGCCCGGGATCCCGTGGGCAGGGCCGCCAAGGTGGAAAAGGAGATCGCGTTCGTCCGCGCGCGGAAAGACCGTTTCGGCCTGATCACGGACGCGCTGGAAAGCGGCCGCATCCCCACCCGGATCTGTCATAACGACTGCAACCTGAATAATATCCTGTTTGACGAGGGGACCCACCTTCCGGTGGCGATCATCGACCTGGATACGGTCATGCCTTCCTCGCCGCTGTATGATTTCGGGGACAGCATGCGCATCGGCACGAATACCGCCACCGACGACGAAAAAGACCTGAGCAAGGTCAGCTGCGATCTGAACCTTTACGAACAGTACGCCAAAGGCTATCTGCAGGAATGCGGAGCCCTGCTCACCCCCAGGGAGCTGGAGCTTTTGCCCTACGCGGCCCTCATCATCACGGCGGAAGACGGCATCCGTTTCCTGATGGACCATATCAACGGCGATACTTATTATCACATTTTCTACCCGGGCCAGAACCTGGACCGGGCACGGACGCAGCTTAAGCTGCTTACGGACATGGAAAACAAACTGCCCCGGATCGTGGAGATCCTCAAGCGGCTGTACGATGGACTGCATTTGCCGGGGGACCTGGACCACGGAGCACAGGCCTGGCAGGATCAGGAAGCCAGCTGACGTCTGGTTTCATCAAGAGAGGAGAAATGGGGATGCGGGCAATCATTCCGGCTGCCGGCAAGGGGACAAGACTGAAATCTGAAGAAGCGGACCTGCCCAAGGTGCTTCACCAGGTCTGCGGCCGACCGCTGCTGGAAATCGTGCTTTCTCAGGTGGATTTTATCCCAGCTGAGGACATTTATATTGTGGTAGGTTATCAGAAAGAAAAAGTGATGCGCGCTTTCGGCGACTGCTATCATTATGTGGAGCAGCTTGAGCAGTTGGGCACGGGCCATGCTGTAAAGATGTGCGAACCATGGTTCCGCGATTACGATGGAACGGTGCTCGTCACCTTTGGGGATATGCCGCTGTTCCGGCGGGAGATCCTGAAAAAAATATGCGCGTTCCACGAGGCCCGGCAGGCGGACTGCACCCTGCTGACAGCGGAAAATCCTTCGCTTCCCTATTGGGCACGGATCATGCGGGACGAAGCAGGCCGTTTTGCACGCATTGTGGAAGCCAAGGACTGTACCCCGGAAGAAAAAGCCATCCGGGAGCTGTTTTCCGGCGTGCTTGTGTTCAACAGTCAGGCGCTGTTCCGTTTTCTGCCGGAAATCGGGAACAGCAACGCCCAGAGGGAATACTATTTGACAGAGGTGCCTGAGCTAATGGCCCGCCGGGGTCTGAAGGTCGAAACCCTCATGGACAACGACGGCGACGACCTGCGGGGCGTCAATACCCAGGAAGACTTAGCTTTGGTGGAGCAGGTGATGCGGCGTCGGCATATAGCTCCGGAACCCAAAAAAGAAGGTTCTTCACGGAAAGTTAGGTAGTGTCTGCTCAACACCTCCAGAGTTGTTGAGCAGACACTAAATAGAGACTGTATTTTTCTTCATTAGCAAGTATTTTACTTTGCAAACGCCGGGGCGCAGTTGGCACGGGCGTTTTCGCTCCAGGGCATCAGTTGTTCCAATTCGGCATCGGACATGTCTTTGCGGGGCCTTGCATTGAGCAAGAACACCAGATCCGTCATGAGATATCCGTTGAATCCCTTTAGAAAGGCTTCGGCATTATATCGGGCTCTGGTTTCCGTGTATCCATAGAGGATAATCTTCGGAAGTCCATCTTCACCGGAACGGAAGAGCCACACAAATGAATCCGTTTCCGGTTCCCGCCCAGGTTCTTTGAGTACCTGAATCCTGGTCTCGTCCGCCATCAGGAAATCACGCTGCAACAGCAGCCTGTGGAGGTATTCATAGATCGGGACGAAGTACTCATCCGAGCAGACGTTAATCCACCGCGCCAGTCGGCTCCGGGATAGCAGCGCGCCATACTGCGCCCAGTCTTTTTCCTGCCGGTAAAGGGGCACAGCGTTAGCGAACTTCTGGTACATCGCGTGGCCCACAAGGGAGGCGGTTGCCATGCTGTGGGGAATCAATGCATCCGGAACCTTCGCCGTGACGAGGTTATTTCCAGTATCCGAGTCCTTTTTGCCGGCTTCCTTCTTGCACTCCGGGCAGTAGTAAGTCTCAACATAGATACGGGTCACCGTTAATTTTGCGGGCTGGAAATTCCATTCGTCCCGGATAAACTTCTTCCCAGCAGGCTGCATCTCAGCGCCACATTCCTGGCAAACACGTTCTGCTTCCGGCAGAGGAATGACCTTCTCCTTCACCGGGACGCCCTTGAGCAGTTCTTCCTTCAAAGTCTTCTGTTTGCGGGACTTGGTGAAGGTAACGATTTCTTCCTCTGCGTCCGGCGCGGGTTCGTCCTTGGCAGCCTCAACCTCAACCTCGTCAAACAAACCAAGCTGCCCCTCTACGACGAGAGAACGCTTTTCGCTGGACGTGCCAAACAACTTCTTCTGGAGATAGGCAATTTGCTCCTGCAGGTTTTCAATCAGCTTGTCCTTGGTGGTCAACTCTTTCCGGAGGGCTTCAATTGTGAGTTTCAGCTCCTTCATGGTATCCATGAGTTCGCGCATCTGCAAATCGCGTCCGCTGGCAGCCACAATCGTCAC
>JAEEGL015098520.1_pt1 | contig 21547 bp, 16 predicted proteins | sample 9134231 | NCBI WGS metagenome assembly JAEEGL01 (sample SAMN16246548, study PRJNA631951) | gut metagenome | biome: gut microbiome; feature: rumen; material: fiber-attached | host: Bos | place: Iran: Karaj | collected 2018-10
ATCGGCCTCCAATTTGACTTCCTGCGCCTTGGCATTTGCCTTATACATAACGATATCATTGCCGTTTTCGTCTTTCTTGAAGGTATAGATACCGTTGGAAAGCTTAGCCGTACTGGTGGCATCTCTGCCCTCAAATCCGGTTAAAGTATAGACCGTCTGTGCCGAATTTGAAGCATCTACCTTCACATGTTTCGGAGCAGCGGCGTTATACGCATCGGTTGCGCGGTCGGATACCCAATGTCCGGCATTTTGCGCGGCCTTCTTCATCTTGGCCCACATATTTTCTCTATGCGCCTTAGCCTTTGCGGCGGCCCTTACCACCGCCTTTTGGGCGCGTTTGGCATCGTTTTCGGCCTTAACTTCGGCTCTTTCCTTATCTCTTTGAGCCGTTTCCTTGGTTTCTTCCTTGGTTTCGCTGGCTACGGCTTCCATAATTCCCAAATGGTAGGTGTCGCCGGCGGCCTCATAAGCGGCTCTGGCTTTTTCAAACTTCTTCGGGTCTTTAGCCAGCAATTCGCGCGCTTTTTCTTTATCGGCCAAAACTTTCGGATCTTCTTCAAGCGCACCGCTTTCGCGAGTATGGCCCGCAATCGTGTTACCCAAATTCAACAGGTCTTCTTCGGTTGGGGCAGCTACACCTGTCACGCTAGCCGTACGCAGTTTTTCATCAAACTTGGCTTTACTGCCGACAACAACAACTTCCGGCACTTCCTCTTCAGCCGTAATACCCTCATCAGCCTGACCTGCGCGGGTATGGGTTGCCGCAGTGGCCGCCAAATTCTGGGTTTCTTCTTGTGCTTTCGGACCCTGAGCAATATCCTGACCTATTGCAGTGGCATCACGGGCAAAATCGCACATGGCGTTGTCATCATAGCCGTATTGCTTCATCATATTCATAATGAGTTGCATCATTTCATCCGGTATGCTCGAATCATCATTACCGGTAGCAAGCGTTTGAAATGCCGACATAAATTTGTTATAGGTAGCACTATCCACTGCTTCCAATTCCGTTAAATCGTCTCTCAGCTTGTCCTTACCGGTTTTTTCCGCCGCCGGAGCTTCGGCCTCGGCTTCGGCTTGTGCCGGTGCCGCTGTGGCCGCCGCTTCTTCATGTGCGGCTTCGGCTTGCGGTGCCGGTGCAACATAGCTGTCGCGATCGTTAATTTCTTTTACCTTGGCATTAAAGGCCGCACGGTCATCAACCAGCGCATTTAATCTGCTGATTTGTTCGGCCGTAAATTCCTGTTTTTCCATCCAGGCTCTCAGCTTGCTGGTCGGGATATAATCTCCGTTTTCGCCGTGACGAATCATACTTGCATCAAACTTATAACCCATGGCTTCAAGTTCTTCTTTCAAAACTGTCGGACCGGTATTGAGCGCATATTTCATATTATCCGAAATAGTTATATTGCTTCTGTTGCCGGAACCACCCTCTCTTTCTTCCGCCTTAGGAGCTTTACCCGGAGCATAAGGCACCACGACCTCTTCCTGGGTTACTTCCGGATGTTGCGCAAAATTATCAAAATCGGCCTGTCTTTCTCTGAGCCATTCCGCCATTGTTTTATCGCCGATATGATTCTGAGCATCTTGAGCCGCCTGTGCACGTTGCGCCGGAGTCATTTTCTGATATTTATAATACCACTTTTTCTCCTCATCCGTCATATTCTTCCAACGCTGTTCAATAGATTCTCTTGCCGGAGCCTGCTGTGCTCTGGCTGCCTCGCGGGAAGCCTGAGCCATTTCCTTTTCATAAGTTGCTCTCAACCACGCTTCCGATTCAGGAGGCATAACCTTACCTGTTTTAACGAATTCTTCCATTCTTTTTGCTTCATGCAATTTTTTCCATGCATTGTATTGAGCATCATTTTCCCAAGCCATGGTCGTTCTCCTTTGTCATAAATTGTACAAGTTTATAATATACTTATAACATACTTTTTTCATTTTGTGTATTACATTTTTGTTACAATTCGATTTTTTTGTCACATAACAAGCAAAAAGCCGGCACTTTCGTACCGGCTTAACTTGGCTCATAAACCGCTTAACTGTTGGTTTTTTGTTGCGCGGCAGCTCGAGCGGCAACTTGCGCCTGCTCTGAAGAACGTGCCGCCATTTCATCTTTCAAAGTCTGAATCAACGAAAGTTGCTGTCCGCCCGGTGCATAGTCCGTAAACTGAGTACCGTCGTTCGCCGCAAATTTGACCGCACTGGCATTTCCGAATTGGTACACCGTGTATTTACCGTCATACAAACCGTTATGATCTCCGCCGTCAAATCGACCGTAACCGGATAACGTATACACCGCATTACCGTCTTTATCGTGCTCTAGCGTAATCTTCCGGCTGGCAACCGCTTTCTGCATTTCTTCGGCCTTCTGCTGTTCGACCGCCGCCGTCGCTTCTTTCTCCTTATCTTTCTTGGTTTTGATACCGAATGTTTTCTTAAAGAAATTGCTGACATCGTTAGCGCGATTCTTTAAGGCTTTTTTCAGGCTCTTCTTCTGATGTTCTTCTTTAACTTCCTGTGTTGCCTGATCGGCTTTTTTCTTATCGCCCTTGGCTTTGCTCTTGAGAGCTTCTTTGGACGCTTTGGCTTCTTCGGCCACTTCGTTCATAATTCCCAAATGATATTGGTCGCCGGCGGCCTCATAAGCAGCTCTGGCCGTTTCAAACTTCTTCGGGTCTTTTTTCAATAGCTCGCGAGCTTTTTCCTTATCTTCTTTAACCTTAGGGTCTTCCTCAACGGCACCGCTTTCGCGGGTGTTGCCCTCTGGTGCGGATTGCTCTTGTTCGGCTTCAGGCTTTTCTTTAGCTGCCGGTGCTGCCGCATGCTCTTGTGCAGCTTCAGCCTTCGGTGCCGCTGCAGTATGCTCATGTGCGGCTTCGGCTTGCGGTGCCGGTGCCACATAACTGTCGCGTTCGTTAATCTCTTTTACCTTGGCATTAAAGGCCGCACGGTCATCAACCAGCGCATTTAATCTGCTGATTTGCTCGGCCGTAAATTCCTGTTTTTCTATCCAGGCTCTCAGCTTGCTGGTCGGGATATAATCTCCGTTTGCCCCGTGACGAATCATGCTTGCATCAAACTTATAGCCCATGGCTTCCAGTTCTTCTTTCAAGACCGTCGGGCCCATATTGAGCGCATATTTCATATTGTCCGAGATGGTCAGATTACCCCTGCTCTCCGCGCTTCCGGCATTACCGGAATTACCGCCGGCCGAGCGACTTTCCGCCGGTTTATTGTCGTTGCCGGCATTTACTTGCTCTCTGGTTAATCCGAACAACTCCGGCCGCTGTTGTTTATTATGCTCAATCCAATACTTATCGCCCTTGGCTTTTTCTTCCGGCGTCAGCGCGTGATAACTCCACTTTCTCGTACCGTCTACCACATATACCTTTACTTTAACCTTGCCGTTCTGGGCCAATACGGCTAATTCCGTTTGTGACTTATCTTTAAGTTTTGCCTGCTGCGGACGTCCGGCACCAGAATGTTCTTTAACGATACTCTTTAATTCATCCGATGCCTTTATATCACCGTGCGTTATACTGCTGACTACGGCGGCATAAAGCTCCCGATCTTTCTTTAACTTATCCAATTCCCCTCTTATGTACGCCGAGCGCTGGGCCGGTTGCTGATAATTTCTATATACCACCGGATTACTTTTGGCATCTCTTATCCATTGGTCATACAGTTTTATGGTCTTTTCAACCTTCTTCCGGTCAACCGTATCACGGTCGCCTCTGGCATTGGCTAACACCTGAACCAGTTCGGCATGTTGGCTGTCAACATTATCATTATCGGCAAGGGCTCTCACTTCTCTTATCCGCTCAATTTTATCTTCCGGAGTTTGGCCGGGATGCGCCTTTCTGATTTTTTCATAAGTATATTCCGCATACTGCGCCGCTCCTTCTGCCGAAGCATAATCAAATGCACTCGGATATTCTTGTTTGAGCCTGTTAAACATATCGGGATTTTCTAACATTAACTGGGCCAAAGCACCGGTTCTGTTGTATAATCCTTTTAACTTATTGATTACTTCATAGGTTTTAGCCGACGATGCGGTCGCTCTTCCCGCATTATTCAAAGCCTCTTGGAAATCCGGGCTGTTTACATCATCAAAATCTCCTGCCATGACACTTCTCCTTGTATAAGTCACTATGGTACAGTTATAACATATTTTTTTGCGATTTTGTATTAAAATTTTGTTACATTTTGATTTTTTCCGTCATTCCTGAGCCAAAAAAAGAGCCGACACCGGGTGCCGACTCTTTATCCGAAAATGATTTATCATTAACCGTAGCTGTTATCGCGTCCTTTCGGCGGCATTTTATGCTGAGCCGTTTCTTTTTGCGGCGCCGGTGTTTCCTTTACCTTAGCCTGATTTTTAATGCTCTCGCTGCGTTTATCCGCCAAAGCACTGGCACGACCTTGTTCGTCTTGCATTTTACCTTTCATCTCGGCCTTATCATTTGCTTCTTGCGGAGTACGTTCGTTTTCGATGCGCTTCATCATCTCAACGGAAGCCGTGGCAAACTCATCAACATTGTGATAACCGTAATGTTGCATCAGTTTCAGCATCCATTCTTCCGGCATACCGGTTTCCGGATTGATATAGTTTTTGCTCTCCAATTCCGTCATTCTTGCGGTCATTTCGGTATTATCCATTTCGCGATAATATTCTTCCAGATTTGAATCCCTTCTTTCATCTCTGTCTTTTTCTCTTTCATCGCTTATTGCTTCAGACTTCTCCATCGTATCTTTCATAAAGTCATCAATACTCGTATAACCGTATCTTTCCATCAAGTCTTTAGCCCATTCCGACGGTTTATCGCTGTTGGCGCCGTCACCGTAGAAAATTGTGCCTTGAGCATTTCCGTTATCTTCCATATCGATTTGAGCCATATAAATCATGGTAAGCTCTTTATTGCTGCATCTTTTCAGATATTCATCCAAAGTCTTCGGCATCGCTTCTTCCAGCGCCGGCAAAGAATCCTTTATGAATTCTTCCGCATCGGTATAGCCGTAATGTTTCATCAAATCGGCAACAAACGCATTCGGCTTGCCGGTTTCTTCGTCAATATAGCTGCCGTCTTTGAAAGAAAGCATAAGTTTATGCAGTTGCTCGGCCGGCATTTCGTTATACATTTCTTGTAAAGTTTCCGGCATTTTTTGATGGAACAACCGCATGGCATCCGCCACATAATCGTCAACATTGTCATAACCGGCATTTGCTGCCCGAACTTCGAGCCAATCGCTGTTTCTGTCCAGATGGTCGCCGCGCAAATACATTTCCATATCTTTGAACATTTCCAGCTTTGCATTTTCGCCATACATTTCGGTATAAAATTCTTCGATTTTATCCATCCGGTCATAAGATTCGCCTCTCTCGTCATAAGCAGCTTGGGCCTTTTCCGTTGCATCTTTTACAAATTCCTCAACATCGGTATAACCGTATCTTTCCATCATATCCTTAGTCCAATCGGTCGGATTATGGCTGTTCGGTTCATAAAACGGCAAGGTATTAAGATAACTGTCTTTATCAAACATGGAAATATCCGAAAGCTCCCTGTTATCGGCTTTTGCAAAATATTCTTCAAAAGTCTTCGGCATATTTTCTTCCATCGCCAGCAAGGAACCGTTTTTGAATTCTTCCACATCGGTATAGTTATAATGTTTCATCAGCGCGGCAACAAAAGCGTTCGGTTGACCGGTTTCTTCATCGATATAACTGCCGTCTTTGAAAGAAAGCATCATATTGTGCATCTGCGAGGTTGACATCTCCCCGTATAATTCATCCAATGTTTCCGGCAATTTTTGATAGCCCAGCTCAATGGCATCGGCCACATATTCTTCCACATTATCATAACCGGCGCGTTTTGCTCTGATTTCGATATGAGCTTCATACCCGTCGTCGGTTTTATAACCTCCGGTCAAAAACTCCTCCATATCATGCAGTATTTCTTGGGTTTCCTGTCCGTAAAGATATGAATCGTAAAATTCTTCAATGCGGTCGTATTTTTCCATGGTCATGGCTGTTTCTCCTTGTTTTATATTCAACACGCAATCTTTATAACATATTCTTTTGAATTTGTGTATTAAAATTTTGTTACAATTACGATTTAAGTGATTTTTGCTTGCAGAACCGCAACAAAAAGCTTGCACCGCGGCGGTATATCGTATAATTTGGTGTAAGCAAAGGATATGGAAATGATTGCAAAATTACGCGGAATTATAGATACAATCGGCGAAGACTCTTGTATTATCGACGTCAACGGCGTTGGTTATGCGGTTGCCGCTTCGGCCAAAACTTTGGGCAAATTGCGGCTCGGCGAAGAAACGACCCTGTTGACGATAATGACCGTGCGCGAAGACGATATTTCGCTGTTCGGTTTTGCCGATGCCTGGGAAAAAGAATGGTTCAATACGCTGACCAAAGTTCAGGGTGTGGGCGCCAAAGTGTGCCTGAGTATTCTTTCGGTATTAACCCCTACTCAGCTTTCGCAAGCCGTCGGCGCACAAGACAAAGCCTCTTTCTGCCGCGCTTCCGGCGTCGGTCCCAAACTGGCGGCACGCATTGTTACCGAGCTCAAAGATAAAATTGTTACCGTGCCGGTGGCAGCCGGCAATCATCCGCTGACCTCGGCTGCCGGCGAAACCGTTGCCGCACCGATTACTCCGCCGGCCGAAGCAGATTACGGCAAAAGCGAAGACGTGACTTCGGCCTTGGTTAATCTCGGTTATCAGCGCTTGGAAGCCTATCACGCCGCCAGCAAAGTAGTTTCTGCCAATCCGGACGCCAACGTCGCCACCTTAATTCGCCTGGCGCTCAAAGAATTTGCCAATAAGGAATTTGAAGTATGACCGATGATACCCGCATAGTAAGCCCTAAAGAGCAACCGGAAGACAGCCAAATCGGCAACAATCCGATTAATCTGCGCCCAAACTCACTTGATGATTTTGTCGGCCAGCGTGAAGTCTGCGACAACCTCAAAGTGTTTATTACCGCCGCCCGTCAACGCGGCGAAGCCTTAGACCATGTCCTGTTATTCGGCCCTCCGGGACTGGGCAAAACTACTTTATCTTCCATTGTAGCCAAAGAGCTCGGTGTGGGTTTTCATGCCACTTCGGCGCCGATGATTTCCAAATCCGGCGACCTGGCGGCAATTTTAACCAATCTCGAACGCAACGACGTGCTGTTTATCGATGAAATCCACCGCCTTAACCCGGCCATTGAAGAAGTGCTTTATTCGGCTATGGAAGATTTCCAACTCGATTTGATTATCGGCGAAGGACCGTCGGCACGCTCGGTGCGTATTGACTTACAGCCGTTTACTTTGGTTGGCGCCACCACCCGCTCCGGCCTGTTGTCAACTCCGTTGCGCGAACGTTTCGGTATTCCGCTCCGGCTTGATTTTTATTCGCACGAAGATTTGAAAAAAATCGTCCAGCGCGGTGCCCGTCTGCTCAATATCGAAATTTCCGACAGCGGCGCCATGGAAATTGCCAAGCGTTCCCGCGGTACCCCGCGTATTGCCGGCAGATTGTTGCGTCGCGTGCGTGATTTCGGCGCGGTTTCCGATAAAAAAGTCATTGACGAACATATTTCCGATATGGCCTTAAAGCGCCTCGATGTCGATGATTTCGGGCTGGATAATTTTGACCGCCGCTATCTTAATTGCATTGTCAAAAACTACGGTGGCGGACCGGTCGGAGCCGATACTTTGGCGGCGGCTTTGTCCGAAGAACGCGACACTATCGAAGAAGTGGTCGAGCCGTTTTTATTAAAACTCGGCTTTTTGCAACGCACTCCGCGCGGCCGCATAATCTCGCAACTCGGCTACAAATATTTGGGGATACGCATGCCGGCTAAACCGAGCAAGCAATACGACTTATTGGAGGAAAACGATGCCGACTTTTGACCTTTTGCCGGCTGCCGGCACTACCGTTGACAACATTTTTGCTTATCCGATTCGCGTGTATTACGAAGATACCGACGCCGGCGGCATTGTTTATTATGCCAACTACCTCAAATTTGCCGAGCGTGCCCGTACCGAATTTTTGCGAATGCTGACCATTCATCAGCAACAGGATTTGGAACAAAAGCAAACCGGTTTCATCGTGCGCTCCTGCCACATTGAATACCTTAAATCCGCGGTGCTCGACGATGCTTTAATCGTAACCTGCCAAGTAACCGAAGTAGGTGCCGCCAGTGCGGTAGTGGCGCAAGAAATCCGCCGCGGCGGCGACTTGCTTGCCACCCTTGAAATCAAGGTAATTTATATGGATGTTGCCTCCCATCGCCCGATAAGAATACCGGCGGATATGGTTGAGAAATTTCATAAATACGAAAAAAATAAGGCATTTTCCGGCTGATTAATCTTTTATAAAAATTTTCCCGCTAGAATGGACGCAATCATAACATTCTTAAGGAAAAACTCATGCACGGATTGCATCCCCTGATCGTCGATTTAACTTTGATTACGATTTATGCCGCCATTACCACGTTGCTGTTCAAAAAACTGAAACAGCCGATGGTTTTGGGCTATTTGCTTGCCGGTATTTTTGCCGGTCCGTATTTCAATCTGGTACCGACGGTAACCGACCACGCCAACCTCAGCCTGTGGGCGGATATCGGGGTGATTTTCCTTTTATTCAGCTTAGGTTTGGAGTTCAGCGTCAAAAAAATGTTTGCCGTCGGCAAATCGGCGGTTATCACGGCCATGCTCAATATTTTCCTGATGCTGTTTGTCGGCTATTACGTCGGTATGCTGATCGGTTGGAGCACCTCCGACAGCTTCTTCCTCGGCTCGATGATATCCATGTCGTCTACCACCATCATCATCAAAGCTTTCGACGATTTGAACATCAAAAAGCAAAAGTTTACCGACCTGGTGTTCGGCATTTTGATAATCGAGGATATTGCCGGCGTTTTGATGTTGGTGTTATTACCGACGCTGGCCGTCGGCAACAGTATTAACGGCAGCGAAATCGGTCTGAGCATATTAAAATTGGCCGCATTTTTGATATTGTGTTTCGTCACCGGCATTTATCTGATTCCGACCGCTTTGCGCAAACTCAAAGACTTTGTAAACGATGAAATGCTGTTGCTGGTTGCCGTTGCCCTTTGCCTGAGCATGGTTTATCTGGCGGTCTATTTCGGCTTTTCTTCGGCTTTGGGTGCGTTCATTATGGGTTCGATACTCTCCGAAACCGGTGTAATTCAACGCGTCGAACACATCATTAAGCCGCTGAAAGACTTTTTCGGCGCGGTATTTTTCGTTACCGTCGGTATGATGGTTAATCCGCAAATGTTCATCACTTATGCTTACCCGATTGCGGTAATTACCTGCGTGGTTTTAATCGGTATGGTAATGTTTTCCATTTTCGGCCTGGTTATCTCCGGTCAAAACCTCAAAACGGCGGTTTCCTGCGGTTTTTCGTTGGCACAGGTCGGCGAATTTGCCTTTATTATCGCCACCCTCGGCACCAGCCTGAACATCATTGACGACTTTGTATATCCGATTATCGTGGCCGTTTCGGTAATCACCACTTTCCTGACCCCGATTATGATAAAATCGGCGGCCAAATTCCAAAAATATCTGGAGCAAACTTTGCCGGAAAACTGGCTGACATTTATCAATCAAAACGCCAAATCGCATGCCGTTGCCTCTGAAGAAAACCGGATGTGGGCCGATTTATTTAAAATCTCCTTCATTCGAATGTTTATCTTCTCTTTCATTCTGGCGGCCATCATCGCCTTGGTGAAGTTCTGGATTCGTCCTTATGCCATGCAATGGATGCCGAATTTAACCGCCCGCATTTTAACCACAGCGATTGCTCTCTTGCTGATGGCACCGTTCCTGACCGGTCTGGCCGGCCGCAACATTTTGCCGTCGGTTACCGCGGACAGTATCAAAAACACCCTCAAAACCACCTCAGCCAAAACCGGCGGAAAATTGCGTTCCGTGTTGCCTTACGACCGTATATTGAGTTATATCAAACGTCTCTTTCCGCACCTCAATATTCGCAAAAGACTTAACGTATCATATTATCTTTTGCGGCGGCGAATATTCCCGAAAAAACAGGAAGATGAGGCAAACACCGAAAAACATAAGTTTATGATGCCGCAGCATCTCAAAACCGTTATTCACGACAACACCGCAACCGTTAAAGGCTCGGTCAAGAATATCATTTCCAAAGACAGCGTATCCAGAATCTACACGGATTTGTGGTTTGCCAACAAAATCTATCGCCCGTCGCTGTTGATATTAACCAGCATACGTATGTTAGTCGTTTCTTTCTTTATTGTTACGGCTGTGCACCAATTCTTAACCGAAAATCCGAAGGTAATCTTCCTGTTACTCCTGGCTTCGATTTGGCTGATTATGCGCTCACAATGGCTCTTTAACCAATATATCAAAATAGAAAACCATTTCCTGGATAACTTAAACGGCGACAACGAACCGGCGCCGACGGAAGAATAAACCGCCTATTCAACACGATAAACCTGATTGCCGTTCATTTCCCATTTGCCCTGCAGACCGGTACATTTGGCAAAACCGTTGGCATCGCCGGAGCGCAGATAATCCATGCAATTTACTTGCGATTCGTTCTTACCCTTATTTACCTTTGCTTTTGCTTCCGCTTTTTCTTTGCACTTCCAAAAATAAATTCCGTCCTCGCGACAACTTCTGCACTCGCTCTTGGTATACCCTATCGGCAAATCTCTGATATTTTCGGTTCCCGCAATATTAAACCCGCGCTGTTCGCACCGGTCGGCCGCGGCCGTAAATGTCCAAAACATTACGCCCAAAAAGATAATCAACCCTTTTTTCATAGCTTTCCTTTCAAGATTAATTTCGCGTGCGCCGTGCTACGATTATATAAAGAATAATCGCGGCAAAAAACAGCGACACCGCATTAAAAAACATCATCTGTATCGAATGCAAATATACCCCGTAGGCTATCCACAGCAGCATACCGAGGCAATAAATCACATAGCTGCCGAGTGACAAACCTCTGACATCTTTGGTTTTGATGGTGCGGATCGATTGCGGCAAAAACACTATTGCCGTGCAAATACCTGCCAAATATCCGATTATTTCGCCTACAATATCCATTTTTTGGTCTTATTATAAAAACTTCAACGTAACCACACAGTTATCCATCATACAATTACACGCCTTCAATGCTTCCCATTGAGTAAGCGGCTTACGCGACACCGTGCCGTTATCGGCCGATTTGTATTCTTCGTCCTGATTATCCGTCAGCAGAAAATAGTTAATGCGTTCCAGCCCGTTATACGGCTCACGCTCGGAAACAAACGAAGCTTCTACCCCCATAAAATTCGGCAGAACCGACTTCCAATCGGTTATTGCCATTTCAATACATTCGTGGCGTTTCAATTCCGTAAACATCACCACATAAGCGCCCAGGCCCTTATATTGTGCCTTAAACATCTTTTCTTCGCGTTTGATATAAAGATAATTTTTGCGCTCGGCAATCGTTTTCGGAGATTCATTAAAAATCATCTTACCGCCGAAGCGATTATAGATGTCGTTACCCGTATCCGATTGTTTGATTTTAACGTCGAGTGGCAGAAAATCGCTGTAACCGATAAAATCGGCATTGAAATCCATATATCTGGCGCTCGGATAATTATCGCGCACATGCTGCATAAAATAAACCAAGTCTTCTTGCGTTTTCTCCACACGATATTTGGTAATCTTCAGGTAGAAGATATAACCGACAATCAATATAAAAATCACCGGTAGCAAGTAGACCAAAAAGCGTAAAAGACTGCGTATAATTTCTTTTATTTTATCCATGGCGCACCTCTCTGAGAGTATTGTAACACATTTTAGCGAGCTATACAAGTAATTTATAACTCACGCACCATAAAAGAAACGTTAACAAAACGCAAAATATTGAATTTTAAATAGAAATTTGTTCAAATCGTATTCTGTTCGGCCTTTTTGACACCGCTTCGCCACATATCCTTCTTATTTTCCGCCGCCTTAAAATTATATATCGGCTTGATAACTTTAACAATTTGCGCGGTCGGCTCAATGTTGCGAACAATCTCCTCCATATTTTTATAGGCCATCGGGCATTCATCCAGCGTTTCGTCATTTACCGTGGTGGAATAAATACCTTTCATGGCTTCTTTATAAGCCTCCACCCCAAATCGGCGTTTTACTTCGTTGCGGCTGAACAAACGTCCGGCTCCGTGCGGCGCGGAATAATTCCAATCCGGGTTCCCCTTGCCGATGCAAATCAAACTGCCGTCACGCATATTTATCGGGATCAGCAACTTTTCGCCGGCACGCGCCGACACCGAACCTTTGCGCAAAATCATATTTTCGGTATCAATATAATTGTGTACCGTCATAAAATGCTCTTTAACGTGCAAATCCATTCCTTTGATAATATCGCCGGCCATAGCTTCACGGTTATAAATCGCATATTGCTGCACAATTTTCATATCGTGAATATAATCGTCAAACAGCGCATTTTGCAAATAAGCCAGCTCTTTCGGCTTGTCCGAAATAATCTGATTTTTCATCCGCGTAATCGTAGATTTTATCTCGTCATAGCGCTTTTGTTCGCGCAGCATATCCGTAGTTTCCCGCAAATAGCGGTCCGTGCGCTGATTCAACTCGTCATAGGCCATATTCTGATAATACTCGGCCACTTGTATTCCCAAATTACGGCTGCCGGAATGCACCACCAAATAATTATTTCCTTCATCATCTTTATCCACTTCGATAAAATGATTGCCGCCGCCGAGCGTGCCCAAACTGCGCAACGCATAATCAATATTGACTTTTTTGCGGCAACGCAGCTGACTTAAGTCTACCTCTTTAGCAAGTTCATGAGGAGTTTCGCGAGCACTCATTCCCGCCGGAATATTTTTATGAATAAAATCATCCAGCTTTTTCAAATCGATATTTTTTTCCTGCAAAACATAGGTATCCATGCCGCAACCGATGTCCACTCCGACCAAATTCGGCACAATCTTATCTTTAACGGTCATAGTGGTACCGATGGTACAACCCTTTCCGGCATGAACGTCCGGCATAATGCGAATTTGGCACCCTTCGGCAAACTCCGAGTTGCACAGCACCTTGATTTGTTCCAATGATGCGTCCTCAATGGTATCGGCAAAAATCTTTGCCATATTGAATTTGCCCTGTACCTCTTTCATCTGCGCCTCCTTTTATTATGCTCAGCGTTCGCGAGTGGATTTTTCTTCCAGCATCTTATGTTTGGTAATCGCCTGCTTCAACTCCGGCAAAGATGCATGCCCCGTCGTACCGTATTTCTTTTGCAAAGTTTCCGTCATCATTATTTCGCCGTCAAGTTTTTGCGGCAACACATCTATCTCCGTCAAAGCATCGCAATTATACAGATTTATCGAATCACCGATTTCGCTCGCTATTCCTTTTAACGACTTAAGTTTGCTACAACCGAACAGCTCCAGACATCCGCCTAATTTTTGCGGCATACCCTCCAAACTTGTGACCGGATTCTGAGCCCCGGAAAACTCATCGCCGACTTCTTTAGGTGCCCCCTTAAACGATGTCAGTTTATTGGCGCCGCAACAGAAATCTTCCGTAACCTTGATATGCGACAAATCAGGCAATTCGGTTAAATCAAGACCGTCCAAATAAATACCCCCTTCAAACACAAAACCGTCCGGCTGTTCCAACAAATTACAATATTCCCCTTTTTGTTTGACCACAAAGAGATGCTTATCCGGATTACTGGCCTGCACATCGTATTTGACGTTTTGCGGCAAATCATCAATACTCTCGATAGCGGTATTATACGCCATCAAATCTTTATGAATTTCCGGCAAATCCGCAAAAGATTTTATCGGGTTACCCGATAAATGTAATTGATGCAACTTCGGAGTAATTCCCCGCAGGCTCTCCAACTTATTGTTACTGCAATCGTAACAGGCCTCAACATACTCCGGCGAACCGCTTAAATCGGTTAATTCATTATAACAACAATAAAAAGCACCCACGCGTTGCGGCGCACCTTCCAAACTGATTAATTGATTGTATCCGCAATCAAAATTGCACAATACCTGTTGCGGCGAACCGTGTAAACTTCTCAGCTTATTATTATTGCAAAAAAAGTTTCCCTTAACAATCAAACTTGAAAAATCCGGCAACTCGGTCAATTCCATACCGGAAACATCCAAGTCACCGTTAAGCACCATTTTCTTACCTTTCGGCAGATTGAACAAATCATAATATTTACGATTGTGTTTTATCAGGCCGATATTTTGCATATCACCGCCGATATCAAACTTTTTGGTGCGTACAAACTCCTGCACATACGGGCGATATTTGGCAACCGGCGCCTTATCCTGTTTGCCTTTGCATTGTTCAATCAAATTACCGTGTACCTCAAAGGTGGCATGCGGTTCGCCGTTTTCGTCACGCAACGAATAAATCTTTATACTCCCGTCTTTGACTCCCTTGTCATACATACCTTTGCCGACACAATGCCCCATATATTCGCTCTCAAAATCGAGTGCCTCCGGAGTAGTCAGCCGCACCACATACATACCGTCGGCCAAATCCATTTCCGGCTTGGTTCCTTCGAGTGATTCTTTATATAATTCGGCATCATATTTTTTGAATTTACTGCCGGTAGCAATATTTTCGTGCCACTTTTGCGCCTGCTGTAACACCTTTTTGAAACTGTTATATTCATCGCTCGTCTTGAGATAATCCATACGGATGCGCGGCTTTTCCTGATTTTTATTGCCCTTGGCCTGCGGATTTTTTTCGTATTTCTTTTGCGTATCTTTGGCCCGCGCAATAATTTTATTGATATATGCTTCACCGACCGAATACAAAAAATCACGACTCATGGTAATATCGTTTTTCAGCGAGTCCGGTATTCTGTCGGCCTTAAATCGATACACCGGCTCGCCCTTATCCATACAATTCCGTGCCCACGTCGGCAAATCTCCGTCCATAACGTTAATCAGCGGCAAAAAGCGCATGGTCTGCGGCGTTTTGGTGCTCATATACGGTTTAAGCGTGTAATTTGCCCATTGATACAGCATCGAGTGCACGATTTCGTCTTTATGTTGTTGCACAAAATCAACGCTGTTGAAATTGCCGTCCGTAAATATTTCCATATTCTGCCCGCGGTACACCACATCTTTGATATAGTTATCCAAATCTTTTACATTAACCAAATTTGCAGGCATAACTCTCTCCTTGTTATTTTAATTTTACCAATCAACGCTCGACCGATTTTTCCGACAGCGATGCCTTATATCTTGCCACGGCGGCTCTCAAATCTTCCAGACTTCCCCCTTCTTCCAGATGATATTTTTTGATAAAGCGCGTATCAATACCGATAGAATTACATCCTCTCTCCGGCAAATAATCAAAATCTTTAAGTTTCGGGCATTCATATAAGTTAAGTCGTTCTCCGATTTCTTTGGAAATACCTTTGAGAGTGATCAACTTCTGGCAATTAACCACATCCAGCTGACAACCGATTTTTTCCGGCAGTCCCACCAAAGAAGTCACCGGATTGTTGTCTCCGATATAAACTTCCCCGACTTCCTTCGGCGAGCCGATAAAAGAAGTAAGCTGATTGTCTTCGCAATAAAAATCATCGGTAACGACAACCCTTGATAAATCGGGCAGTTTTTTCAAATCGCACTTACTTAAATCAATATACCCGTTATAAACAAACCCGTCCGGCTGTTTGGTTAAATCCAACAACTTACCTCTTTGTTTGACTATAAAGAAGTCTTTGCTCGGATTATATACGAATACTGCGCCTCTTACCCGTTGAGATATGTCATCCACCTGCTCCAAATTGTTGTTGATGGCGCGAAATTCTCCGCCGACTTTTTCCGGAAAACCGGCAAAAGAAGTCAGAGAATTAAAGTCAGCCCGCAGCATTTTTTTAACCAATCGCGGCGCACCGGTAAAATCTTTTAACAGATTGGCATCACAAAACAAATCTTCCAGCTCCTCCGGCGCCCCCTCCAGCGACGTCAGTTGATTATGAGAACAATATAAGTCTTTAATTCCTTCCGAAAGATATTCCAGCGACGTCAATTTGTTTTTTTCGCAATAAAACTCGCCCAAAACCTGTTGCGGCGCACCTTTCAGGCTTGTCAATTTATTCTTGCGACAACTGAAATACCCCTTAACAATCAGGTTGGATAAATCCGGCAATTCGGTCAATTCCATACCGGAAACATCCAAATCCCCGTTCAAAACAAATTTTTTATCCTTCGGCAAATTAAACACATCATAATATTTACCGCCGCATTTTATCAGCCCGATATTCTTGGTATCTCCATCAACTTCAAGTTTTTTTCTTATAACAAACTCCTGTACATACGGACGATATTTGGCCACCGGCGCTTTATCCTGTTTGCCTTTGCATTGTACGATTCTTTTGCCGTGCACTTCAAAAGTGGCGTGCGGCTCGCCGTTTTCATCGCGCAACGAATATATCTTGGTTTTTCCGCTTTTAATATAGCTGTCATAGCCGCCCTTGCCGACACAATGCCCCATATATTCGCTCTCAAAATCAAGCGCCTTCGGCGTTGTCAGCCGCACCACATACATACCGTCGGCCAAATCCATCGTCGGCTTGGTTCCTTCCAGCGATTCTTTATACAGTTCGGCATCATATTTTTTATACTTGCCGTCTTGGGCAATATGTTCGTGCCATTGTTCCGCCAGTTTCAAAACCTTATTAAAATCGGCATATTCTCCGTTCGTTTTGAGGTAATCGATGCGGATTCGCGGCTTTTCCTGATTTTTATTGCCCTTGGCTTGAGGATTCTTTTTATATTTCTTTTGCGTATCTTTGGCGCGCGCTATAATCTTATTTATATATGCCTCGCTGACCGCATACAAAAAATCGCGCACCGTCGTAATGTCATCTTTAACCGCGTCCGAAATTTTATCTGCCTTAAATCGATACACCGGCTCGCCGTTATCCATGCAATTCCGCGCCCATTGCGGCAAACCTCCTTCCGTAACGTTAATCAACGGCAAAAAGCGCATGGTCTGCGGTGTTTTGGTACTCATATAAGGCTTAAGCGTATACTTTGCCCATTGATACAGCATCGAGCGCACGATTTCGTCCTTGTGGTGTTCCACAAAATCAACGCTGTTGAAATTGCCGTCCGTGAATATTTCCATATCCTGCCCGCGGTATACCACGTCTTTGATATAGTTATCCAAATCTTTGACGTTGAGAATATTCGCCATTATCGCTCTCCGTTAATAGTTTCTGATAATTCCCGAAAGCACGCCCTGAATTTTTACTCGATTCGCTTCCAGAGTTTTGGTTTTATATTCCTTATTGCACGGCACCAGCTGCACATACATTCCGTTTTTCTTCAGCACCTTGAGCGTTGCTTCCTGATTATCAACCAACGCTACCACGATTTTGCCGTTATCCGCCTGATTCTGCCTTTTGATAATGGCGGTGTCGCCGTCCAAAATCCCGGCCTCTATCATTGAATTACCTTCGATTTTCAGCGCATAGAACTGCCCTTTATCCACCATATTGAAAGGCACGGCAATCGTTTCGGTTTCGTCGGCTAAGGCCTCAATCGGCTGACCGGCGGCGATTTTGCCGTAAAGCGGAATCTGCACCGAACCGTTTTGAATGGCCTGCTCGCGCTTTTTTTCTTCATCGATTATCGCCTGCGGCTTAAAACGCGGCATCCGCACTACTTCCATCGCGCGCGCCTTATGCGGCAAACGGCGAATAAAGTTGCGTTCTTCCAAAGAAGTTATCAAAGCGTGGATTCCCGATTTTGATTTCAGCCCGATGGCATCTTTCATTTCATCAAACGACGGACATTGTCCGGTTTCGCGATTAACTTTATTGATAAACATAAGCAAATTGTATTGTTTTTCTGTCAGCATCGGCACACTCCCATAAAAATTTGTTCTATTTTAGTTCTGTAAAATTTCAAAAGTCAAGCACTATTTGCGGCAACGCCAAAAAAACCTCGCCGCGTTAAAATTTCGATGGACTAAAGCCAAAATATGTGTTATATTTTCTCCCGAGGTAGAAATGGATAAAAAAGATTATATATGGCTGACCCGCAACACGGAAATCGATAATGTCTGCAACTGTTTTGAAGATTGCGACACGGAGCCGGTGACGTTTAAGTTGTTTCGCGCCTCGCACCTGCCGCAGATTCGGCAGATTTTTGCCGGCAACCGCGTCGCGCTGTATCGCGATGAGCAAGACACCTGCTATCTGACGGTTACCGATATGACCGTGAGCGATTTTTGCAATATCGCGTTGCAACATAATTCCGACCTTATATATAACGATGCCGACGGCCGCATTTATTATGACCCGTCAGACCGGCGCAAATATCAGCATTTTCTCCGCCGCAACACTCCGCAAACTCTTTTGCAGCTGTCGCCGCAAAGAAAGTTGGATATTCTGCTGTCAATCAGTAAAGAATGTTATATGAGTCTGCACGGCAAGGAGCAACATGAGGCGGCACTTGACCGACAGGCCGATAAGCTTAACGCGCTGTTGCAGCTGCCGATATCGCCCGAATTTTGGGAAAACGAGCAGCGCAAGATTCGTCTGATTACCGCCGACATCGCCAAAATCCCGCATATTAAAGAAAAGCTTGAAAATTTTAATATGCTGAGTTTGCCTGAACAGGAAAATCTGCTGTATCGGGTTACGGCCATAACCGCGGAATATAATCGCATCAAAACTCCGCGGCTCATGATGCTTACCGCCGAAGAAATGCAACAATGTCAGCTTGACGATTGGATTGATGCCGACGCCTTTGCTCTTGATAAGACTTTATATATATGTGCCGACAAGCTCAAAAAGCAAAGCGGGATTCGCTGTTTGGCTCTGGCTTGGCACGAAACCAACCATATAGCCATGGCTACCGGAGATTATTCGCGCTTTCCGACGGCGGAAGATATGCTTAATCCGCACCTTAATTATATTAACGGTGTCGAGCAATCATATATCTTCCATCCGCAAGAAAAAATCAATTATGCGCTCGAAAAGCAATTTGTGGCGGAGTGCGCCGTCCGCACCGGAGTTAAAAAGCTCGGCAACACCTTCAAACCGGCGGCGGAATTTGACGTTGCCGCCCAATATATTGCCCGTTCTTTGCAGAAAAAACGCTGATTTTAAAATTTTTTTCATTTTTTTGCATTTTTTATCTGGATTTACCCTTAAAAATGTGATATATTCAATTTGTTTCACACTTAACAATTTTTATTTTAGGAGCAATTATGAGTATTAAAAAATTACCATCATTGACGTTTAACGCCGGAGAATATGTTGTTTATCCGACACATGGTGTCGGTAAGGTATCCGATATTACCAAACAAACAATCGCCGGTACGGAATTAGAAATGTTGGTCGTCAACTTTGATAAAGACAAAATGACCCTGCGGATTCCGACGGCAAAGATTCCGAATGTCGGCTTGCGCAAAATTTCGGACGATAAAACTATGGAAGAAGCTTTTAATACTCTCAGAGGGAAAGCCAGAATCCGTAAGATTATGTGGTCGCGTCGGGCGCAGGAATATGAAAATAAAATCAATTCCGGCAACCCGGTGGCTATTGCCGAAGTTATCAGAGATTTGTATCGCAGTGAAAACATTGCGGACCAATCTTACAGCGAACGCCAGATATACGAGCAGGCTGTTGACCGCTTGGCCAACGAGGTTTCGGTATACAGTAATTGCTCGCTTGAAGACGCCAACAAAAAACTTAATGATATTTTATCAAAAGAAAAAGCCGTGTAATTTTCTCCTTTTTTACCGCTTTATCGGATGATACAGCATCTTCAAAATAAAAATCCCTGTTACGCTTGTAACAGGGATTTTTATTGAAAAAACGTATTAATTACTTAACAGCTTTCTTCAAAACAGCACCGGCCTTAAAGCGCGGAGCCTTAGATGCAGGAATTTTGATTTCTTTGCCGGTTGCCGGGTTGTGACCCTTGCGAGCAGCACGTTTAGCTACATCAAATGTACCAAAACCGGTAATTTGAATGGAAACGCCTTTTTTCAAAGACTTTGTAACAACTGCGATAGCAGCGTTAATTACTTGTGCAGCAGCAACTTTAGATGCGCCAGCTTCTTTGGCAACGGCATCAACGAATTCAGTTTTATTCATTTTATTTCCTTTCTCTAACGTTAAAGTAGAGGCAAACAACCACCTCTGCCTATAGTGTGAACAGTATTTTTGCCAAATGTCAAATAAAATAGCGCATTAATCACAAAAAAAATGCATTTTTCGGCATAAAATAGGCCTTAAAACATTTTTTTTTGCAAATTTTATTTTACTTTTTAAATTAAATGAGTTAAAGGTTATGTGTCTTAAACCAAAATCAGAAAGGAAAAAGATGAAAAGTTTTTATACTCTTTGCGTAGTAATCGCTGTTTTCATTTCCGGATTCTTTGCCGGTTATGTTTTTTCGGAACAAATGGGTTCCCGCGTTGCCGTGGTAGATGTTGCTAAAGTTGTGGCAAGCTCCGCTCAGGTACAAGGCCTCAAAGCCGAACAAGATGCTCAAAATGCGGAACTGGTACAATGGATTCAAAACGCTCAAAACTCGGTTAACGAAGAAAAAGACCAGGAAAAGAAAGAGAAATTGGCTCAGCAATTAAACGAAGAACTCAATGCCAAGCGCAACGCTTTTGCTCAGCGCTATGTTACGGCATTACAAGCCATCGAACAAAGTATCAATTCCACCATTACTGATGAAGCTCATAAAAAAGGCTATAAATTCATTATTGCCAAAGGTATGATTCTCGGCGGCGGTGATGATATTACCGATGACGTCATTAAAGTTGTGAAATAATTTTAATTGATTTTCAAGAAAAAGACGCGGTCATAAGCCGCGTTTTTTTATTGGCTTAAATAAAGAAAGGTGTTGTTAAAAAAATGCATGTCATTCTGAGTGAAGTGCCAACGAAACGAAGAATCCAAAAGCAGTGAACAAAAAAAGAGGAACTTCCGGAGAAGTCCCCCTTAAATATCAGCCTACCTTAAAACTCGGATAGCGTGGCGATTGCGAAGCGGAATTTTCGACGACGTGTACAATAAAGGTACACAAAAAAGAGGAACTTCCAAAAAAGAAGTCCCCCTTAAATATCAGCCTACCTTAAAACTCGGATAGCGAGGCGATTGCGAAGTGGAATTTTCGACGACGTGTACAATAAAGGTACACGAGGAAAAAATTCCCAAGCAAGCGCCCGCTAGACGAGTTTTTTAAAGTGCGATAAAAGTGCCTAAATGCGAAGCAGGATTTTTTCGCCGTGTACAAAGTAGTACACAAGAAAAAATCCTGCCAGCAGAAAGCGCTTTTAGTGTGCTTTAATTAAGCGGCCTTGTTGACTTTATGCTCCTTCTGAGTTCTTCCGAACTTAACCGCAGCCTGTGCCGCAGCCAAACGAGCTACCGGTACACGGAACGGCGAGCAGGAAACATAGTCCAAACCGCACTGTTGGAAGAACTCGATGGATTTCGGATCACC
>JAEEGL017119334.1_pt1 | contig 21547 bp, 22 predicted proteins | sample 9134231 | NCBI WGS metagenome assembly JAEEGL01 (sample SAMN16246548, study PRJNA631951) | gut metagenome | biome: gut microbiome; feature: rumen; material: fiber-attached | host: Bos | place: Iran: Karaj | collected 2018-10
ATGGATGATACAATCGCAATCAATGATAACAGTATAGATTACTCTGAACCGGAAATAATCGTAGTGGAAGATGACACAGTCATAGATTACACTAACACTCAATTATTATTCGACAATCACAATAATGCTTACGAAGTAGATGATACTGGGGCATTAATGAGAATATTATTCCCTATTATACCAAATGATAATTTCTTGTTCCATGTGGAGACTTGGGATGAATACTGGTTGGATAAAGGTTTTCCGGAAAACGATGAAATAGAAAAAGATGAGCATGGGAATGTAATCATCAGTGATTATGACCACGATTACAGTCTTGATGAAATCGGAGCATTGAATAATATTCCACGAAAAACATATATTCGTGTGACTGATGATTTGTATCCTTCAACAGAACCTCCTTTCAACAACCGTTTAACAGAAGATGATTATCATTATATGAAAAGAATGATAGAGTATAATCTTCGGTTATGGGGGTCAAAGAACCTACTGGAACTCACTGAAATGGATAGTAAGTTGTTCCGTGAAACATATAATCCTACTACTTTGGAATTATGGAAGTGGTATGGTGTTACTGGTAGACTTGTTAATCGTGAGAAACATTTACTTAAACTTTTCGATGTAAGAAAACATAATAATAAGTTTTATACTAATGATAAGTGGGATACTATTGAAGACTTGGTGGATTGTTGGCATCCACAAGAATGGGAGCATAAAGACAAGTTTTGTGATAAAACGAATGTTTATGGAACTTATTTCTCTGCCAGTGCTTCCACTTTAAAACCAGTGCCTTATGAGAATATTACTTTCACTTTCAGTTTAATGAACAGTCTTGCAGACCCAGTGGAAGAAGATTTTTATGTTAAAGCATTCTACTACACCAGTAGCAGAAGTGATATGAAACCATTGGAAAGTAATTATAGTAAAATTTATGCCAACACTTACACTGTACCTTACAGTTTATATCAAGGTAAGAATTATATTCATTTTGTTTTTAATGCTTATTACAGTACCAGTAATCAGTTTATTAGTAGTATGGAGTTAACTGCAAGACCTTATACTTGCAATAATGCCGATATTTATGTGAATACCAAATCTAAAAAGAAGATTGCAGATGGTAGTGCGACTTATCCTTATAAAGATTTGCAAACTGCTTTAAATCATGTTACTCCTTCTCGTAATGTTATTGGTTTGAAATCAGATGTCCTATTGAAAACAGATAGTGATGGAAATATTATCTTGCCAGTTATCACTGATTCTTGTAAGATAATGGGTTGCACTACACAGAAACCTTCCATTATAAATAACACTAATTCTAAATTTTTCACAGTGGTGGGTGGTAAAAACTGTTCTTTATCATTAATTAACCTTGCTTTGAAGCATAATAATTTAGAGTCTGATGTTACCAAAGTTGATTGGGTGAACAGTAACGATAGATTGGATTCTTATACTAATATTGTGATAAGTGGTGGTGCAGTAAGGATTAATGTTAGTCTTGACAAAACAGAGTATTATCCAACAGATTTCATAAAATGTGATATTCAGTTAACTGATACTTCTGATAATGTTGTTTCCAACCAACAAGTCCTTGTTAGTTTTGATGGTGAAACACTCACTGAATTAACCACAGATAGTAATGGTAGGGTTTCTTATGAGTTTTTATCTTCCAAGACTCATACTAATTATTATGATTTAACAGTTCGTATTGTTTCCGATGTCTATTTCGAGTCATCAGAAACTGTTCGTGTGAATTGTACTCGCACACCAGTATATGAAACAAGTTACGATGGTAGTGTAACAATCACAGACACTGGATACACACCGAATAGTATTTTTGAAATATATGTTGATGGTGAAAGTATGGATTATGTATTCATTGAAGATGATGGAGTATTGTCATATTATTTCGAAACAGAAATATTTGGAACACACACGATATTATTCATAAACAATAATGGTGAGATTGTTTATGAAGCGATTGTTGATATTAGTGTGACACTTGATACTTTGAAAGGTTACTTGTCCAGTAATAATTATTACTTTATTAAAAACTTGAACTTCAGTTTAACTGGTAATGTTAGTTATGATAGGGTTGCTTATAATAACATTAATAGTTTAGGTGATTTAGAAGGAGTGCTAATGGATTTAGGTTTCATCGACCCATACTTAACCTACACTACTTTCGAAGTTGATAGTAATCGTGCAGATTCCACAGAGTTAAGTTCTGATGAGTCAAAAGTATTGCAAAATGCCATAAGGTCAGTGGGTTATAATAGTGACACTACAATCTTCAGTTATGCAAGACTCGGTAAGTTTTGGAGTTTAGGAGAATAAAGAACCCAATATCATATTATGGCTTTTTAGTGAAAGTTTAGAGAAAAAATAGAAAAAAAATGGGGTTTAATGTTTTAATATTATGAGCGAAGATAATCAAAACAATTTAGATGAGTGTGGTGAAGAGAAAACAACAGTTACTAATTGTAAGTATTTCCATCATGACCCTTATATGACTCCGAACAATTATGATTTGTACTTTAATCACTTGGACATACCATCGAATATTTACATTGATGGTGGTAGTGATTTGCTTAAAAGGTTGCAGAAAACTTTGCCTTTAAGTAAGATTTTGCATTTGAACTTGGAGTCTAAAAACACTCCACAGAATAACCAATTTAATTTATTCACATATACAAAAATAAGATTTGAAAAGAAAACAAATAAAAATAATAATGAGACAATAGTGGTGGATATGAGATGAATTATACAGTAAGTGGTGAATACTCTTTTAAAATACCTTTCCAGTCAATGTTCATTAACCAAAGTATTATTATTAAAGGTAGGAATTTAATAACTTTTAAAGGCGAGTCTTTCTTTTTAAACCGTAGTATTAACGAAGAGTTCAATCCAATCGAATATATCGTACTTGGTTCAGGTATTAACCCTCCACAGAAAACAGATGAGAAATTAGGTAATGAAACAGTTAGGAATACTTGTGTTAAAACAGTTGATTTGAATTATAAAAGAATTATTTTAACCACAAATTTCTCTGCTAAAGATGTGATTGGTGCGACCGAGATAGGTGTTTGCAATGATAAAGTTTTGATTAGTCATGATGTTTTCACAGACATAACTTTAACAGAAGATTTTCTTTATGGTGTTGTGGGTTTAGTGGAAGTGGAATATATTTTCCAGTTCGCTTCTTCACATCTGATAAGTGGTTGGTTACCTCACAGTACCAAAGAGAATGTTTATTATGTGTATGAACCGGATATTGTTGTATCAGTTAAGGATAATTCGACTGGTGATGGTTATAGGAAAGTTGATGGGAACACAATAGGTGATAGTGAAGGTTCGTTCTATTATAATAAGAATAATAATAATTTATATATTCATTTTTATGATAGTAGCACTCCAAGTGGTAAAGATATTTTAATTGAAACAGAATCAAGAGGAGAAATAGTATAAATATGGGTAAGTGTCCGGCTAATTATAAGAATTTAAATTATATTCAATCGTTCAGTGAGCAAGGTTATGCTACAATCCAGTTGATGCAACAAGCATGTATGAATGATGAGTGGTTAAGGCAAAGAGTGTTGAAGTTGAATTATTTAACACCACCTGCAGTTCGTAAATGGTATAAGGATATGGGTAAATGGATTGACACCACTAAAAGTTACGGACATCATGTGAACGGTTATGATGAAGTTATTTTTAATAACCAAATTGTTCAACATTTGTATGTGGATTTCGTTGATGATGATGATAAAATTGATTATGATAAAACTGATGCAGTAATCGTAACTTATTATGATGACAGAACAGAAATTGCTTTAAGAACTAATGATGAAGAAGAAGCAGTGAATTATGATAGTAGAGGTTGGGTTTATGGTGAGAACCTTTCAACACCTACCGAGAGAGTTTACGAACCACCAAGTATTCTTCGTGCTTGCCAGTTGCCTTATGAGAATGAAGCAGAAAAGAAAAGGTATACCACAGAGAAAGTTAAGGAAGTGCTTGCAGAATATAATTATGATACTGGAACTATTGATGGTGGTGTGAACAGTGCATGGTATGTGGGTTTCGATAAATCCAAGAATTATTATGTTAGACCGGACTGGATTAACGATTGGAGAGATAGTGAAATCCCATCAATGTGCAGAGGACAAACATTCAAAGCAGAAGCCAGTGGTAAACTTGAATCAGTGGATTTGATACTTGATTACACTGGAACATTAGAAAGTGATTGTGGAAGTCCTTTATATGTCCAAATATGGAATACTACAGAGAAAAGTGTTGTTAAAACAGTATGGAATAATTCTAAAAAAACAACTGAAGAAGTAACTGATGGTAATGGGAATAAAGTTTATGAACAAGTACCATTTCCAGACACTACCAACACTGGAATATACAAACCATTAGCACAAGCAGAATACAATCCTTCCAAGATGACTGCTTTCGGCACAGTCAATATTAAATTCGATAAAGAAGTTGAACTTGTAAAAGGACAATCATATTTCATCGCATTATTCAGTCCACTTTCTGAATGGAAACATTGTCCAAGATGGGGTGGTTGGGGTAGAAACTGTTTAAGAGACCAAAAATATGAGTATGGTCATGCTTTCTACTCTGAAGATAATGGTAGGACTTGGTCAAGGTTCGGTAGGAATGATTTGAGTGTGGAATATAAGTATGGTAGATATTCTCCACAAGATTTCGCTTTCAAATGTCATGTTCGTACACAAGACAAGGTTGAAAGAGAAGATGGAACTTTGGTTTTACCTTATCAGATTGATGATGCAAGTATTGATAATCCTCGTTATTTGTATTTGAAACCTATTTTAACTAATCCGATTACTCATATTGGTTTGACTGCCGATGATGATGGTGGCAGTGAACTTGATTACACTAATTATGGTATTGGTATTACTTATGAGTATTCCACTACTGGTAAGAAAGATGATTGGCATGAGATTAGGGAACAAGGTGGTCAGTTGTATAAACTGGAAAATAAATCACAAGTTTTATTGTTCCGTGCTAAACTGTATCGTAACACTGACTCTGCTTTAACAACTACTGTTACTGATGATGATACTGATTACACTGTTCAGAAGTATTGGAATAGTACACCTAAAATCTATAATTTGGGTTTAACATTATATACAGAGTTGCCTACTGAAATGTATGTTCGTACTCATATGTGGAATCCACCGAAAGGTGATACTATGTTAGGTGCAAGTTTATGGGGTAGGTTGTATGCTCCTTTTGTCCTTGAACCTATGGTGGAATGTACTGCAGAGATTATTACGAATGTTGAAGTTTCGACTGCTTTCACGATTGTTAATGTTGATGAGATACTGGATTACTTGGTCTTGTATGGTTTTGATGAAGAAGTTATTGATACTGTTACTGGTATGAATGATATTCAAATCTGCAATTATTTATATAATAAGAACCCACAGTTAATTGAAGATTTGAAAGCAAAGAATGTATATATTAAACCTTACGAGACACTTGAAGGTTTATGTAGATTATCATTCACACCATCTGATGCTACTGATATGGTTGCTACTGTGAATAATGAAGGTGAGTATGATGATGATATTCTTGGTGGTTTACAGTTCCAAAATAATGTTGCTTATCCTATTTTATCTTGTGAATTGCAACCGACTGGAAGTACAAGTGATGTGTCAAGGTACAGTGAATGGATAGATTTCAAATTCGATTATGATAATAATATACTAACATTTGATAGGGAAGTCTTGGATAGTATGCCACAAGGAACTTTAATAGTTAGTTATAATGAAATATTCATTGATGGATTGGTGAACGAAGAAGTGGGTGTTCACACAAACCTTGAAACTGGACTTGAAGAAGAAGGTTTGATTTTAGATTATTTCAAAGAAACATTCAACATTACCGAAGCAGAAGTTGAAAGTAGAAGAGTGAAACTTCGTGTTAATCCAGTAGACCCAATCCGTGAAGTTGTACTAAACCGAGATACTCCTAACGAGAAAGAGTTGTTCGAAAACTTTGATTATGTTCTTGATGTTAACACTAATGAAATTGTTTTCAACATGACTAATAGTAATGGTGTGTATACAAGTATTTTCACAGTTGGAGATGTTTTGGAAGTAGTGTATACTCCTAACTTGAATGCCAGTGGACTGGCAGTTGGTTATTATGCGACAAGAACTAATAAAGACAAACAAGTTTACATTGGCAGAGGCGATAAAGGTCATGTTAGTGGAAGTTACTGGGAATACAAAGTATAAATTATAAGAAAAAAACCGAAAAGAAGAAATAATAATTGAATGATTTGCATAAAAAAGAATGGGAGAGATTTTTTGAATGGTTGAAGTAAATACTACACAAAGCAATAACCAGTTCGTAACAAAAGTCTTGAAAGACAATAACGGTAGTGTTTACGGAGCAGAAGTATTACTATTCGATGTAGATGATAAAATCATTGATAAAATCCATATTACTAACGAAAGTGAGTTCCAAAGTTGGACTACTGTGATTGAGAATATGAAAGATGCTTATGTTCCATACACTGAAGAAGATAAAAATAATCTTGAAGAGTTAAAGTCTTTAAGAGCAACATATGAGTCAAGTGGTGATGATGAAGATTGGAGTGCTTACCAACAATTCCTTGATGACTTGGAAAATGGAGGTTGGTCTTATCTTAAAAGATTAGGAACATTGGAAGACATACTTCGTAATGATATTGATACTGCGACAAATAATTATCCAGTAACTATTAATGCCACTCAATTTAATGGTATGGACTCTGATATGTTCAGTAAAGTAGGGCATACTCATAATTTCGCTTCTCTTAATCATGCAGTTAGTACCAGTGTTAATGGTGTTGGAACAAACAAGTTATATGGTCATGTTAAAGTTATTAATAACTTAACAAGGAACAGTTATGTTAATGGTGAGTCTTTATCTGCTTATCAAGGGAAGGTTTTGAAAACAGAAATTGATAATCTTAAAAATAAGAACTCGTGGATTGGTGTTCAAAGTATTGGTGATTATATTAAGTATGATGTTAATCCGGATTTGAAATTAGTGGTTTTCTATTATAATCGTAGTAATTTCACTGGTTTAAGCGATACTACTGGAACTCATATCATTCACCCAAAAGTTATTCCGGAGAACTACCGACCAGGTACTCGTGTACACACAACAATGTATCGTGGTGATGTTGTTTTATTATTTGATAGTAATGGTGATATTGGAATACATAATTTGAATAAAGTTAGCAGTATGAATTTATATGCTCAAGTGATGTGGCACTATATATAATGTGGACAAAGAATATTATTGGCAAACCAGTTAATGAAGAGTTTTGTGATGGTTGTTGTTATAATAATAATGATGACCCTAATTTGAATTGTGATAAAAGGAAATGTTGTTATCTTGTGAAAGAAGAATGTATACTTCACAAAGATTTCGACATAATATAAAAATTGGTAAAATAATTGGTTTATTGGAGGATAAGAATATAATTTTCATATGATTCTTGAATTTGAAATAGATGGTCAAGTTTTAAAAAGAACAGACTCTCATATTGTTGTGAACAAGAATAAGAATGTTTACAAATGCCAGTTCACTTTTGAACAAGGTAGCGAATGGGTTGGTTTGAACAAGTTCGCAATCTTCAAAGATGGTTGGGGTAACAGTACAACAGTACATCTTGGGAAAAACGATAATATCGTAACTTGTTGTCTTCCGAATAGAGTGTTGGGTGGTAGTTTCTTCGAAGTCAGTATATATGCAGGGAACTTACTAACAACAAATAATGTTTCTTTCATATTAGTGGAGTCAGGGTACACTCATGACACTGAACCACCTTTCTTGGAAGAAGATTATAAAGATATTTTCGTGGAAATATTTGAAAATTTCGAAGACAGTATCAGTAGTATTGTTTATAATAACCATTCTTTAGAAATCCATAACAGTAAAGGGTTAATCACAAGTGTTCATCTGCCTTTTTTAACAAGTGAAGAGGTCAGATTACTGGTTAATCCAGTAATTGAAATGTATGTAGATGGTATTGGTACTGCAACACAAACGGAGAGTGGTTTGTTAAGCAGAGAAGATAAAATAAAACTTGATGGCATAGAAGTGGGAGCAACAAAGAATATAGTAGATTCATCATTAATTTTGGATAGTGATAATGCAGTGAGCAATCGTGCAGTAGTCACTGCTTTGAATGGTAAAGAAGACACTTATGATATTATTGACAGATTAGATACTGTGATTGTTAATTTAATCGAAAATGGGGAGTAAAAATATAATCTTATGGTAGACATATCAACATTATACACACATTTAAAGAACTTGAATAAGCAATGGTTCTATGAAAAAAGCGAAGTAGATGAAACTTTCGTAGCGAAAAGTAGTACAACTGGACTCTTGAAAAGTGATGGAACAGTAGACACTAACACTTACTTAACAAGTACAGATATAAGTGGTAAAGCAAACAGTGCCGATTTAGCGAGTGTGGCGACAAGTGGTGAATATTTGGATTTGAATAATATTCCGGAAACTTTCGCACCATCAACACACTCTCATAGTGCGACTGAAGTAACAGATAGTTCTGCTTATACTAATCTTGGTACAAGTGCAAATGCAACACAACACACTATTAACACTGCGATAGATACAAAAATAGGAAACTTGTTGGCAGTGGAATTGGTGACTGTAGTGGCAAGTCTTGGCACTGCAAGTGCAGATACTATGAATAAATTATATTTGGTAGCAGAATCTTCAAGTTTAACTAATGATAATTACGAGATTTTCGTTACTGTTCGTACTGGAACAACTGGTAGTTATAGTTATGCTTGGGAGAAAGTGGACAGTGCAAGACTTGATTTAAGTGGATACTCATTAACCACACACACTCACGGAAACATTACAAGTGATGGTAAAATCGGTAGTAATGCAGATTATTTCGTAACTACAACTACAAGTGGTTTAGTGACCAGTCAACAGAAAATAGGAAACATTACTACAAGTGGTAAAATCGGAAACGATACTGGGAAAGTAATAGTTACAACTACTAATGGTGTTTTAACAACAAGCAACTGGACTGATGAGATAGATAGTGTTATCCAAACTTTAACTACTTATGGTAACAGTTTATAATGAAAGAGGAGGGTCTTGATTTTGACTGCGACTGTTGAAACATTATATAATCATCTGAAAACATTAGGAAAACAATGGTTTTATGATAAAACAGAAATGAATGGTTTTGTCGAGTTTTCTGAAACAAGTGGTTTATTAACCAATACTGGTAATGTGGACACAAATACTTATTTGACCAGTGATGATATTACTGGTAAAGTGGACACTACAAGTCTTGCGAATGTAGCATTAACTGGTTCATATACTGATTTAGCACATATCCCATCAACTTTCACACCAACCACTCACAGTCATAGTGCAAGTGGATTGTCTGATAACAGTAGTTACAGTAACATTAACACTGATGCGAATGACACTCAAGATGTCATTAACTCTGCAATAGATACCAAAATTGGTGCATTACTTGGTGTGGACTTGATTGAAGTAACTAATGATAAAGGAACTGCAAGTGCTAATACAATGAATAAATTGTATCTTGTTCCGGAATCCACTACAAGAACTAATGATAATTATGAGATATTTGTCACTGTCTGCACTGAAAATAATGGTAGTCATGTTTATTCTTGGGAAAAAGTGGATACTGCAAGATTAACTGCAACTAATTATTCTGTGGATACTCATGTTCATGGGAACATAGCGAATAATGGTACTGTTGGAAACACTTCCAACCAGTTTGTGTATACTGGCACTGGTGGTTTAGTAACAAGTAAAAGCAGTATTGGGAATATTAATACAAGTGGAGCGATTGGTTCTGCCAGTGGCAAGGTGGCAGTGACAACAACTAATGGTGAAGTAACTGTTAGTGATTGGATAACAGAACTGGACAATCTTGTATCTGCTTTAATCACTGAAGGTATAAATCAACAAGAAACAGAATAATATAAAATAATATTTGGGGATAAAAAGGATAATGGTAACAACACAAGAATTATATACTCATTTGATGAACTTAATCAATCTCCAATTTTATAATAAAACAGAATCTGATAATAAGTATGTTCAGTTTTCAAGCACCAATGGTTTATTGAAAAACGATGGTACTGTGGATACTACTTCTTATTCCACTTTCAGTGGCGATTACTCGGATTTAACTAATAAACCAACCATTCCCACTGATGTGGTGGAGTTAGATGATGATACTCATATTATACCAACATCCACTTCTGATTTAACTAATGATGGTGATGGTGTAAGTGCTTTCGCCACTACTAATGACCTTACTGGGAAAGAAAACACAAGTAATAAAGAATCATCAATCACTGCATCAAATTCAGTAAATCAAAACAAGTATGCTTCTACGAAAGCAGTGGCAGATTATGCTCTACAAAAAGATATACCTATAGAGAGTACAGATTCTTTGAATGATTTGTATAAACCTGGTTTTTACAGATGTAGTAAATCAAAGGCAGTGCAATCTGAATTACCAAGTGGTTTTAGTAGTGCATACTCTCTTATAGTCATTGCTACTGGTGTATACATATCTCTCGCACAACCTTACACTAATATATATCAACTCCTAATTGGTGATGAAATTATTTATATGAGAGAAGGTATTCTCTCTTCAAGTAACACTATGACTGTCACTACTGGTTGGAAACGGTTAAATTATGATGTTGATACAACTAATGGTGGAACAAGTGGAAGTAGTAACTTGATTACAAGTGGTGCAGTTTACAGTGGTTTAAGTGGAAAATCTGATGATGGGCATACTCACACTACTTCGAATATTACTGATTTCCCAAGCATTCCATCAGACCTTTCAGATTTAACAGACACTACAAATGTTGTACCTCTCATTGCAGATAATTTAACTACTAATGATTCTTCCAAAGTATTGTCTGCGAAACAAGGGAAAGTTTTGAATGATTTGATTGGTAATGCTATAAGTTACATAAATCAATAAATGAAATTAGAAGAGGAAAAAAACGATAAATGGTTAATGACACAACAACACTTAACGGGGCATTGCAAGAATTAGGTGAAACATTAGCATCTAATCTTTCAGATATTGGTTTAACTGCGAATGCAAGTAATGGTTTAACAACATTAGCGAATAAAATAAATAATATAAAAAATATTACACTTTTCATGGATAGTAATCCTATTGAAAGAGGGAACACATCTACGATTTATGTATCTTTACCACGATATATTGATAGTTCCATAAGTAATCAGTCAGTGGTTCTGAAAAAAACGGATGGCACTACATTCACAACTTTAACAACTGATAAGAAGGGGATAGCGAAATATACTTATACTGCTAATGGTGATGGTGCTACAAATATATATGCAACATGGAATACTTTAACATCACCAACTGAAAAACTCGAAGACTGTTTATTTTGGGATGATTGCACAACAGACAGACACACAGAATATGGTGTTAGAACAAATTATAGTAGTGTAGCATATGACAGTAATAATGAAGTTTTGAATGTTACTATACTAACAACTAATTATGGGCATATTCAAAAAACTGGATTATTAAATGATATTAAAGGTAAGACAGTTACTTTCAGTGCAGATGTAGTGCCTACGAATTGTGAAGTGCGATTTGAATTTTATCCGAAAGGTAGTATGACTAATCCATCGGATTGGGTTTCCACTGCATCAACAATTGAAGTTAAAAATATTGAAGTGCCTTCTGATGCTACTAATGGGTTTTTCAGATTAAGAACACAAAACCAAACTACTGGGAGTAGTTTCACAGTTAAAAATTTCAAAGTAATAATTCAATAATGAATGAAGCAGATTAAAAATAAAGAAGGATTATAAGATTTTATTATGACAAACATTAATTTAAACGATTATATTGACCAAAGGCATTATCAGAAACTGGAAACATATACTCAAACAGAAGTGGATGAAGCGATAAGTAACATTCAATTTGTACAAGTAGTGAATAGGTTACCTACCAGTGATATTAAAACTAATAAAATATACTTGGTTTTGAATAATGCCGGTTTACCGGATAATGCTTATAATAAGTACGATTTATATATAAGAGTTAATAATAAATGGGAGCAGTTAGACAGTCTTGAATTTAACATTGAAGATTACTATACTTCTAATGAAATTGATGGTTTACTAACTGGTAAGGCAGAAGATAACCATCGCCACGATAATGCGAACAGTTCTCGTGATGGTTTTATGAGTAGCAGTGCATACAGTAAACTCAACGGTATTGCTACTGGTGCAACAAAAGTATTGGTTGATGATGATTTAAGCACAACATCTAACAATCCAGTGGAAAACCAAATTGTAACTAATGCTTTGAATGGTAAAGCATCATCAACACATAAACATGGTAATTTGCAGAGCGATGGTACAGTGGGAACAGTATCAGATAATGCAAGTAAAAATGTTTGTACTAACAGTGCCGGAAAAATAAGTATTGAAAACAAGAATAATCATTCTCACGGTAACATTGGAAGTGGTGGTGTTCTTTCTGTCAGTGATACAGTACAAGTAAGTAAAAATGTAGTGACTGACAGTAGTGGTAATATTACTTCTGAAGATAAGAATAATCACTCACATGGAGCATTAAATAGTGATGGAACAATCACTTCATCTATAAATAGTAATGATATTACAAACTTCATAGCAACCAATACTACTGATAATGTGGGTGTTGTTAATAAAGTGCCTTCTTCCAAATTAAATGAATCTTCTTCTTTGCAAATGTTGAACATTAGTGCGAACTCATCACAACATGAAGTTAACCTTGCGATTAACACTGCTTTAGAAACTATGGTTTTAGGTGAAGGTTTAACAATTGATGTTGGTGATTTGGCACACGAGATAAAAGCAGATACTGTTCAGAACAGTTTTGAGTTAAATGATTTAATAACCACTGGTTTTTATTATTGTAAGACAGATGGTAATGCTTCTTATGTTACTATTGGAGGTGTGCAAGCAGTAACATCTTTACCGGAAGGTAGGAAAGGTTTTGTTTTAGTTGTAGAGTCTTTTTACACTGGCACTAATCCTTATTGTAAGCAGACTTTAACTCAAAGGAATAGTGAGAAAGTTTATGTTCGTACTTGGAAAAACAGTACAGACCAGTGGTCTGATTGGAATGAAATATCTTATACTGGGCACACTCACAGTCAATACTTGACCAGTACAGATATTAGTGGTAAAGAAGATGTGTCTAATAAGGTTTCAAGTCTAATTGGTGAAGGCAGTAACCAAGAGTATCCTACTTCCAATTTGGTTTATGTTGATGGAGGTAATCTTAACCGGAATTTAATAACCAACACTTCTTTATTCAATAATGTTAATAATGGTGAATTGACTGGTGATTATTATAAAGGTTTAAGCATACGAAGGTTCAACAATACTGATGGTACAAGCAACAGTGCAATGGATTGTGCTTGGAATAGGATTCCGGAAAACGGTACTTTCAAGGGAGGGGATAAGTATACTTTAAGTTTCTATGCGAAAGGAACTGGAACAGTAAGCACTTATTTCACTGGAAGCACTGGTTATATGGGTAATAAAGCCATTAGTAGTAATGGTACAATAAACAACCCTACACAATATAGTAATGGTCAAGTTACTTTCACTTTAACAAGTAACTGGCAAAGGTTCTATGTTACTTGGGAGTTAGACCCGAATAGTAGTGCGACAAATATTCAGAAAAACATTATTATCCGTACACCAATGGGTAGTGACAGTTATATGTGTGGTGTTTTACTTGAAAAAGGAGATATTGCTCATGAATGGAGTCCAACCACATTAGATTTCGATAAAACATTCATCGAATATATTAGTGGAACTCACAGTGATAGTGATAATTACACAAGTAATGGTACTGATTATTATGTTGTTAAAGGTGTGTCTTCCAGTATTGTTAATTTGAAAACTGGTGAGAGCAGAATCTATTACCGTTTACCAACCAATGGAACTAATAATAATAATCAAGTTATGGTTTTAAGATTAACACTGGCAGATGGTACAGTAACCGAAAACCGTATTAATTTATCGAATAATACTTTGAAGAATGAGTTTCCTCAAGACAGTATTTTGAACCTTGTTTATTATGGTGGTGGAACAAATATGTGGAAAGTAGTGAACCCACCATTACTCTATGATAATACAGTTTACACTAATATTGGTTTGAACACTGCTTCACCAAGACTCCAAACAAGTATTAATTCTGCGATAAATGATACTTTTGATAATGTTGTGATGAAAAGTGGTGTTAGTGGTTTACTGCGAAATGATGGTACAGTGGACACTACAAGTTACACTATGAATAATGGTGAGATTGTTGCAACACAAGACAGTACGGTTGACTTGGATGATATTTTAACTAATGGTTTCTATTATTGTACTGATAGTAATTATGTTGCTTATATTTCTAATATTCCACAGAATAATCCTTTCTACTTAATAGTCCAGTCAGATTCATTGAGTTATGCTTCACAGATATGGGTGAGTAACACAGACACACGAACATATGTCCGTAATATGAATAATAATGTTTGGAGTGATTGGTTCGAGTTTTCATATAATGGTCATACTCATAGTCAATATTTAACAAGTAGTGATGTTACTGGTAAGGAAAATATTAGTAATAAGGTTACTGTTGTGAGTCCGAGCAGTAATGATACAGAGTATCCTTCTGCGAAAGCAGTGTATAATGTACTGGGTAATGATTATGGTTTCAATCTTCTTAAAAACACTAAACAATTCACCAAGAGTGATGTTGATGATGTTATAATTGGTGATGTGACTGATGAAGATTTCAATGGTTTAACTGTTAGGAGAGTAGATAACAGTAGCAATACTTATGGTAGTAATAATAACATTAAGTTTATGAATATGCCGGAATACGGAAGTTACGGTCTTGGAGATACTTATACTTTAAGTTTCTATGCAAGAGGTGATGATGTGTTGAAAGTATATTTATATGCAGATGAGAATGATAGTGCTAAAATTGGGGTTGTGACTTCAAATGCAACATCTGTTCTTTCAAGCAGTAGAACTGGACAGTGCAATTACAGTTTAACTGATGAATGGACAAGGTATTATGTGACTTGGCAAGTCAAAGGCGATAACACTCAACAATCTTTGGAGTATAATAGGTATTTAATGTTTAAGGTGAGCAGTCCTACTGATGTTTATATTTGTGGAGTGATGTTTGAAAAAGGAAGTGTTCTTCACGATTGGTGTCCTAATCCAGTAGATGTGGCAATCTCACCAGTTTATACTAATGGTTCTCTAAACATTGAATAAAAAAAAGAAAAGGGTAAAATTTGATAAAAGAATTTTTTTGAGGTTAATTTTTTTTTATGGTGAATTTGATAAACTTTCTTAATTTCGCAAAACAGTACTTCTACACATCAACCGAAGATGAAGAATTATTCCGAGAATGTTTGGATTATATGTATTATAGTAATGGTGTTGTGGGATTGGATTTTGAACATTCGCCAAGTTATTATTATAGAAATACAAAATATTTAAAAGGAAGTTTAACTTTCGACATTAGTATTGATATGTTAATAACCTATGTTAATGGTGGTTTAGATGCCGATGAAAGTATTATGCGATACGAAGGTGGTGGTAGGTTATGGATGGTAGATTGAACTTGAAAGTTTTGCTTAACGAGTGGTTTGATTATAAAAAAGATGATGATAATCGCAGACAGTGTTGGGTGAAACTTCATTGTGGTGAAAAAGATGTTAAGAATTGTAATGTGGATACTGAACAGAAGTTATATCGTGATGGGTACTGGGAATTAAGATAATGGTTAATCTTTTTAATCTTAAAGAGAAATTGGCGAATTTATTTGTTTTGAAATCCGAAAAAGAAGAAGTGTGGAGTAATTATCTTGATACTGGCAGTAATTATATGAATGGGGTGGTGTATGTTCAAAAGGATATGATTGTGTATCATAAACAGTCATTGAAGAATATTTCATTCAATGTTTTGGATGCTTCGTATACCCAGTATAATGTTTATGTGAATACTGATATGCTCACACAAGGACAAGTGGATAATACTACTTTCACATTAGATGGTGAAGTTGTTAATTTCACGAAGTCTTTAATCAACACTAATGGTAATCTTGGTTTTAAGTTTAAAATACGAAGAGGTGAAAGAGGGTCTTTTAGAATTATTGTTCCTTCTTATAAGGTGGGGAATGATGTTTTTGAAGGTTTTCAAGTTAATCGTGTTTTGAGAAGCCAACGGATTGATGTTGATGATGATACTGGTTGGAGTGTTACTGATAATGTTTTAACTGTTAATTGTGATTTAGTGTATCCTTCACCTAATCAGATTTTGAAAATCACAACATTGTATGGTAATAATAAAACTCATAATAGTAACCAAATTATTTTGAATGGGGAAGATAGTAATGTTACTATTAGCATTATTTGTGATGATAATGATGTGAAGTTTAAATTGGAGTTGGTTTCTTATTATAATACTGTTGATGGTAAGGATTATCTTGGGTATATGCTAACGAAAAACATATGAGAAAAAATATGATGGTATAAGATGAAAAGTTTAAAATGAAAATAGTGAAAAATGTAAAAAAAAATAGAAATAAGGTTTTAGATATTTATGATAATAAGAGAATTATATAAAGTATTAATAGAGCCAAGTAGTTATAATGTTGAGAAAGATGCAACAGTAACAATAACTGTTAAGGCAATAGATTTTAATAACGAACCAGTTAGTAGTGCTAACTTGACATTAGAATGTAGTAAAGGATATTTCACAAAAAACAATAATACTAACATAAGTGGAACTTCCACTACAAGCATCTCCCAGTACACTAATACCAGTGGTTATTTCACTGCCACTTACAAAGCCAGTGAAGATGGTTTAATAAACTTCACAGTAGGTGATAACACTAATGTCCAAATATATGTTGAACCGGAAGTGGTTGAAGTTGAATGGGAAAAAATATATGATGGAAATGATTTGAAGTTATATGTAAAAGATGGATTAGTATTTATTAGATTATATGCCGATTCGAATTCTTATACTACATCAAGTTGGAAAACTTTTCTTTCAATGGGTAGTTTGAGTATAGATAGTGATTATTATCCACCAGTGCAAGTATATTCAAGGTCTAATCAAGGTGTTGATGTAAGATTAAATGAAGACGGAACTTTTCAAGCAGTGGGTAGAACACAATCAGTTTCAAATTACCAAGTAGTATGTACTTTTACATATTTAAGTAGAAGTGTCACAACTTCATTGTAAAAAAAATAAGGTTTTTTTATAGTTATGGTTAAGAAGATTTCGAATGCTAATGCTTTACAATTAGGTAAAGACATAGCAGATTACACAGAAAAAAATCATGAGTTACCATCAAAACTAACTTATGATAATGTAAACTTCTATAAATTAGAGTTCGCTTATATTGTATCTTACTTACCATTTCATTTGGATAAAGATATTACTGTACCGAACTTTGATTGGTATAGTGATGGTACATGGGATAAAGTGAACGATAAAATATGGAAGTCTGATTTTATGGATATGAGTAGTCGAGTTACTGCTTATATTGAGAATAATAAGAAAGTACCGAATTATGTAACTTCTAAAAAGAGTTACAAAGTGAATATGCAACAACATATTTTTAATATGAGTAAGGTTGTAAGGTACTATAAGAACAATAAACAGTTACCGGCTTACTGTATGTATGAGTATGGTAAAGTGTTTACCAAATCAAATTCTTCATCTTCATCTACTGGTTCTTCAAGCAGTTTGAATGCTTATATGACTAATACTGGTTGCAGTGGTATGGGTCAGTGCACTGGTTATTACTGTGCTTGTAACAGTTTGCAACAGTGTTTCTATCGTTTGACTGGGATTAAAGTTGCAGAATCCACTATTGCAAGTGTCGCCGGTACTACTACCAGTGGTACTGGTCATTGGGGTATTGAAACTGCAGTTGCTTGGTTTAATAAGAAGTATGGTAAGAATGTGAAGATTACTTGGAAGAACTTCAGTGATTTGGGTTCAAGCGAGTCTGCGAGATGGAGTAAACTTCAAGAGTATATTAACAAAGGAGCAGTCTTCAATCACATTTTGTATCAAGACAGATACGGACATTATGAAGTTCCTAAACAAGTGTCTGGTGATAATGTGGTTGTTTTGAACAGTTTAGGGTCTTCTTGTGGTGGTGGTACTTATTGTGGTTATGTTCAGACAAGGAGTAAGTCTGTTCATCGTAGGTATATTAATGGTATTTCGCAGAAGAGTGTTTGTATTTTAAGTAATGGATAAAAAAAGGAATATAAGAATTTATTGGGATTTGATGGTGTTTTAAATTGGATATAATGAGGATTTTTCGTGAATGGCAATTGGATAGGAAGCAGAAAAAGATTGATGAATTGTTTGAAGAGTATGGTTTGACTGATAGGGTTTTGAATGAGCAGATTGCTTTGAATGGTGAAAGGAATAGGTATAATATTCCGGATAAGAATGAGTTGAATGATGAAGGTTTCAGTCAATGATTCATATTGGTGAGATTGATTTTAATGAGTTTCTGCGATTTCAGAGTTGCATAATGATTGCATTGTTGGTTATTCAAGCATCGGATTATGTTTTCGGTTTCGGTGTGAATTTATATGCTTTTGTTTTGTTCTGTATTGTTTTTGCTTTCACTTTAGGTAGTGTTTATTATAATATTATTATTACGAATAATCGTGATGAGATGGAAGCGAAGATTGATGAGTTGGAAAGGCAGATTCGTGAATTGTCGAAGTAGTGTGGATTAATTTATTATAATGGGAGAGAATTTTATTTATTCTTTTCCTCCATTTTTTTTTATTTTTCAGTAGAATCTGTGAAGTGTGTCTTTTTTTTACCATTAGGTTTATTTACTATTAATCGTATATATTATACTAAAAAAAATTATATTTTATTATATAATGATGGGGTGTGGTATTTTATGGTTCGTTTGAGTAAAGGTGAAACTAATGAGTTATTATGTAAGGTTAGTGAAGATAATTATGTTTATGGTTTGATTTTTAAACTAATCTACTTGTATGGTAAAGATGGTATAAGTGTCTTGTCACTGAAATGGAATGATATTAATTTTGGTAATGATACTATTCTTTTTAAGGGTTATAGTTTTCCTTTGTCTTTGTATGTGAAGGAAGATTTGCAGAGGTTATCCGAGAATAGTAATGGTGAGTATTGTTTCTTGGATAATGTTGGTGATATGGAGAGGAGTATTGATATTTATCGTAAACGGTTAAGGTATTATTTGAATAATACTGTTAAAAGGTTGGATGTTAGTCATAAGATTAAGCATGTTGCTTTGTCTATTACTGATTTGAGGAGACTTCGTGGTCAACATTTGTTCTTGGATGGTGTTGGTTTGCCGTTGATTATGGAGTTGTATTTGCAAGGTGATGGTACTGTTACCCAGTTTAAACGGTACTTGGAGTTTGATGATTTGATGGAGTCTGTTTTTCCTTGTGAGGATATGGTGGAGTTGTTTAGTCTGTATTCTTGTTTGGATGTTTTTGATTTTGATAGTAGTGGTGTGGTTGCTTTCGGTGTGTCTTATGGTGATGGTGTTAGTTTTGTTGTGTATGTTAGTGATGGTGAGTTGTTTTTTGTTGATGAAGCCAGTGTTGATAGTGGTTTAGTTGGTAGGGTTCGTGGTTTGTTTAGTGGTGGTTGGTTGGATTCTTTGTTTGTGTTAGGTGAGTTTGAGTTTTTGAGTGTTGGTGGTTTTAGTTTTGTGAAACTTTAATCTTTTTTCTTATTTTTTTTACCATTATAACCAATACCTTTATATAGTATGAATTATATATTATTAATTACAGATTAATTATAAGGTGATTACATATGAAAAGCATACAAATCAACACTAAAAAAATCACAGTAACCTACACCGAAAACACAAAAGCAGAAGAAGTCTACAACAGACTATACCCATTCGAACAAAAAAGATGCGAACTCCAAGACAATGTCCTTGTATACAACATCTCCGAAAAAGAAAACAAATACATACATACAATCGTAAAAGATTTGATTGTAAAATCACTATGGAACAATCCTAATGTATCCTACAAATACACAGACATTGATGGATACTTCGGCACTAATAACTGGCAGATTCTCGGAATATTAGATGTCACAGTCAAAAACAATAACTTATTCAGAATTACATTAATCAATGATGATGGAACTATCGGAAGAACTGGTTTCGGATGTTGGCAATATGGTAGAATGTTGCATATAGCCGAAAATGTGGATAATTTCAGTGTCAAATTGAAAAGTAGTAATCTTGATGATTTGACTCATGAGATTGTTGTTGATGATGATTTCACTGGCAGTGTTCTTATTGAAATTGGTAGTATTGCTTTCTAAAAATTATTTTATTTTTTTTATGATTTAAAGCATTGAGATAGAATTTAGTGGGCTAATGCTTTAAATCATTTTTTTTAACCAACCGTCAAGGTTTATTTTTGTTTAAATTCTCCATTTTTTTTATGAAATAGGTTTAGTGGGAAATAAAAAAACAGTTTATGTTTTTATTTGGGTTTTTTAGGAGAATTTAAACTTGTTGAATGACTATGTTTTTTTTGTAACATTTTTTTTTAATCGAATTATTTTTCTTGGGAGAAAAACATTGGATTTTTTTTATGTTACTGTTTTTTATGTTTGTTGTTGGTGGTATTTGTTGTTTGTGGGAGCATTTGAAAAGTAATATTACCGAAACCTTTATATACTATTAAGTATATATATTATATTACAGATTGAAAAGGTGATTTAAAATGTATTCAGACAGATATTTCTACTTACACGATGCACATGTCCTAAACACATTCGTAAATGTTGTAAACACAACCTTGAATGCACAAGCATTCGCAAACAACAACAGAACAGTATCAGTATATTCAGATGACTTGGATTACGATGCTTTATGTACTGTTGTTGATATGTTCGGCAATTCTGTTCATGATGTTGATTATGACCACGATGATTGTTATGTTGTTTATTTCAATGTGGCACTTGTCGATGCTTGTGATTAATATGTTATTATTAATTTTTTGTTTAATAGTAACATAACCGAAACATTTATATACTATTAATAATATATTATTAATTAACTACTAATAAAATGTACCCAAGAGGCGATAACTATGATAACCGAAACAATAGATGAACTCATCAAAAAAAGTGGAATCGACCTAACAGTCGAATATGTCGAAATAGAACTACTCGATGGAGAAAAAGTAACCATCAGAAAAGATGAACTCGAAAAACTCAAAGAAATAGGTATACCATACCTATACTAAAAAAAACTTAAAGGAGTGATAATTTATGTTAGAAATTACAAACAAAATGGAACAAATCATCAACGAAAAAGAAGCAAAAGTCAACAAACTCAATGACTTATGCAAACAAT
>JAEEGL010947062.1_pt1 | contig 21546 bp, 17 predicted proteins | sample 9134231 | NCBI WGS metagenome assembly JAEEGL01 (sample SAMN16246548, study PRJNA631951) | gut metagenome | biome: gut microbiome; feature: rumen; material: fiber-attached | host: Bos | place: Iran: Karaj | collected 2018-10
AAAAAAAACACGTAAATTTGCACAATCAAATCATCAAACTATTTAAAAACATCAACAATTATGAGCAAATATCCTAAAATTGGAATTCGTCCGACGATTGACGGTCGCCAAGGCGGCATTCGCGAAGGTCTTGAAGAAAAAACCATGAATTTGGCATTGGCTGTCAAAAAGCTGATTGAGTCCAACATCAGAAATGGTGACGGCAGTTTCGTTGAATGTGTCATTAGTAACACAACCATTGGCCGTGTGGGTGAAAGTGCAGCCTGTGCTGAACAATTTGAACGTGAAGGTGTTGGCTCTACCATAACGGTCACCTCGTGTTGGTGCTATGGTTCTGAGACCATGGACATGAATCCGTACTATCCCAAAGCTGTTTGGGGATTCAACGGAACAGAGCGCCCCGGAGCCGTCTATCTGGCCGCTGTGCTTGCAGCTCATGCGCAAAAAGGATTGCCTGCATACGGCATTTACGGACATGACGTACAAGACCTGGATGACAATACAATACCCGACGATGTGGCAGAGAAAATCCTTCGTTTTGCGCGTGCCGCACAAGCTGTTGCCACCATGCGTGGAAAGTCTTATCTCTCTATCGGAAACACCTGTATGGGTATTGCAGGTAGTATCGTCAACGCTGACTTTCTGCAGCAGTATCTTGGTATGCGCACCGAATACGTGTCGTTGGTAGAGATATTGCGGCGTGTGGATTTCGGTATTTACGATAAGGAAGAGTTTGAAAAAGCCATGGTTTGGGTTGAAAAATATTGCAAGCCACAAGAGGGTCACGATTATAATGAAGACCGTCCCCTATTCCCCGGCACTCCCATGACTACTTTCAACGGAAAAGGAAAAGGTAAGAATCGTGAGGAGAAAGACCAGGATTGGGAGTTCACGGTGAAGAATATGATGATTATCCGCGACTTGATGCAGGGCTCAGAGAGGCTGTTGGAAATGGGTTACAAAGAAGAAGCCATCGGGCATAACGCCATTGCTGCGGGTGTGCAGGGGCAACGCCAATGGACGGATTATAAGCCTAATTTTGATTTCCCCGAGTCGATGATGTGTACTTCGTTTGACTGGAACGGCCCTCGTGAGGCCAACATCCTTGCCACAGAAAATGATTTTCTCAATGGCATGTCGATGCTTTTTGGCCATCTGTTGACCAATAAAGGCGTTATGTTCTCTGACATTCGCACCTATTGGAGTCCCGAAGCGGTTGAGCGTGTTGCTGGCAAACGTCCTGAGGGTGCTGCCGCCGGCGGTTTTATTCATCTTATCAATAGTGGTGCCACCACGCTTGATGCCACAGGCGCTATGAGCGATGAGGCAGGAAATCCCACCATCAAAGCGCATTGGGAGATGAATGAAGAGGACATGGAAGCTTGTCTCAAAGCGACTAATTGGATGCCTGCCGACCGTGATTATTTCCGTGGTGGCGGTTATTCATCGCATTTCCTCACCCGTGGCGGCATGCCGATGACCATGTTGCGCATCAATTTGGTTCAAGGTCTCGGCCCCGTGCTGCAATTGGCTGAAGGCTGGACGGTAGAACTCGACCCAAAGACCAATGACATCTTAGACAAACGCACGGATCCGACATGGCCCACCACATGGTTTGTGCCACGTTTAGACCCCACCAAAGACGCGTTCAAAGACGTCTATTCTGTGATGAACAACTGGGGAGCCAATCACGGTGCCATCTGCTATGGTCATGTGGGCGCAGACTTAATTACGCTGGCCTCTATGCTTCGCATACCCGTGTGCATGCACAATATTGCCGACAAGGATATATTCCGTCCTGCGGCATGGAACGCCTTTGGCATGGACAAGGAAGGTGCAGACTACAGAGCCTGCCAGAATTTCGGTCCTGTCTATCGATAGACACCACTCCCCTACTCCATCCACATTGCCGGTGTTCTGTCGAAGGCATCGCGAATCAAAAAAGGTACATCCCACGAAGGATGTACCTTTTTTTGATTCGTATCAGCTTGTTTCAAATTTCTGTTAGTCAATCAGTTAGAATTGAAACGAGCATCAGTTTGTTGAAGTTTATTCCTCGTCAAGAAGAATCTTCATCATTTCACAAGCTGCCTTGGCGACAGATGTGCCGGGACCGAAGATAGCTGCTACACCAGCCTTGTATAAGAAATCGTAATCCTGTGCAGGAATGACACCACCAGCGATTACCATGATATCTTCGCGGCCCAACTTCTTCAGTTCTTCTATCAACTGCGGGATGAGCGTCTTATGACCGGCAGCCAACGACGAAGCACCAACGATATGAACATCGTTCTCGACCGCCTCACGTGCAGCCTCAGCAGGAGTTTGGAACAAGGGACCCATATCCACGTCAAAACCACAGTCGGCATAACCGGTGGCAACCACCTTGGCACCACGGTCATGACCATCCTGCCCCATCTTCGCAACGAAGATACGCGGACGACGACCCTCACGTTTCGCAAATTTCTCGGTCAACTCACAAGCTTTCTCAAAGTCGGAGTCGTTTTTACTTTCACTGCTATACACACCAGAAATGGTTCTAATGACTGCTTTATATCTGCCAACGATTTCCTCGCAAGCATCGGATATCTCACCGAGGGTACAGCGCAGCTGTGCCGCTTTGACGGCGAGTGCCAAGAGGTTCTTCTCAGATTTCTTACCTTCGCTAAACTCACGCACACACTCCGTAATCTCTTTCAATGCAGCTTGACAAGCGGCCTCGTCGCGGGCACTGCGTACCTGAGCGAGACTCTCCTCCTGCTGTTTACGTACGGCTGTGTTGTCAACCTCGAGGATATCAATCGGATCCTCATGGTCCAAACGGTACTTGTTCGTACCCACAATCGTCTGAACGCCTGAGTCGATACGGGCTTGAGTACGAGCGGCAGCCTCTTCGATACGCATCTTGGGCAGACCTGTCTCAATAGCCTTGGCCATGCCACCGAGTTTCTCGATTTCCTGAATGTGTTCCCATGCCTTGTGCACCAACTCATTGGTCAGCGTCTCCACATAATAGGAACCGGCCCACGGGTCGATTTGTTTGCATACCTTCGTTTCGTTTTGGATGTAAATCTGCGTGTTACGTGCAATACGCGCGGAGAAGTCGGTCGGCAATGCGATGGCCTCGTCAAGCGCATTGGTGTGCAGTGACTGGGTATGCCCCAGCACGGCAGCCATGGCCTCGATACAGGTACGTCCTACATTATTAAACGGGTCTTGCTCTGTGAGCGACCATCCTGAAGTCTGTGAGTGTGTACGCAATGCCAATGATTTGGGATTGGTGGCACCGAAACTCTTCACAATCTTAGCCCACAACAGACGACCGGCACGCATCTTCGCAATCTCCATGAAGTGGTTCATGCCGATAGCCCAGAAGAATGACAGACGCGGAGCGAAAGCATCCACAGGGATTCCGGCGTTGACACCAGTGCGCAGATAGTCCATACCATCGGCCAGCGTATATGCCAATTCAATATCAGCTGTAGCACCCGCCTCCTGCATGTGATAGCCGGAGATTGAGATGGAGTTGAACTTCGGCATGTTCTGAGAGGTATATTCGAAGATGTCGGCGATAATCTTCATCGAGAATGCTGGCGGATAGATGTAGGTATTACGCACCATAAACTCTTTGAGGATATCGTTCTGGATGGTTCCAGCCATCTCTTCAAGTTTAGCCCCTTGCTCCAAACCAGCAACGATATAGAACGCCAGGATGGGCAGCACAGCACCATTCATGGTCATTGACACCGACATCTTGTTCAGAGGAATGCCGGCGAACAACACCTTCATGTTCTCTTCATTACAGATAGAAACACCAGCCTTACCCACATCGCCAACAACACGGGCGTTATCTGGGTCATAACCACGGTGTGTGGGCAGGTCAAAAGCGACCGAAAGTCCTTTCTGACCAGAAGCCAGATTACGCCGGTAGAAAGCGGTGGACTCTTCTGCGGTAGAGAAACCGGCATACAGGCGGATGGTCCAAGGGCGGAAAGGATACATCATAGAATACGGTCCGCGAAGGTATGGGGGGATACCAGCGGTATAGTCAAGATGCTCCATTCCCTCCAAGTCTTCCTTGGTATATACGGGGCGCACCTCAATATGCTCAGGTGTTTTCCAATTAGGCTTGATACCGTTAGCCTCAATCCATTCTGTGCCATTAACGGGATGAATCCCGGCATATATGTCAATATCTTTAAAATTCTTTCTCATGACTGTGATTTGTTACTGACGACATTAAATACCTAATTTCTGATTATACTCCTTGAGCGTTTCAAGAACATTGCAACGTACATGGACAAAATTCTCAATACCGGCAGCTTTCAGGTCTTCCATGCAGGCGGGAGCACCAGCCACGACAAACATAGCACGGCCATTAAGATATTTGAAAGCCGGAATGGCATATTCTGCATATTCATCGTCACTGGAACAAATGACGACGATATCGGCTCCTGCCTCTAATGCTGCGTCAACACCTTCTTCAACAGTCTTGAAGCCTAAATTGTCTATGACTTTATACCCGGCACAAGCAAGGAAGTTGCATGAGAATTGCGCACGAGCCTGACGCATCGCCAGATTACCGATGGTAAGCATAAAGGCGACAGGTGTCTTGGCATTCTCGGTATGGATACGCAAATCTTCGAAATCGGCAGCCAGACGGGTGCTCTCCACGCTTTTGAATGCAGGTTCTTCAGCTTGTCCGCAAGCGCATTTCGCATCTAAAGCACGTTTGCCATCAGATTTCTCTGTGAAATTGGGGAACTGGTTGGTGCCCAGCAAGAACTCTTTGCGTTTGGCGGCATCACCATGGCGTTTCACGTTGGTGGCATTGATGTCATCCTGAACGGTGCCAGCCTTCACAGAAGCCAGGAATCCGCCTTCGTCTTCCACTTTCAAGAAGATTTTCCATCCCTCTTGAGCAAGACTGTCGGTCAGGTGCTCGATATAATATGAGCCGGCACCCGCGTCAACGATTTGAGCGAAATGACTCTCTTCTTTCAGCAACAACTGCTGGTTGCGTGCGATACGCTCTGAGAAATCCGTCGGTTCCTCGTAAGGAGCATCGAACGGTGTAACAACCATCGAGTGTACACCAGCCAAGGCTGCACTCATCGCTTCGGTCTGACTGCGCAAGAGATTGACATAACTGTCAAAAATGGTCTGGTTATATTTCGATGTGGTGGCATTGACAATCATTTTGCATGAATTGTCGTCTTTGGGTTCATACTGCTTGACAATCTGAGCCCACAACAGACGAGCGGCACGGAATTTTGCCAGTTCCATGAAATAGTTCTCCGACACGCCCATGTTGAATTTGATTTTACTGGCAGCCAAATCCACATCAACGCCGGCTTCGGTCAGTTGTTGCAAGTATTCATTACCCCAAGCCAATGCATAACCTAATTCCTGTACGATATACGCACCGGCATTATTCAATGCTTCTGAATTGACGGATATACATCTGAAGTTGGGATAGTTGGCCAGCACCTTGATCAATTCAGGTGCTACGGTGAGCAGTCCCGTCGCATCCTTCCCTTTCATGACCATTTTCTCAATGGGATCGAAATCGATAGAACCGACGACTTTCTCCTTGTCGTATCCCTTTTCCTCGAAATAAGCAACGAGAATCTCTGCCAGTTCTACAGAATGCCTCTTGCACGTATTAAAATTCACCTCTATAATATCACAATAGATTTGATCAAGAAGTGTACGTACGAATTCGGCGTTTACCTTGTCACCGGGAATCGTAAAACCAAGAGAGTCAATGCCCCTGTTGAGAATGTCAAGAGCCTTTTTGTTTGCCTCAGCTGCATCGGATGCAAAAATGTTCTGTCTGACATACCAGATGTTGTTGTCCTTGTGGTTTCCTCTGACGAATGGAAATTCACCGGGAAGAGCATCTGGTGTCTTCAGTTTCAAAACATCCTCGCGCCGATAGAACGGCTGCACATTAAAACCTTCGTTTGTTCTCCAAACAAGTTTCTTGTTAAAGTCAGCACCTTTCAAATCAACTTGAATCTTATCAAGCCATTCTTGAGTTGTCGGTGCAGGAAACTCGCTGAAGAGTTTTTCCTTGTTGTTTGACATAGTGTTATTATATAAGTAGTAAAATATAAATCGGCCAAAGAAGGCAATTGACATCAGCAACATGCACAACTGCACAGTCATTTGAAAGTGCAAAAATAATGGTTTTTCCTGACATTAGAAAATAATTGAGGGTAAATTATTCTTAAAACGTAAAAAAAACAAAAACTTTATGCTCACATCAAAAAAAAGTGTGCAAAAATTAGTCTATGCGCACATTTTTGAGTAATTTTGCAACCAATTTTTAGTATGTCATGGACTGGTTTTACGAACTCTTTACAAACACGAACTCTATAGCGCACATAGCCATGCTTTATGCGATAGTGATTGCTATAGGAGTTTATTTGGGGAAAATAAAAGTGGCGGGCATTTCGCTTGGAGTCACTTTCGTATTGTTTGCCGGTATTGTCGCCGGCCACTTTCGGTTTACTGCGCCCATTGATATATTAAACTTCATTCAAGATTTTGGCTTAATCTTGTTTGTCTTTATGATTGGTCTGCAAGTGGGTCCCGGTTTTTTTGAGAGTTTCAAGAAAGGCGGTGTCTCGCTGAACCTCATGGCTACTGGTGTGATTTTGTTGAACATCGGCATTATGTTTGCCTGCTATTACTTGTTCTTTGACACCAATAACTCATACTCTCTTCCGATGATGGTGGGTACGTTGTACGGTGCCGTCACCAATACACCAGGTCTTGGTGCCGCTTCAGAAGCGTTGAATGCCATCTTCCCCACCGATGCACCGCAGATTGCATCAGGCTACGCCTGTGCTTATCCACTGGGTGTGGTGGGTATCATACTTGCCACAGTAGCAGTGCGGTATATCTGCAAAATCAACTTAGGTCAGGAAGAGCACCAGCTTCAAGAAGAAGAGGCAGCCAACCCCCATGCCAAGCCATGCAAGATGCATATACGCGTAGCCAATTCTTATTTGGCAGGACGCACTTTGATGCAAATCAGCGATTTTCTGAACAGGGATTTTGTTTGTTCGCGTATTTTGCACGACGGTCAGGTGTCCATTCCCAACCGCAACACCATCTTTGAAGTGGGCGATGAATTGCTGATTGTTTGTGCCGAAGCCGATTCCGAGCCTATCAAGGCGTTTATTGGCCCAGAAATTGAAGCCGATTGGAACGTGGAACTGGAAGCGCAACCGATGGTGTCGAGACGAATTGTTGTGACGAGACCCTCCATGAACGGAAAAACCCTGGGCAAGATGCACTTCTCAAGTGTCTATGGCGTGAATGTGACCCGTATCACCCGTCAGGGGATGGATATCTTTGCCGGCAGAAACCACCATTTCCATATCGGTGACAAAATTATGGTTGTTGGGCCAAAGGATAATGTGGACCGTGTGGCAGAGATTATGGGTAATTCTGTTCGCCGTCTTGACGCTCCTAACATCGCCACCATATTTATAGGCATTATGTTGGGCATCATCTTCGGTTCCCTGCCCTTTGCCATTCCCGGCATGCCCGTCCCCCTTAAATTAGGTATCGCCGGCGGACCTCTGATTATCGCCATTCTGATTGGACGTTTCGGTTATCGTGTGAAATTAGTGACCTATACCACGACGAGCGCGAATATGATGCTGAGGGAAATCGGCTTGGTGCTATTCCTGGCCAGTGTTGGCATTAAAGCAGGAGCTGGTTTCTGGGAAACGGTTATTGCGGGCGACGGATTGAAATACGTCTATACGGGTTTCCTGATCACGGTCATTCCGATTCTCATCATGGGAACAATTGCCCGTAAAAAATACCATTTCAACTATTTCACCATCATGGGTATGTTGGCCGGTTCATATACCGACCCACCCGCTTTGGCATACGCCAATCAGGTTTGCAGCAAGGAGGCGCCAGCCATAGGCTATTCAACCGTCTATCCGCTGAGCATGTTCTTGAGGATCTTCACCGCGCAGATTATCGTTCTATTCTTCTGCGGTTGACATATAAATATATAATAATACACAACATATTAAATCTAACAACAGCACCTGATGAAAAGATTAGCAATCACCTTAGGAGTGATGTTAATGGTCAGTGTCACGATGTGGGGCCAGGGAGCCAAAAACATCATAATCAATGAGATACTGACCAAAAACACTTCAAGCATTCTTGATGAGTATGGTGAGCACAGGCCGTGGATAGAATTGGAAAACATTTCGTTCTCCACTTACAATGTGAGAGGAATGTATATTGCCACAGACACGGCGGTGCTGAACCCGAACTTATCTGCCCCTGAAAGAATCCAAATGATGAGCATGCTGCCCAACGAGGAGAAACGCACGTTGATCAGCGGACGCCAGCATCTGATTCTGTTCTTAAACAGTAATCCGGCAAAAGGAGGCACCCACCTCTCTGCCAGAATCAACCCTGATGAACGAGTGTGGATAGGTTTTTATGACGGCAACGGCATTGACTTGATTGACTCGGTTTGGGTGCCTGTGTTGGCTGAGAATCACTCCTGGAGCAGAGAGCCGAATAACCAATGGGTTGTGAAAGAGGCCGACAGCGTTACACCCGGAGCAGAGAACGAAGTTGTGCAGACGGAATCGAAAGTATCAAGGATTAAGCGTGAGGACCCCCACGGATTCGGTATCACATTGCTTTCTATGGGCATTGTGTTTTCGTGTCTTGCACTGTTGTGCATCTTTTTCACCTTCTTCGGAATCTACATGCGGCACAAACAGGATTTGAAGAACGCGGTAGAGAAACAACCCTTGAAGTCCGTTGCTAAAGTGGGTGAAGAGGTGGCAGACATCAGTCATAAGACCAATGTGATATTAAAAGACGGATTGGCATCAAAGGGCATTGACAAGGAGATTTACATCGCGGTGATATCCATGGCACTGAAACAATATCAAGACGATGTGCATGATGTGGAGAGTGGAATCATTACGATTACGCCCAAAACGACCAAATGGACCAGAGTATAAAAGCATTCACAGATAACTGATAATCACATTAAATATGAGCAAATATCAATATACCGTCAAAGGAGTAGACTATGACGTTGAGATTGAAGAAGTGGAAGGCAACGTGGCTAAAGTGAAAGTCAATGGACAGCCTTTCGAAGTCGTTATGAAGCAGCCCATCAAGGCTGCGCCTAAGACCCATGCGAAACCGCAAGTGGTGCAGGCTGCAGCCCCTCAACCCGCCGCTCCTGTTGCTGCAGCCCCCAAAAAAGCTGCAGCTGCAGCAACACCCGGTGCAGGTGCAAAAGTGGTAGCCCCGCTGCCAGGCACCATTACGGATGTCGTTGTCAAGGTAGGAGATACCGTGAAAGCCGGCGACACTGTCGTTATCCTCGAGGCGATGAAAATGCAAAACAACATAGAAGCCGACCAGGCAGGTACGGTCACTTCAGTATTGGTCAATCGCGGTGACACCGTCATGGAAGGTGCTACCCTTGTAACAATAGGATAGGATTATGGGATTCAAAGAGTTTATCGTCAGCAATTTTAATGATTTCCTTACCTATACAGGATTTGCCAATGCCACGGTTGAGAATCTGATCATGATTGTGGTGGGAGCCGTGTTCATCTGGCTTGCCATCAAAAAGGATTTTGAACCGCTGTTGCTGGTACCTATAGGCTTAGGAATCATCTTGGGTAACATCCCTTTCAAATGGGATGCGGGATTGGAAATCGGCCTTTATGAGGACAACTCCGTATTGAATATCTTCTATCAAGGTGTCAAACAGGGTTGGTATCCGCCACTTGTCTTTTTGGGCATCGGTGCCATGACCGACTTCTCGGCATTGATTAGCAATCCCAAACTGATTCTGATTGGTGCTTCGGCTCAGTTTGGCATCTTCGGCGCTTATATGGTTGCTCTCGCCTTAGGGTTTGAGCCGAACCAATCAGCCGGTATCGCTATCATCGGTGGTGCCGATGGGCCGACGGCTATTTTCTTGTCATCGAAACTCAGTCCCAACCTGATGGGTGCTATTGCGGTATGCGCCTACTCCTACATGGCTTTGGTGCCGGTCATCCAACCGCCTTTGATGCGCTTGCTCACCACCAAGAAAGAGCGTGTCATCCACATGAAACCTGCCCGTCAGGTGAGTCAGACCGAGCGTATCCTCTTCCCCATCATCGGACTGCTGCTTACGACCTTTATCGTGCCTTCCGGCCTACCCCTCCTTGGTATGCTGTTCTTAGGTAACCTGCTGAAAGAGAGTGGCAAGACCACCCGTCTGGCCAAGACCGCAGGTTCTGCTTTGAATGATGTCGTAGTGGTTCTCTTAGGACTTACCGTGGGGTGTTCAACCCAAGCCAGTGAGTTCCTCACCCTGAACACCATCAAGATTTTTGTCCTCGGTGCTATGGCGTTCATCGTGGCAAGTGCCAGTGGTATCATGTTCGTAAAACTGATGAATCTGTTCTTGTCGAAAGATAAGAAGATCAACCCCCTCATTGGTAATGCCGGTGTGAGCGCCGTGCCGATGAGTGCCAGAATATCGAACAACCTCGGATTGGAATATGACCGTCATAATTTCCTGTTGATGCACGCTATGGGACCGAATGTGGCAGGTGTCATCGGTTCTGCTGTGGCTGCAGGTACCCTGTTAGGTTTCTTCTCCTAAGTTCGAATAGTGATAGGACAATCGTCCTAAATCCTTAAATGATATTGAGAATGAGATTTGAGGAAAGCAAGGCATACCGCTTTGCTTTTCTCTTTTTTTGAGCATCACTTTAATGCCGAAACGAAAATTTCAACGAATCAGGCGATTAATAGATTTACTTCCTTTTCATGCTTCAAGTAATTGTTGAAAAGATGCTTTTTTTGCCCCGTAAAAATTTGTCCGAATAAGAAAAAAGAAGTAACTTTGCATCATGATGCAATTAGAAAAACATATCGAAGTATTATTGCTGACCAACGACTGTGTCATTGTGCCAGGATTAGGTGGTTTTGTAGCTCACCATGTCGCTTCACGCTATGATGACCGCGACCATTCCTTTGTACCCCCAACACGTACACTGGGGTTTAACCCCCAACTCGTCATCAACGATTCGCTGTTGGCGCAGTCATACGTCGATGCCTACGACATCGGCTATCCCGAAGCCATGAAACGGATAGAAGAAGAAGTGTCAGAACTGAAGAGACTTCTCTCCGAGACCGGTGAATACGAGTTTCACGGACTTGGCAAACTGGCATTTAACGATGAGGGGCACATGGTGTTCGAGCCCTATTATTCAGGCATTTTATCCCCCAACCTCTATGGCTTGGGACTGTTGGAGTTTGAGCGTATTTCTACTCCTATTTTCCAACTGACCAACGCATCACAGCATCTTACCTCTTCATCAGAGCGTGTTGTCACCATCAAAGTGAAGACATTGAGGAAGATTGCGGTGGCAGCAGTTGCTATCTTCGGCTTTTTCTTGTTTGCCAACCCCTTCTCTCACACCCAAGAGGCAACCCATGCAGAAGCATCCTTCCTGGGTGGATGGCTCAAGCCATCTTCTCAAACGGAGATTTTAAATACCAATGACATGGCACCAGCCGTCAGTGAGCAGACCGCACAGTTCACACAGGAAGAAGTGCAGGCCGAGTCCCAAGAGGATTATCAAATTGTTTTGGCATGTAAGATACCGAAAGCAAACGCCTTGATGATTATCGAGGAACTGAAATCCGACGGACTGACGGCCAATGTCATGGAGGCTCAAGGTGATGTGAAGGTCGTATATGGTCATTATGCCTCACGCACTGACGCTTATCAGGAAATGAAGCAATTATCGGGACACAAATATTTTAATTCAGCCTGGATTCTGAAGTCCAAGTAAGATGAAAAGAGTCAGGTGTCCTAAATGTGATACGTTTATCACATTTGACGAGTCGAAATATGAAACGGGGAAGTCATTGGTTTTTGTATGCCCCGAGTGTAACAAACAGTTTGGCATCAAATTAGGCGTTTCTACGCTTCGTAATACACAGAAGGAGGAATGCCCCGATGATCACCTTGGTCAAGGCGGCTACGGTGAGATTGTTGTCGTGGAGAATGTTTTCCACTACAAACAAGTCATTTCCTTAAAAATGGGAGCGAACACCATCGGCAGGTATATGAAAGGCAGTAAAATCAACACGCCAATTGAGACCAACGACCCGAGCATGGACTTGCACCATTGCACGCTGACTGTATCAAGACGGAAAGGACATTTAGAGTTTTCTCTCACGGATGGCCCCAGTAATACGGGTACATTTGTCGATAATGAAATCTTAGGAGTGAAGGAGCGCCGTGTGCTCACCGATGGCTCGTTGTTTACGATAGGTGCCACCAGTATTATATTGAAAGCACCCGACACGGATTCGTCACTTTAATTCTAAGTGGGGAATCATTAACGTGTCGCCGGCCTCAACCATTTCTTGATCACCATTTAAAGCCCGGATGTACATTTCCATCTGTTCTCCCCCAAAGTATGTGGCAGACAGATTCCTCACACTTTGGGCCTTTGTGACGACGATGACCGTATCAACACCTGTGATACGATAAGCACCATACGTCACACGGGAATTAACATCGTCAAGGTCAATTTTCATTTCCTTTTCTTCGGTTACTTCAGGTGTCTGGACAGAATCATTTTTTATCGTTTCCACTACTTCGGTCTGTTCATCATGGTGTTTTGCTTTTCCAATCAAATACCCGACAGCAAAGACGACAATAGTCAATAGCAGAAGGACAGATGCTATCTTCCACAATGAAAATTTCTTCGGCTTGCTGGTTGTTATGGTTTCCTCTGTTGACAAGTCAGTTTGTGCTTGCTCACTCAACGGCTGACCGTCTTGCCTGGGCAACAGTTCCTCTTGTGCGGTCTTTGCATCGGACGAAACTGTTTCTTGCTTCTCTTCAGGAGTTGAAGGCGTCACTTGCTCCTCTGCCAACGGCTGTGGTGCCTCGGGGGTACCTTCGTCGTTTGCCCGTTCCTTTTCTTCTTTTTCTGCTTTTGGTTGCTCTGGCTTTTCTTGTTCTATGTCAGGGAAGAACACTCCGTCATTGAGTATTACTGGAACGAACTGTGAGAACGGTCTGTTAATCAGACTGCTCATGTCTTTAGATGGGGTAAAGACCATGGTGTGGGCATCAGAGGCCATTTGGAAATGTCCTAAGCCCTCGATATCCAGATTGTCATCGTTCTTCAATGCGATTTGGATATACCCAAAGAATGAATTGACAATGGTCTCTGCCACATCATCAGGGAGTTTCGTCAACCTTGCCAGTTCTTTGAAAACATCTTGAATCGTTGCCATGCCATCTTGTGTGCTCCCGCTATCGGCCAGTTTCAGAAGATTCTGAGGGGGAACAAGCATTCGTTTTTGTGTGGAAGGGTCGATGACCACTCTTTCCATCCTTTTCTCAATGACAAAAGCCCCAAGCGGCGGGATGCTCAGTCCTCTCCCGCTCTCAAGGATGTTACCAATACATTTGTTGATATACTTGACAATTCTGTGTGTTATCTCTTCAGAAATGCCAATCCTTTCGGATAATCCAAGTATAAATTCTTTGCTGCTCATGGCATTGATATGTCACTGGTTGGTATGGCCATATAGATCAAACTCGTTGGCATCATCGATGACAACATCGTAAAACTGGCCGATATTTAATGATGTATCTTTGGCGGACACCAACACTTCCGGATCCACTTCGGGTGAAGAGAATTCGGTCCTGCCGATGTAATAATCACCTTCTCTCCTATCGATGATGGTACGCACGCTACGTCCGATGAAGTCTGCCTGCATCTCTGTGCTGATGCGCTGTTGCAAACGCATCAAACGTGACAGCCGGTCGTTTTTGACCTCAGCCGGGACATCATCTTGATAATGAATGGCGCTGTAGGTTCCGTCTTCCTCAGAATAGGCAAAGGCACCCATTCTTTCAAAACGAGCCCACTTAACGAACTCCATCAATTCCTGAAAATCTTCCTCGGTCTCGCCGGGGAAACCCACCATCAGGGTTGTTCGAAGTGCAATACCAGGCACATGCTCACGGATATCGCGAATGAGTTGATAGGTGTCTTCTTTTGTGAAATTCCGCCGCATGGCTTGCAACATCTTGTCGCTCACATGTTGGAAGGCAATATCTAAGTATTTGCAAACATTCTGTTTACGCCTCATCACTTCGAGTAAATCTTTAGGGAAGTGTGTAGGGTAAGCGTAATGCAATCTGACCCATTCCACCCCAGGAACATCAGCGATGGCTTCCACCAATTCGGCGATGTGCTGTCGCCCGTCGATGTCTACTCCATAATAGGTCAGTTCTTGAGCTATCACTTGCAATTCTTTGACCCCCCCGTTGACCAAGTCGCGCACTTCTTCTAAAATTTCTTCCTGAGGCCGGCTCACATGTTGCCCGGTGATAATCGGTATGGCACAATAGGCACAATGCCGGTTGCATCCTTCACTGATCTTCAAGTAGGCATAGTGGGATGGCGTGGTCAGCGAACGGCTTTGTTGCCGACCGTGTGGAGTCTGTGCTGACGTGGCAGAAACAGTACCGAGATCCTCGGCCAACTGTTTAAAGTCAAATTTGCCATAATAGCGGTCCACCTGAGGTATTTCCGCTTCTAATTCCTGTTTGTAGCGTTGTGACAGGCATCCCATGACAAAGAGTTGGCGAATCAACCCTTTTTCTTTCGCATCGGCAAAGTTTAATATCATGTCGATACTTTCTTGTTTGGCATCTTCAATGAAGCCGCAAGTATTGATGACCACGATGTCTCCAGAAGGTGTTTCGCTGTCATGGTCACATGTGTAACCATTTTTCTCAAACAGCCGGATGAGCACCTCGCTGTCAACAAGGTTTTTGGAACAGCCCATCGTAATGACATCAATATGATTCTTCTTCGACATGAACACCCAGACTATTCGTTAAACAGCGAATCAACAAATTGTGCTCGGTTGAACAACTGGAGGTCTTCCATTCCTTCACCCAGACCGATGTATTTGACGGGTACCTTCATTTGGTCGCTGATACCGATGACGACACCACCTTTGGCCGTGCCATCCAGTTTGGTGATGGCCAGACTGGTGATTTGTGTGACGGCAGCAAATTGTTTAGCCTGTTCAAAAGCATTCTGTCCGGTACTGCCATCAAGAACGAGCATCACCTCATCGGGAGCTTCGGGCAGCACTTTTTTCATGACATCTTTCACTTTCTTCAACTCGTTCATCAATCCCACTTTATTGTGCAGACGACCAGCCGTGTCAATAATCACCACGTCAGCCTGATTGGCTTTAGCAGAGCTCAACGTGTCGAAAGCGACAGAAGCGGGGTCTGAGCCCATCTGTTGTTTGATGACGGGCACGCCGACGCGCTCGCCCCAGATGCAGAGTTGTTCGACAGCGGCGGCACGAAACGTGTCTGCAGCACCGAGATACACTTTCTTGCCGGCATTCTTAAACTGATAAGCCAGCTTTCCAATGGTGGTCGTCTTCCCTACTCCATTCACGCCAACCACCAGAATCACATAGGGCCTGTGGTCGGTTGGCAAATCCCAATTGTCATTGTCGTCCGTGTTGTTTTCCATGAGTAGCGATGCTATCTCATCCTTCAAGATACCGTTGAGCTCTTTGGTAGAAACATATTTATCACGAGCAACACGTTTCTCGATTCTCTCAATGATTTTCACCGTAGTATCAACACCCACATCGGACGTGATGAGAATTTCTTCGAGGTTGTCGAGCACTTCATCGTCAACACGCGACTTGCCGGCAATGGCACGTGATATCTTATCAAAGACACTTCTCTTGGTTTTTTCCAATCCCTTGTCCAGTGTCTCTTTCTTTTTCTTACTAAATAAACCGAATAAACCCATAGTGCTAAAATTTGCTACAAAGTTATATAAAAAAAACGATATAGACATTAAAAGGCCGCAAAACTTTTTGCGACCTTTTAATGTAAATCATATTGACATTTATTTCTTAAAGAAATCCTGAACAGCCTCGTTCGGAACCATCTGCTCATCGAAGATATAAGCACCGGTCTTGGGGCTCTTCACCATCTTAATCACTTTTGAATAAGCGCGACCGTCCTTTGAACCTTCATGGAGGGTAGCAACTACTTTCTTTGCCATTATATATCAGTTTATTATTTGATTTCTTTATGGATAGTCATTCTCTTCAGGATGGGGTTGTATTTTTTCAACTCCATTCTCTCAGGTGTGTTCTTACGGTTTTTGGTAGTCACATAGCGACTTGTACCAGGCAGACCGCTGTTTTTCATTTCTGTACACTCAAGAATCACCTGGACTCTGTTGCCCTTTGCTTTCTTTGATGCCATTGTTTTATTCTCCTATCACTTTAATGTCTTTCCAGTCGCAATAACCTTTAGCAACGGCTTGCTTCAAAGCTGCGTCAAGACCAACTTTGTTTATCAGGCGCAGACCAGCTGCACTTATCTTGAGACTAATCCAGCATCCCTGCTCTACATAATAGAATTTCTTGCTGAATAAATTCACATCAAAACTCCGCTTTGTGCAGTGTTTTGAGTGGGAAACATTACAGCCAATCTGGGCTTTCTTCCCTGTAATCTGACAAATTTTCGACATTTCTATCTAAATTTTTGTTTTCGTTTTTTGATACCTATTCCAAACAGGGTGCAAAATTACGAACTTTTTTCTTATAAACAAAATTTTTCCTTGATTTATCTATAGTTTTAAGGATTTTTTATGATTTCATCCATCTTATTGCGCCTCAGCCCATTCCTTCCCGCCTTTTTGGGGCGGTTGACATGGTCTCAACGCGTTCATGCCCAACTACCAGAGAAAGACAAAACAGACTGAATAGAACAATTCCGTCGCAAAGGTATAAAGCACAAAAACGGGCGCAAAGGACCTCAATCCTGATGCCATCGCATCGAAGGCTTTTGGCAGGCTATATATCGTTCCGCTAACCAGACCGTAAGTCAGAGACATCACAGTGATACTCAACAGAAACAGTGGAATCACCCCATGAACGAAACTGCCGATCATCAGTGTTCCTGTCACCCCCAGCAGAATCGCGTGTGGAACCAGTGTCAGCAAGACAAGCGCCCCCACAATGAGCAGCCCCTCGACTATCGTCAGACGTAAAGCAAATTTCTGCCTGTAAGTCAACTGTTTATCACGGCAGAAGAGTTCTTTGACCCCAGCCTTTCTCACGGCTCCGAAAGTAAAGGACAGCAGGAGCAACCACACCCCTACAGGGTTGGCAAGATGCGCCGCAGCATGGCCAAAGAGCCACCTGATGCCTTCGCTGCTGAGCAATGAGCGCAAAGGCAAGTCAGGGTTGGCCGATGTGATAATCCACGATGCCAGCATCAAGACCAAGAGGCCGATGATGGCGATGATGGACAGCACAGCACAGCTCTTCTTCACGATAACAGCGATGGCGTCAATCTTCATCTGGCAACAGGTTGTCTATGTCTAATATGCGCAACTGCAAGGCTTTGACTACTAAGCGTGTAGCGTTGACCCCCATTCTGCCATTCCCGTCAGGAAACAATTTTTGAACCAATTCATTTTGGCGTTTCTCCAGACTTTTCACGCCGAAAGGCATTCCGCGCAGGTTGGTGATTTGCTCTTTGGTATAACCCAAAGCCAGGTGTCGCAGAAAACGCTCGTCATACTCGTCAATCTCGTAATTGATGATAGACTCTTGCCGCACCAATTGACTGCCGACACTGTATTTAAACCGTTCTACTATCTTTTCCAGGATGGGTTGATTAAAAACGAGTTTTTTCCCGCTCATCACGCTAAAGACATCCCCGCGTGTCAGCAACTCTCCACTCTTAAGAATAATGCCGTCGGCTCGTGCATCCAACACATCCACCCAAAGTTTTTCATTCAGTATCTCGCCTGTGAAAATCAGGATTTTCATGTTAGGATACAGTTCTTTTGACTGCCGGCATATTTCAACACCAACAGTAGTTGAACCACCCAGGCCAAGGTCTAAAAGAACCAATTCCGGCTGTTCCTTCTTGATGAGTTTCCAATAGGCCGCCTCGTTCTCTGCGGTTCCTATGATTTGCGCCTCAGGAATCTCATTTCGGATGATTCCCTCTGTTCCTTTTAATTCTAAAGGAACATCTTCGACGATGATGATTTTAAATTTTTCCATATCATTGTATAATATAATTGACTATTTTACTGCCATGTGCGTATGTGCCAGGGCTAATATCAGATGGATGTCCGTCCCTGTTCCTGTTGTTCGTTTTTCGGCCTTGATGCCGCATCCGCGGGCGTTGGTCGTTTCGCCGATGTCTCTGACAATCTGCCGGCACAACAAGAATGGTAACCGTTGGGAAGACGGGAAGAATAAAGTCTGGCATTCGCTTTCGCTTAACGCACATCGCTCTAATCTCAACAGGATATCGACATACCGCTTGTCTGCTGAAGTGCTCACCTCTTCTATGACCACCTTCTGCCCGTCGTTTTGTTTGCGGAGGATTTCAAAGAGGTAAGCCAGCATATCAGCATCGCACAACAGTACGCAGTCTTGTTTGTTCTCATGAATGACATCGCGCTGGATCGTATTCAAATCGACAGGTTTGCACACGGGTTTGATGCTGTCCAGCTGTCGCATCGCCTGTGTGCTCAGCAACGTATATAGCTCTTTATAATAATGTGCCATTTCCTGAACCATATCCATGTTGCGATGCTTGTCTGCTATCAGCATCTGAATCCTCGACGGGTAGTACATGGTTTCATGCTTGAGGGTACTCAAACAGTTGTCCAACACACTGTTGCAGATATATAATTGCTCATGTTCATAGACAGCCCGGTGAAGTTCGTCCTCTGCAATATGGATATCAGTCATTCTGTTTTTCTTCATGGCCGCACTTTTTCTGAGTGCGGATTGGACTTGCGAGACGATGTCTTGCAGATTCTGCGGCAGACTGTCACTTGAACCGGCACGCAGCACCTGGCTGATACGGTTCAGTTTTTCTTCGTCTTCTGTGTCCGTCAGCAATATATCGTTGATGCCTTTCACTTTTTCAAGACAGAAACGATAATAGACCAAATGCCGGTAGTAAAGGATATAATAAGCCACCACAATCAAGATAAGGAGTAGCACCAAGATGATGACTGCCATATCCTTGCTCGCTTTTGAAGCCTGCATCACCCTGCAATAATCTTCCAACGTATGGTCGGCCGAAATCTCCTTAAAGAGCTGAGTATATACATTATTATTATATCTATAGATAGTCCATTCATGCAATGCGAGGGCAGCCACCGCAGATTCGTTACGCATGGATAAGATGATGTCATAATCTAAAGGGATTGCCTCATGCAACCACATCTCCTCGGGTTGAACCACCGACGTGGGGCCTAAAGAGCGGAGGGTGTCGGTTCCATTGGGTCTCAGTCTGAGATAATAGGCGTTTAAATGCGTGCGAATGGAGTCAGCGAAACGTAATGTCTTGACATAATCACCGCTGACATTTGACGCATAAGCACTATCGGCATAACGGTCGCTCACCATCACATCTTCATCGTATAAATACGCATTGGGTTGTGCTAAAAGAGGAGCGCCCGCCATCATCATCCCGCCAATAATCAGCAACCGAGCGATGCCTTTAGGAAGGCGGAAATAGAAACGGCTGCCTTTGCCGGGCTGACTCTCCACACCGATGCTGCATACCGAGAAGATGCTACTGATTTTTTTGTATTTTTCAATAATGCCCTTACAGTTCAACAGGCCGAAACCATGTCCCCGTTCTTGTCCTTTTTGATGGTTGGGGTGCGCCTCCATCCTCTCGGCTGCACCAGACCTATTGACATCAAAAAGGCTTTCGGCTACCTCTTGCTCCATGCCGACACCCTCATCTTGCACCGACACCTCGACATATTCGTCTGTTGACGTGGAAAAGACACGCACCTCACCCCCGGGTTGGGTAAATTTACGCGCATTGTCTGCCATGGTGTTAATCATGAACAGCGTCAGAATACGGTCGGCCTTCACCACATCATCTGTGGCAGTGACCACGAGTTGGATGTCCTTCATCGCAAAGCCCATCCGTCCCTTTTCAATGATATCAAACAATTTCTGCAGCGGGAAACTCTCAATATGGAGTTTGATTTCCCCTTGTCGCAGCTGTATCCATTGTGTGAGCACATCGTTGTATTCGTTGATTTTGGCTGTTAATTCCCCGACATACTCCAATCGTCTCTCTCGTTCTTCTTCAGCATCGGCGTCTGTCACGAGTTTGTCTATTTCATGAAGCATCCGGTCGATAAAAGGAGTAATGCTATTGACCAACGAAATCTTTGCACGTTGCTCTAAATTCTCTTTCTTGTTTTTTTGGAGGAGCATAGCAGCGATGGATTGCTGTTCAGTCACCTCCTCATATTGCTCGTCAAGAGCGGAAAAAGCCTGTTCATTGTCTTTTTCCCATTTCTCCAGAGGACGGGCCAGTTCCTCGAGGATATGCCCCCTACCCTTTTTTCTTCGCATCAAGATAAAAGCGGCGATGGAGAGGATGGTCACCAATATCACAATCATCACAATCACGATCATCATATTGGTCTGTGAAACCGCTTTATTGAGTTGGTCTGCCCTTGACTCTAAATAGCGGTCTTGACGGGTCTGTTCTTGTTTATCAAGGTAATAGTTGCGGTTGATGTCGCTGTTTTGCTTGTCATTCATGGCAGAATAGACCACGCTCAGTTGTTCACGGATGGAGGCCACCAGGTCGGGAGCCTGTTGGATGAGCGTGTCGCGCGACAATGCTTCTTGCAGGCACAGTAATGACGATTTGTAGTCATTAATGCCCCAAAAGCATTGTGCCAATGTGCGGTAGGCACCTGCCACCTGATACACATCGCCATAATTGCTGAACAGTTCTAATGAGCGTTGCGACAAATATCCCGCAAGTAAGCTGTCAGGCATCATGTCTTGGTTCAGGTACTTCATCGACGGCAGATTGCTCTCAATCAACTGAGCCGGGTCAGATATCAAGTGTTCGCTGATGGCCTGCAAAGCATTGGCTGTCCAGAAAGGATAATCGCCTTTCACTGACAGCATATAACACCGCATCAGATAGTCGAATTCCATCTGGTCGATATCTTCCTGGTCGCCTTCATTGATGATGCCGCCTGCGCCGATATTGTAAAGATAATTCAGATATTGAGCTGTGTCGGACTTAATGTCCGTCTGGGTATCTATCTCACGCAGGGCGGCGGCAGACTGTTCCTCCAATCCTACATAATAATAATAGGTGGAGGTGACAATAAAGAACTCTGAGAGTCCATACAGGAAACGTTTTTGGAGGTGCTCGCTCAGTTCGCTATACCCCTCATGAATGCGTTTGATCTTTTCGATGGCACTCTCTTTGTACGTATAAAAGTCTTTGTTTTTTGACTCTCTCTGACAGAGGCGCATATATTGAACATCGGCAATCAGCAGTTCCACCTGATTGTCGGTGATAAGGACCAATGAGTCTAACTGCTTGTAAGCTGTAGGATATTGCATCTTGATAATGCTGAC
>JAEEGL013533668.1_pt1 | contig 21546 bp, 18 predicted proteins | sample 9134231 | NCBI WGS metagenome assembly JAEEGL01 (sample SAMN16246548, study PRJNA631951) | gut metagenome | biome: gut microbiome; feature: rumen; material: fiber-attached | host: Bos | place: Iran: Karaj | collected 2018-10
AGCGCCGAGAACGGCGACTTGTCGTCAGAATGCCTTTCTTCCTCGGTCTCCCTCTTGGGGACTATTCCCTTTATGGCGGGAATGTCCAGAGGCGACGGCAGGTAGTCGACTACCGCGTCGAGCAGGGGCTGTACGCCCTTGTTCCTGTACGCTGAGCCGCAGAGAACGGGGACCATCTTGTTGGCGATGGTCAGCTTTCTTATCGCGGCCCTGATCTCGTCCTCGCCGAGAGGCTCGCCCTCAAGATACTTGTCCATCAGGCTGTCGTCGGCCTCGGCCACGGCCTCCTCGAGAGCGGCGCGATATTCCGCCGCCAGGTCGGCCATGTCTTCGGGGATCTCCGCCTCGCGGATCACCTTTCCGAGATCGTCCTCGTATACTTCCGCCTTCATTTTGAGCAGGTCGATTATACCGACGAAGCTCGCCTCGCTGCCTATGGGCAGCTGTATGGCGACGGCGTTGGCCTTCAGCCTGTCTCTGACCATCTTGATGACCCTGAAGTAGTCGGCTCCGACGATATCCATCTTGTTGACGAAGATTATCCTCGGGACGCCGTACTTCTCGGCCTGTCTCCAGACTGTCTCGGACTGGGGCTCGACGCCTCCCTTCGCGCAGAGGACCGTTACGGCCCCGTCAAGTACGCGCAGAGACCTTTCCACCTCGACGGTAAAGTCGACGTGGCCCGGTGTGTCGATGATATTGATCCTGCAATGCTTCCACTGAGCGGTCGTAGCGGCGGAAGTGATGGTTATGCCGCGCTCCTGCTCCTGCTCCATCCAGTCCATCTGAGCCGCGCCTTCGTGCGTCTCGCCCATCTTGTGGGTCTTTCCGGTGTAGAAGAGTATACGCTCCGTGGTAGTGGTCTTACCGGCGTCGATGTGAGCCATGATACCGATATTCCTTGTGTTTTCGAGCGAAAACTGTCTGGGCATCTCACTTCCTCCTTTCTGTCACGCTCTGCTGAAATAACTCTTGATACTTCCGATCGACTACCACCTGTAGTGAGCGAAGGCCCTGTTGGCCTCGGCCATCCTGTGGGTGTCGTCTCTCTTCTTTACGGAAGCTCCGGCGCCGTTGGAAGCGTCCATGAGCTCCTTGGCCAGTCTCTCGGACATGGTCTTTTCGCCTCTGGCTCTGGTGTAGGCGGTCAGCCAGCGCAGACCGAGGGTCTGGCGTCTTTCAGGTCTGACCTCGATAGGAACCTGATAGTTGGCTCCTCCGACTCTCCTGGCCTTAACTTCCACCTGAGGCATGATGTTGTTCATTGCCTTGTTGAAGACTTCTACAGGGTCTTCACCTGTCGTTTCCCTGATCTGGTCGAAGGCGTCGTAGACGATCTTCTGCGCTACGCCCTTCTTTCCGTCGAGCATGATGCTGTTGATGAGCTTAGCCACAACGACATTGCCGTAGACGGGATCAGGAAGGACTTCCCTGTGAGGGATCTTTCCTCTTCTAGCCATTTCTCTCTTCCCTTCTTATTCGGTACTCAACGTCACTTACGGACGCTGCGGGGCCACATATCTATGATAAGGGCACTCGAATCCCGATAATTCCGAACGATAACTTTCTCTTGGCGAGACTACTTTTTCTTGGGTCTCTTAGCGCCGTACTTCGAACGGGCCTGTCCTCTGCCGGATACGCCGGCGGTGTCCAGAGTTCCGCGTACGATGTGGTACCTGACTCCCGGCAGATCCTTGACTCTTCCGCCGCGGATAAGTACTACGCTGTGCTCCTGAAGATTGTGACCGATCCCGGGAATGTAGGCTGTAACTTCGATCCCGTTCGTAAGACGAACACGGGCGACCTTACGAAGAGCTGAATTCGGCTTCTTCGGCGTTATAGTCTTTACGGAAGTGCAAACTCCCCTCTTCTGAGGCGCCTTGGTATGAGTGGGAACTCTCTTGATCGAGTTCATTCCTCTGAGCAGCGCGGGGCTGTTGGACTTCTTCACGGACTGGGTCCTTCCTTCTCTGACCAACTGGTTGATTGTAGGCATTCATTCTCTCCTTTCCTCTAAGATTTTTTCTATTCATGCCCGGGAAGTCCGCCTTCCCGGGATAATAGCGCAACAGAAATATTTTATATGCCCTATTTCTGCTTGTCAATGGGTAAGAGGCTTACTCTTCGTCATTTTCAACGGGTTCTTCCTCTTCGAGGATATCGGCGGCGTCCTCATCGTCGTCGTCAAACTCGTCGTCGACGATCGCTTCGGTACGTCTGTAGTTCTCCTCGGCCTCTTCCTTGAGCCTCTTGTAGTTCTCGATGTACTCGGTGTTGACGCCGTAGTCGATGTCGATATTCCTGTACATCTTCATACCGGTACCGGCCGGGATGAGCTTTCCGAGGATGACGTTCTCCTTCAGACCGAGCAGTCTGTCCTTCTTGCCCTTGATCGCGGCGTCGGTAAGGACTCTCGTGGTCTCCTGGAAGGAGGCTGCCGACAGGAAGGAGTTCGTAGCGAGCGAGGCCTTGGTTATCCCCTGGAGGATCTTCTTGCCTACCGCGGGCTGCTGTCCCTCCTCGAGGGCTTCGTTAGCGGCTTCGATCTCGTACTGGGAGTAGATCCCTCCGGGCAGCAGCGTCGTGTCGCCCGCGTCGTCGATCCTGCTCTTGGAGAGCATCTGGCTCACGATGACCTCGATGTGTTTGTCGTTGATGTCGACACCCTGCTGCTTGTATACGCGCTGGACCTCCTTTACGAGGTAGTCGTATACGCCGCTCTCGCCCTTGAGGCGCAGTATGTCGTGAGGATTGAGCGGTCCCTGGGTTATCCCGTCGCCCGCGTGGACGAAGTCGCCTTCGGCGACCTTGAGACGCGCGCCGTAGGGAACGATGTAGACACGCTCTTCCTTGGTCTCCTCGTCCCTGACCTTTACCTCGGTCCTGCTGTCTTCTCTGGCGTTGATCGAAACGACTTTGCCGTCGAACTCGCAGATCTCGGCGATACCCTTGGGCTTCCTGGCCTCGAAGAGCTCCTCGACTCTCGGAAGACCCTGGGTGATGTCGTTACCGGCTACGGAAACGCCTCCGGTGTGGAACGTTCTCATCGTAAGCTGGGTACCGGGCTCGCCTATGGACTGGGCCGCGATTATACCGACGGCCTCGCCGATATTGACCGGCTCGCCGGTCGCGAGGTTCCTGCCGTAGCACTTGGCGCAGACGCCTATCCTGGATCTGCAGGTCATGACCGACCTTATCCTTACGGACTCGATCCCGGCGTCCTCGATAGCCTTGGCCTGGGCCTCGTTTATCTCCTCGCCGGCTTCCACGATAAGCTCTCCGGAGGACGGGTCGACTATGTCGTCGAGAGCCGTTCTTCCGACTATCCTCAGGCGCAGAGCCTCGATGGTCTCGTTGCCGTCGGCGAATTTTCTGACCTCGATACCGGAATCGGTCCCGCAGTCCTCCTCACGGACGATAACGTTGTGGGAGACGTCCACGAGCCTTCTGGTAAGGTAACCGGAGTCAGCGGTACGAAGAGCGGTATCCGCAAGTCCCTTTCTCGCGCCGTTGGCGGAGATGAAGTACTCCATTACCGTAAGGCCTTCTCTGAAGTTCGCGGTAACGGGGATCTCTATGGTCTTACCGGCGGCGTTGCCCATCAGACCACGCATTCCTCCGATCTGGCGGATCTGGTTCTTGGAACCTCTCGCGCCCGAGTCAGCCATGATGAACAGGTTGTTCTCGGTACGCAGCGAATCCATAAGAGCGTCAGCGACGTCGTCGGTGGCCTTATGCCAGATCTCGATGACCTTGTCGTAGCGCTCGGTGTTGCTCATAAGGCCTCTTCTGTAGAAGGCCTGGTACTTGTCGACCTTCTCCTGGGCCGCGGCGATGATATCGCCCTTGTTCTCGGGCATTACCATGTCCTCGACGCTGATCGTTACGGCCGCCTTGGTGGAATACCTGAAGCCGGTGCTCTTGATGTGGTCGAGCATCTTTACGGTCTCGGTGTTTCCGTGCTTCCTGAAGCAGCGGTCGATGATCTTCGTAAGGTGCTTCTTCCCTACGAGGAAGTCGATCTCGAGCGAATAGGGGTCCTTGTCGCGGTCGACGTAGCCCATATCCTGGGGGATCTCCTCGTTGAAGATGAACCTTCCGACGGTGGACTCGACGAGCTTTCCTCTCTTGTCCTCGCTGTTCAGGTACATCCTGACCTTGACCTTCGCGTGGACCGCGACGTTTCCGGTCCTGTAGGCCATGAGCATCTCGGCGTAGTCGGTAAAGACCTTGCCGTCGCCCTTTTCGGGAGTCCTCTCGTAGCCTTCGGCGCGGTTCTTCTTCTCGTCGGCGAACTCGTCTATCCTCTCGGAAACGATCTTGCCGTTCTCATCCCTCTTGGCGCAGACGCCGGGGTGAGTGAGGTAGTAGGAACCGAGGATCATGTCCTGGGTCGGGGTCGTTATAGGCGAACCGTCCTTCGGGGCGAGGATGTTGTTCACGGACAGCATCAGGAAGCGGGCTTCGGCCTGAGCTTCGACTGAGAGCGGAACGTGGACAGCCATCTGGTCTCCGTCGAAGTCGGCGTTGTACGCCGTACATACCAGCGGATGGAGCTTGATGGCCTTTCCTTCGACCAGTACCGGCTCGAAGGCCTGGATACCGAGTCTGTGGAGGGTCGGAGCGCGGTTGAGGAGAACGGGATGGTCCTGAATGACCTCGTCGAGCACGTCCCAGACCTCCGGGCGTACCTTCTCGACCATTCTCTTCGCGCTCTTGATATTGTGGGCCGAACCGTTCAGGACGAGCTTCTTCATGATGAAGGGCTTGAACAGCTCGAGCGCCATCTTCTTGGGCAGACCGCACTGATAGAACTTGAGCTCGGGGCCGACTACGATTACCGAACGTCCGGAGTAGTCTACGCGCTTTCCGAGCAGGTTCTGACGGAATCTTCCCTGCTTGCCCTTGAGCATGTCGGACAGAGACTTGAGGGGTCTCGATCCGGGGCCGGTGACGGGGCGGCCTCTGCGGCCGTTGTCGATAAGGGCGTCTACGGCTTCCTGGAGCATCCTCTTCTCGTTGCGGACGATGATGTCGGGCGCGCCGAGCTCAAGGAGCTTCCTGAGCCTGTTGTTTCTGTTTATTACTCTTCTGTAGAGATCGTTGAGGTCGGAGGTCGCGAACCTTCCGCCGTCGAGCTGGACCATCGGGCGAAGATCGGGCGGGATAACGGGAACTACCTCGAGTATCATCCACTCGGGGCGGTTTCCGGCGGCTCTCAAGGCCTCGATGACCTCAAGACGCCTTACTATCCTGACCTTCTTCTGGCCCTGGGAGCCCTTGAGGGCGGTCCTGAGCTCTGTGGCAAGCTCGTCGAGGTCGATGACCTTGAGGAGCTCGCGAACAGCCTCGGCGCCCATTCCGGCCTTGAAAGCGCTTCCGAATTCGGCCTTCTTGTCCCTGTATTCCTGCTCCGAGAGGATCTGCTTGTAGGTCAGATCCGTGCTGCCCGGGTCGGTGACGATATAGGACGCGAAGTACAGGACCTTCTCGAGATTTCTCGGCGACATGTCGAGAACGAGACCTATCCTGCTGGGTATGCCTTTGAAATACCAAATGTGAGAGACGGGGGTGGCCAGCTCTATGCAGCCCATCCTCTCTCTTCTGACCTTGGCCTTGGTGACCTCCACGCCGCACTTGTCGCAGATCGTGCCTTTGTAGCGTATCCGCTTGAATTTACCGCAGTGGCATTCCCAGTCCTTGGTCGGTCCGAAGATCCTCTCGCAGAACAGCCCTTCCGTCTCCGGCTTGAGCGTTCTGTAGTTTATGGTCTCGGGCTTCTTTACCTCGCCGAGGAAGCTCGTGCCGTTGGGACCGGGTCTGGTCGCCCAGGCGCGGATCTTTTCGGGTGAGGCAAGATTTATCTGTAATGACTCAAAATTGATAGGTTCCAAGGAACTCTCCCCTTTCTGACTTACAGTCTGAACGGTAACGGTCTTTGATCGCTAGTCGAGCTCACTGTCCGAATAGCTGTCCTCTTCGACAGAGTCTCCGCCATTCGCGTAGTCTCTGTTCACGACCTCTCCGTACTCATCGACCTCGGTATAACCGGAGCCTGCGGCGAAGAACTCGTCGTCCATGGTGTCTCTTCTGTCGAGACCGTCAAGCTCGACGGCGTTGAAGTTCGTGTTGTCCTCGAGCTCGCTGGTATCCTTGAGCTCTACCTCGACGTCGTTCTCTCCGAGGACCTTTACGTCGAGACCGAGGCTCTGCATCTCCTTGATAAGGACCTTGAAGGATTCGGGGATACCGGGTTCGGGTATGTTCTCGTCCTTCACGATTGCCTCGTAGGTCTTTACACGTCCGACCACGTCGTCAGACTTTACAGTCAGTATCTCCTGCAGCGTATACGCCGCTCCGTAGGCCTCGAGGGCCCAGACCTCCATCTCTCCGAAACGCTGTCCGCCGAACTGGGCTTTACCGCCGAGGGGCTGCTGCGTTACCAGCGAGTACGGGCCTGTGCTTCTGGCGTGGATCTTGTCGTCGACCAGATGGTGGAGCTTGAGCATATACATGTAGCCGACGGTTATGGGATGATCGAAGTAATCTCCGGTACGTCCGTCCCTTAAGAGGAGCTTGCCCGAATCGGGATAGCCGCACTCCTTGAGGAGGCTTATAACGTCGGACTCTCTGGCTCCGTCGAAGACGGGCGTCGATACGTACCAGCCCTTCTTCTTGGCGGCGAGGCCGAGGTGGACCTCAAGTACCTGTCCTATGTTCATACGGGAAGGTACGCCGAGGGGGTTGAGCATGACCTGCAGAGGAGTTCCGTCCTCGGTGAAGGGCATGTCCTCGATGGGCAGTATCCTGGAGATAACGCCCTTGTTTCCGTGGCGTCCCGCCATCTTGTCGCCGACGTTGATCTTTCTCTTCGTCGCGATGTAGACGCGGACCAGCTTGTTGACTCCGGGAGCGAGGTCGTCGCCGTTCTCTCTCGAGAAGATCTTGACGTCGACCACGATACCGGTCTCGCCGTGGGGGACCTTAAGAGAGGTGTCTCTGACCTCTCTGGCCTTCTCGCCGAATATAGCCCTCAAGAGCTTCTCTTCGGCGGTGAGCTCGGTCTCGCCCTTCGGGGTGACCTTTCCGACGAGGATATCGGTCGAATCGACTTCGGCGCCGATCCTGATTATTCCGTCCTCATCGAGGTCCTTGAGAGCATCGTCGCCCACGTTGGGGATATCTCTGGTTATCTCCTCGGGGCCGAGCTTGGTGTCTCTGGCCTCGGACTCGTACTCTTCGATGTGGATCGAGGTCAGTACGTCGTCCATGAGGAGTCTTTCGTTAAGTATTACGGCGTCCTCGTAGTTGTAGCCTTCCCAGGTCATGAAGCCGATGAGGAGGTTCCTTCCGAGGGCGATCTCGCCCTGATCGGTGGAGGGTCCGTCGGCTATGCACTCGCCCTGCTCGATATGCTCGCCGTGGCTTACTATCGGCTTCTGGTTTATGCAGGTACCCTGGTTGGAGCGCTTGTACTTGAGGAGCTTGTATTCGTCCCTTCCTTCTCCGTCGTCCCTGCGGATCACGATACGGACGGCGTCGACGAACTCGACGGTACCGGCGTGCTTTGCGAGGACCACTACTCCGGAGTCTCTGGCGGCGGCGTACTCTACGCCGGTCGCGATCATCGGAGCGTCGGTAACGAGAAGGGGTACGGCCTGGCGCTGCATGTTCGAGCCCATCAGGGCACGGTTGGCGTCGTCGTTCTCGAGGAAGGGGATCATCGCCGTCGCGATCGATACGACCTGCTTGGGCGAAACGTCCATGCAGTCTACGTCTTCGGGCGAATACAGATCGACCTCGCCGAGGAAGCCTCTGGCCATGACCTTCTGGTTCATGAAGCGGCCGTCCTTGTCGAGCGGCTCGTTGGCCTGGGCGATGATGAGGGGTTCCTCCTCGTCGGCAGCCAGGTACTGGATGTCGTTCGTTACGATACCGGTCTTCTTGTCGACTCTTCTGTAGGGAGTCTCGATAAAGCCGTACTCGTTGATCTTTCCGTAGGTCGTCAGCGATCCGATAAGTCCGATGTTCGGTCCTTCAGGAGTCTCGATGGGACACATACGGCCGTAGTGGGAGTGGTGTACGTCTCTGACCTCGAATCCGGCTCTCTCTCTGGACAGACCTCCGGGACCGAGCGCGGACAGCCTTCTCTTGTGAGTGAGCTCCGCGAGCGGGTTGGTCTGGTCCATGAACTGCGAGAGCTGGGAGCTTCCGAAGAACTCCTTGATCGCGGCGGTCACGGGGCGGATGTTGATAAGGTTCTGCGGCGTGGTCGCGTCGAGATCCGTAAGCGTCATCCTCTCCTTGACGACCCTCTCCATCCTCGCGAGGCCGATCCTGAACTGGTTCTGGAGAAGCTCTCCTACAGTCCTCAGCCTTCTGTTCCCGAGGTGGTCGATATCGTCAACGTTTCCTATACCGTCTTCGAGCCCGAGGAGGTAGCTGACGGAAGCGATGATGTCGTCAAAGATTATGTGCTTGGGCGAGAGCAGGTTCTTCTTGCTGTAGAGGAAGGCCGCGAACTTGGCGTCGGCGGCTTCCCTGGCCTTGCCCTTCCTTGCCTTGAAGGCGCCGGGGTTCTCAGCCTCGTACTCCTCGGAGAGGGCCTTGAAGGCAGGATAGAACACTCTCTTGGGCAGCCTGTACTCGGCCGGGTCGAAGCTCACGAAGCAGGAGAGCTCGACGAAGTTGTTGCCGATGACCTTTACGGACTTGCCTTCCTCGAACTTGCTCTCTACGTAGACTACCTCGACGCCGGTGTTCTGTATGGCCTTGGCGAGAGGACGGTCGACGTACTGTCCCTTCTCGGCGACGATCTCGCCGGTCGCGGGGTCCACGACGTCCTCGCTCAGGGTGCATCCGGCGATACGGTTGCGAAGTCCGAGCTTCTTATTGTATTTGTAACGACCGACCTTCGCGAGATCGTACCTCTTCGCGTCGAAGAAGAGCGCCTCGATAAGGTCATAGGAGCTGTCGAAGGTCGCCGGCTCGCCCGGGCGGAGTTTTCTGTAGATCTCCTTAAGACCCTCGTCGTAGTTCTTGGTCGTATCTTTCTCAAGCGATCTGTGAAGTCTGTCCACGACGCCGAAGACCTCTTCGATCTCCTCGTCCGTACCCTCGTAGAGCTTGGCCGCCAGCGAGGTCCTGTACTCGCCGTAGCGGCGGACCTTCTTGCGGATCTCCTCTTCCTTGAGGGCGGGATTCCTTCTCTTTTCGGACTCTATCTTCTCCTCGACGGACTTATACGAAAGAGCCCTCAGAAGGGCGGTTATGGACTGCTTTCTCGTACGGTCGACACGGACGGAGATAACTCCGTTGGAGTCTGTCTCATACTCGAGCCAGGCGCCTCTGTTGGGGATGATCGTAGTCGAGAAGAGCTTGTTGTTCGATTTGTCGGTGACGACGTCGTAATAGGGTCCCGGGGAACGGACGAGCTGAGTGACTACTACACGCTCGGCGCCGTTGTAGATAAAGGTCCCCTTCTCGGTCATGATCGGGAAATCTCCCATGTAGACTTCCTGTTCCTTGACCTCGCCGGTCTCCTGGTTTATAAGGCGTACCTTGACCTTAAGAGGAGCCGCGTACGTCGCGTCCCTTTCCTTGCATTCCTCCTGATCGAACTTGGTCTCGTCGGAGATCGAATGCTCGACAAATTCAAGGGCAAGATTGTTGGCGTAGTCCCTTATCGGGGATATGTCCTCAAAGACCTCGGCGAGTCCCTCGTTGATAAACCAGTTATACGAGGCCGTCTGGATCTCGATGAGGTTCGGCATCGGGAGAACTGTCTCGATACGCGAATAGCTCATACGCTCTTTCTTGCCGATCTTTACAGGTTGGGGCATTTCTTTCCCTCCTTATTGTCCGGATCATTGACCGAAATCCGGATAGTAAAACCGTGGTCGGGAAAATAACACCAAGAGGGCTGCCCGGTCAAAGGACAACCCTCGGGTTATTGATCTCTGCGTTGGAACTACTTGAGTTCGACAACAGCGCCGACTTCCTCGAGCTTGGCCTTCATCTCGTTGGCCTCGGCGGTGGGAACGGCTTCCTTTACAGTCTTGGGAGCTCCGTCTACGAGGTCCTTGGCTTCCTTGAGTCCAAGTCCGGTGATCTCACGGACGGCCTTGATGACCTTGATCTTCTCAGATCCGATCTCCTTCAGGATAACGTCGAACTCGTCCTTGACTTCGGCTTCGGCGGCGGGGCCGGCAGCGCCGACTACGGCTACGGGAGCAGCGGCGGATACGCCGAACTCTTCCTCACAGGCCTTTACCAGCTCGTTGAGCTCGAGGATGGTCATGCCCTTTATCGCTTCGATGATCTGTTCCTTATTCATTTTATTTCCTCCGTAATTTATGCGTTATGCGATGAAAAATGCGTTTCGAAACTTTGGTTTACTAAGCCTCGGCTGCGGGAGCTTCCGCCTTGGAATCGGCGATGGCCGCGAAGGTGCGGACGAGCTTGCCGACGGGCGACTGGATGCTTCCGAGGAACTTGGCGATGAGCTCGTCTCTGCCGGGAATGGTGGCGAGAGTCTGGAGTCCGTCCGCGTCGTAGGTAACTCCCTCGACTACGCCGGCCTTGAAGCTCATCTTGTTGATGTCCTTCATTACTCCGGAGAGGATCCTCGCGGGAGCGATGGCGTCGTCATAGCTGATCGCTATCGCGGAAGGTCCGCTCAGAACGTCCTTGAGTCCTTCGAACTTGGTACCCTCGATGGCTCTGGCCATCATGGTGTTCTTATATACCGAGTAATCCACGCCGCCTTCGCGAAGCTTCTTTCTCATAGCTGTCGCTTCCTCGACTGTGGTCCCCATGTAGTCGATAACGACGGCGGACTGAGCTTTCTCGAGCTTGCCCTTGATCTCATCGACTATAGCTGCTTTGATCTTCAGATTTTCTACTGACATGTCTTCTCCTTTCCGGCTTTCTTTTTTTGTTATCGCTGCAAAAGAAAGCCTTTTCTTGTCTGCAGACTTGGAAAAGGCTCATGATTTATGAATCGTAACCTCGGCCGGATATTAAGCGCTTGCGCGCACCTGCTGTCTACAGTTGTGTATTCAGTTTTAAGTTGCGATTCGGCCTTTTGTGTGGTAGCCCTACAGCTTCGAGGCGTTCAGCTTTATTCCGGGGCCCATCGTAGTGGTAACGACGCAGCTCCTGATGTACTGTCCCTTTGCCGCTGCCGGCTTTGCCTTGACTATGGCGTCCTTGAGAGCCGTGAAGTTCTCGGTGAGCTTCTCGGGTCCGAAGGAGACCTTGCCGATAGGTGTGTGGATGATGTTGTTCTTATCCAGACGGTACTCGACTTTACCGGCTTTGATCTCACTCAGAGCCTTGGTAAGGTCCGGAGTAACTGTTCCCGACTTGGGGCTGGGCATCAGACCCTTGGGTCCGAGCAGCTTTCCGAGACGTCCTACGACACCCATCATGTCCGGGGTGGCGACTACGACGTCGAAGTCGAACCAGTTCTCCTGCTGGATCTTCTGGGCGAGTTCCTCGGCTCCGACATAATCGGCACCGGCGGCCTCAGCCTCGTGAGCCTTGTCGCCCTTCGCGAAAACGAGGACCTTCTTGGTCTTGCCCGTTCCGTTGGGGAGAACGATAGCTCCTCTGACCTGCTGGTCAGCGTGTCTTCCGTCTACGCCAAGCTTGAAGTGAGCTTCGACTGTGGAATCGAACTTGGTGATGCTGGTCTTGGTGACAAGCTCCATCGCCGGTCCGATGTCATACAGCTCAGCCTTGTTGTAGAGCTTGAGCGCGTCCTGATACTTCTTTCCTCTCTTAGGCATTGTTTCCTCCTTGTGGTCTTAACGGCATCCTGCCTCCCACTTACTAACCTTCGACTACGATACCCATGCTTCTCGCAGTTCCCTTGATCATCTCGGTAGCGGTGTCAACGTTCGCAGCGTTGAGGTCCGCCATCTTGGTCTGGGCGATCTGCCTGGCCTGTTCAAGAGTGATCTTTCCGACCTTGTTCTTGTTGGGTACGCCCGAAGCCTTGTCCAGACCGGCCGCCTTCTTGATAAGAACAGCCGCGGGCGGCGTCTTGGTAATGAAGGTGAATGATTTGTCCGCGTAGACTGTGATGACTACGGGGATGGTCAGTCCGGCCTGATCCGCCGTTCTCGCGTTGAACTGCTTGCAGAAGTCCATAATGTTTATGCCCTTCTGTCCGAGCGCCGGTCCTACAGGAGGCGCGGGAGTAGCAGCTCCGGCCGCGATCTGCAGCTTTACATAGCCTTCGATCTTCTTCGCCATGGATCCATCTCCTTTCTACGGGCTTGATTCCCGTGATTTTATGTCAATATTATATTGTCGTTTCGGGGCCGCCTTCGCGGCAGCGCTCTACTCGATCTTGTCGACCTGGTCGAACTCGAGCTCGACGGGAGTCGACCTTCCGAACATGTCGACCTTCGTGCGCAGGGTCTGCTTGTCCTCGTTGACTTCCTCAACGAGACCTGAGAAGCCCTTGAACGGTCCGGATATTATCCTTACGTTGTCGCCGACGTTGACGTTCAGTACGATCGTGGTCTTTTCTATTCCCATCCTGCGGACCTCTTCGTCCGTAAGGGGGATGGGGTTGGAGCCCTGGCCTATAAAGCCCGTGACGCCCTGGGTATTTCTTACGAGATACCAGGATTCGTTCGTGACTATCATCTTGACGAGAACGTAGCCGGGGAAGAGCTTGCGGGCCTTTACGGTACGCACGTTGTTCTTGAACTCGACTCTGTCCTCTTTGGGCACGTTGATCTCGAGGACCAGATCCTGCATCATCTGGTTCTCTACGAGCTTCTCAAGATTAGTCTTTACTTTGTCCTCATGTCCGGAGTAGGTGTGGACGACGTACCAGCGGGGCTCCTTGCTTCTCGCGAAGCCGCCGGAGCTTTCGGTCTTTTCCGCGACGGGCGCGGCTTCCTTTACGTCAGTTTCCTTCTCCAGTTCGGGAACCAACTCTTTTTCAGCCATTATTCGCTCCTACAGGGTGATATTGAGGACCTTCTCGAGAAGGAGAAGGGCTCCCGTATCAAGCAGCCAGAAAAGAAGGGCGAAGAAGGCGCAGGTAACGAACACCACCACGGTGAACTTGTAAGTTTCCTTCTTGGTGGGCCAGACGACCTTCTTGAGCTCGGTCCTTATGCCGGTGAAGAACTCCTTGATCCTTCCGGGCTTCTTTGTTTTCGCAACAGCGTTAGCGTCTGCCATTTCCTTCAGGTTCCTTTCCTACTTGGTCTCTCTGTGGAGAGTTTCCTTCTTGCAGAACTTGCAGTATTTCATGAGCTCGATACGGTCCGGATCGTTCTTCTTGTTCTTGGTCGTATCGTAGTTTCTCTGTTTGCACTCGCTGCACGCTAATGTGATCTTAACCCTCATTTTTGTATTCCTCCGTTGATCTGCTTTAAGCAGTTTTCAGCACATCAATAACACACTCCCAAAAGGGGGCGTTCCTCAAGAAAGTATCACACGGGGCCCCCGGTGTCAAGCGAAAAACCAAGGTTTTTTGCGGTTTTTTGCAGGTTCGCGCTATCTCGGCGTTCCGTATGTTCAAAGGCGCGAGCCCGCGGAGGCCGACGCTATGCGCGAAGGCGGCTACCAGCGGAGGCCCCGCGGACTCGCGCCTTGTAATACTATTCTTCCGCTCCAGGGAGCTTGCACACGTCGACCCAGATCCCGTCCGTTGCCTTCTGGAGCTCTTCAGGCGTAAAGCCGACGGCCGAGTTCGCGGTACCCGCGGCCGGGAACACCAGGTTGTAGAGCTTGAGAGACTCGTCCAGATACACCTTCACGCCCTCCGGAAGCCCGAAGGGACAAACTCCGCCGACCGGATGGCCGGTCACGGCGAGAGTATCGTCGAAAGAGAGCATCCTGGCCTTGCAGGAGAAGGTCGCCTTGTACTTGTGATTGTCTATGCGGGCCGTCCCCATGATAACGAGGACCATGTGGCTCCCGTCCTTGAGCTCCATCGCCATGGTCTTGGCTATCTCGCCGGGCTCCCTTCCGAGAGCCTTCGCCGCGAGCTCTACGGTAGCGCTGCTCTGGTCGAGCAGTATTATCTCGTTCTTTATCCCGCGCTTTTCAAAATAGTCCTGAACCTCTTTGAGTCCCATATCCAGACCTCCTGTCTTCAGGCGATTTTGCGAAAAATAAAAAGCCTCGCGGCTGCCTGTCAATACTACAGCCGAATACGGCAAAAAGCAAGGGAATATGTTAGAATTAGGTCATGACGTACGAGATAAGACCCATAGCGCATATAAGGACCGATTTCCCGGACAAATTCGGGATCCCGAGGCAGAGCAGGCTCGTCCCCGGGCTCGTCGGCCGCGTCGTCTTCGAGAAGGAGTTCGCGAGCCCAGAGGCCGTAAGAGGACTCGAGGGCTTTTCGCATATCTGGCTGATATGGGCGTTCTCCGGGAGCGGGCCCTCCAGAGGCCTTACGGTAAGGCCGCCCCGGCTGGGCGGGAACCGCCGCGTCGGCGTGTTCGCGACCAGGTCGCCGGTCCGCCCCAATCCAATAGGGATGTCAGCGGTCAGGCTCCTCCGTATCGAGGGGACCGATCTTATAGTCGAGGGGGCGGACATGGTCGACGGAACGCCCATCCTGGATATAAAGCCTTACCTTACATATACCGATTCAATACCCGACGCCGTCTGCGGCTTTGCCGCGGAGGCCGCCCTGAAGTCGCTGAAGGTCGAGCTCCCCGAAGACCTCGCCGCCCTTATCCCGGAAGACAGGAAGGCCGCGGCCCTTGGGATTCTCGCCCAGGACCCGCGGCCCGCTTACCAGGAGGATCCCGAAAGGATATACGGGATACTCTTCGCCGGTATGGATATTAAATTCAAGGTCAAAGGAGACCGGCTCACCGTCGTCTCCGTCGAAGAGACCGTCTAGAGAGACAGCCTCAGGAAGGTCTTCTTGCCCTTCTTGAGGACTATCCCGTCCCCTGAGAGCATCTCCTTCGTCACGACCATCTTGGTGTCGCTGACCTTCTCTCCGTCTATAGTAAGACCGCCCTGCTCTATGGTCCTGAAGCCCTCGCTGTTGCTGGGGACCAGCCCGGCGAGCTTCATCAGAGCGACTATCCCTATCCCTTCGCCTACGGCGGCAGGATCGAGCTTCTTCGACGGCATGTCCGCGGCGCTTCCGCCTCCGAAGGCGGCTCTGGCCATGTTCTGGGCCTTCTCGGCCTCCTCTTCGCCGTGCACGAGCTTGGTGACCTCGAAGGCCAGGATCTCCTTGGCCCTGTTGATCTCCTCGTCCTTCAGCGACGAGAGCCTCTCGACCTCCTCCATCGGAAGGAAGGTCAACATCCTGAGACACTTGTTGACGTCGGCGTCCTCGACGTTCCTCCAGTACTGGTAGAAATCGTAGGGGCTGCACTTGTCCGCGTCGAGCCACAGAGCGCCCTTCTGGCTCTTGCCCATCTTGGTCCCGTCGGACTTGGTGAGGAGAGCGAAGGTCATACCGTAGTAGTCGTCTCTTCCGAGGAGCCTCCTCGCGAGGTCTCTGCCCGCGAGTATGTTGGACCACTGGTCGTTTCCGCCGAACTCGATCTTGCAGTCGAAGTCGCGCGCCTGGACGTAGTAGTCGTAGCCCTGGAGGAGCATGTAGTTGAATTCGAGGAAGGAGAGGCCCTTCTCCATGCGCTGCTTGAAGCACTCGGCCCTGAGCATGTCGTTAACGGAGAAATGCCTTCCGACGTCCCTTATGAACTCGAGGTAGTTGAGGTTCCTGAGCCAGTCGGCGTTGTTGACGCAGATGGCCTTGCCGGGCTCCGGCGTCTTGTTCTGACCGCCCTTGCCGAGGACTCCCTCGCCCTGTATGTGCTTCCACTCCTCGTCGAAATCGAGGAAGCGGTCGAAGAGAGCCTTGAACTTCTTCCCGTTCTCGTCGATCTGCTCGACGGTCATCATGGGCCTCGCGTCGGTCCTGCCGGAGGGGTCTCCGAGCATGGTCGTTCCGCCTCCTATGAGGACTACCGGGGTGTGGCCGTACTTCTGCATGTACATCATGATTATGACCTGCATGAAGTGACCTACGTGGAGGCAGTCCGCCGTGGCGTCGAAGCCAATGTAGAACTTTACCTTCTCTTTTCCGAGGAGCTCTCTTATTCCTTCGTCGTCAGTCGTCTGCTCGATAAAGCCGCGCTCCTTGAGGACGTCGTAGACGTTATCGAACTTGCTGACATTGTCGGGTATCTGATACTTCATATATTCCCTCTCTGCGCAAAACCGCGGGGAGCTTCGCTACATGGTACCGTAGATCCTGTCGCCGGCGTCGCCGAGGCCGGGGACTATGTAGGCGTTCTCGTTCAGGCGCTCGTCCTTGGCCGCGATAAAGATATCGACGTCCGGATGGGCCTTCTGGAGAGCCTCGATCCCTTCGGGAGCGGCGATAAGGCAGACGAAGCGGATGTTCTTCGCTCCTCTGGCCTTGATGAAGTTTATCGCCGCGACCGCGCTGCCGCCGGTGGCGAGCATCGGATCCACTACGTAGACGAATCTCTTGTCTATATCGTTGGGCAGCTTGCAGTAGTATTCGACAGGCTTGTGGGTCTCGGGATCTCTGTAGAGCCCGATGTGGCCGACCTTGGCGTTGGGAACGAGCGAGAGCATCCCTTCGACGAAGACGAGACCGGCTCTTAAGATGGGGACGATCGCTATGTCCTCTCCGTCGAGCATCTTGACCGTGGTCTTAGCTATAGGGGTCTCGATATCCACGTCCTTGAGAGGGAGATTTCTCGTCGCCTCGAAGGTCATGAGCATTATGACCTCCTTCGCGAGCTCCCTGAAGTCCTTGGTGGAAGTCTCCTTCATCCTCATAAGACTGACCTTGTGCTGGATAAGGGGGTGGTCGAAGACCATTACGCGTCCTGTGTTTTCCATGTTTGCTGCCTCCGTGGTATATATCTGAGCTTTTTATTACATCTCATCGAGCATGGCGACTCTGCGCGCGTGGCGGCCGCCCTCATACTCGGTATCGAGCCATATGTCAGTCATGCGGATCGCGTCCTCCGGGGAGATCACTCTTCCTCCGAACGCGAGCATATTGGCGTTGTTGTGTCTCTTGGTCATCTCCGCCATATAGTCGTTCGTGACGACGGCGCAGCGTATCCCCTTGACCTTGTTCGCCGCTATCGAGATACCTATCCCTGTCCCGCAGCAGACTATGCCGAGATCTGCCTCGCCGCTCGCTACGGCCTCCGCGGTCTTCTTTCCGTAGACGGGATAATCGACCGACTCCTCCGAGTATGTGCCCAGATCGAGGACCTCATACTCCCTGCCCTTAAGATGCTCGATAAGGGCGTTCTTAAGAGCGAAACCTCCGTGATCACTTCCTAATGCTATCTTCATATCCGGTACCTCTTCTATATGATAACCCGCAGCCTTGAGCATACGGTTCATAAGCGAAAATCCGAGCTGGTCGCCCTCCGGGGCGGCAGCGGCGAGTATGAGATCGGCTCCGTCCTCGTCCGCCTCTCGCAGCTTCGCGAAAAAGTCCCTGGCGGCAGTCTCTACGTTCTCCGCGGTCTCCGTGAATTCGGCGACCTTAAGGCCTTCCGCGCGCTTTTCGAGGGCTTTCTTTCGTATCGCCCGCTTGACGCTCTCCGGCTTTCCGGAGAAAAGTATCATGTCCGCCTTCGGGGCGTAGTGTTTGTATTTCATCCCCGGCGCTCTGGGTACGAGCGAGGGGTCGGGCTTTCCCGTTATCGCGGGGTCGTAGCTTATCTCTCTTCCGAGGACCAGGCCTATCATCTCCGGCGTTATGTAGCCGGGTCTGAGTACAACGGGCTCCCCGCAGGTCATGTCGAGGACCGTGGATTCGATCCCGACTCCGCAGGGCTCGCCCTGTATTATCGCGTCTATCCTTCCGTCAAGATCCTCTTTTACGTGTTCCCAGCGCGTGGGGCTCGGGCGGCCCGAGAGATTCGCGCTAGGGGCTGCGATGGGCGTTCCGGAAAGCTCTATGAGCTTTCTGGCGGTCGCGCTCGCGGGAAGCCTTACGGCGACCGTCGCGAGACCACCCGTGGTCTCGTCCGGAACGCCCGGCTTCTTCCTGAATACCATGGTCAGCGGGCCCGGCCAGAAGGCTTCGGCGAGTTTGTAAGCTCCCTCCGGTATCTCCGCCGCGAGGCCCGAAAGCTGCGAAGGATCGCTGATATGCACTATCAGAGGATTGTCCGAGGGGCGGCCTTTGGCGGCGTATATGCGTCTTGAGGCCTCGGGGTCCAGAGCGTCGCCGCCGAGACCGTAAACGGTCTCCGTCGGGAACCCGACGAGGCCGCCCGCCCTAATTATCTCCGCGGCTTCCTTTATGTCCTTATCTCCTGTCCCGAGATAGCGAGTCTTCATTGTCCTGCCGCGCTCTTCATACGCTCCGCCTGATCCGCGGTTATCAGCGCGTCTATGACCTCGTCGAGGCCGCCGTCGAGGAAATCGTCGAGCTTGTAGATGGTAAGGCCTATGCGGTGGTCCGTTATCCTTCCCTGCGGGAAGTTGTAGGTCCTGATACGCTCGGACCTGTCGCCGCTTCCTATCTGGCTCTTCCTCTGCTCGGCCTGCTCAGCCTGCTGTTGCTGCTGATAGTAGGCGTAGAGCCTCGATTTCAGCTCGTTGAACGCCTTTTCCTTGTTCTTGAGCTGGGATTTCTCGTCCTGGCACTGTACCACTATCCCGGTGGGAAGGTGGGTGAGCCTTACCGCCGAGTCGGTCATGTTGATATACTGTCCGCCGTGGCCTGAGGCCCTGAAGGTATCGAGCCTGATGTCCTCCCAGGACAGATCGACGTCGACGTCCTCTACCTCGGGCATTATCGCGACCGTCGCGGCCGAGGTGTGTATCCTCCCCGACGATTCGGTCTCGGGGACGCGCTGTACCCTGTGGACGCCCGACTCGTATTTCAGCCTCGAATAGGCTCCGCGGCCGATTATCCTTATAACGGCCTCCTTTATCCCGCCTATCCCGGTCTCGTTGGAGTCGGTGAGCTCGACCTTGTAGCCGCGCCTCTCGGCGTATCTCATGTACATCCTGAGAAGGTCGGCCGCGAACAGCGCCGCCTCTTCTCCGCCGGTACCGGCTCTGACCTCGAGGTAGACGTTCTTCTCGTCGTTGGGGTCCTTGGGAAGGATCGCGATCTTGAGCTCCTCTGTAAGGGAGGCCTTCTTCTCCTCGAGCTCCGCGAGCTCGGCCTTGACCATATCCTTCATCTCGTCGTCAAGGCCGCCCTCCTCGAGCATCTCCTTAGTCGAGGCGAGCTCCTCCTCGTTCTTCTTATATTCTCTGTACTTGGCGACGACGGGCTCGATGTCCCTCATCTCCATGATCTTCTTCTGCCATTCGCTCTGGTTTGCGATGACGTCGGGATCGGAGACGGTGAGGCTGAGCTCCTCATACCTCTGTAAGATGAAATCCAGTTGTTTGAACATATACTACTCCGCCTCTATCTCCTTGATTATGCATTCGTTGCCCTGGACGAGCCAGGTCTCGCCGCTGCCGCAGTAAGGACACTCCTTCCCGTAGGTCACGGTCTCGTAGGTCTTCCCGCAGGAAGAGCAGTACGTCACCGCGGGGATGGTCTCTATCCTCAGCTCGCTTCCCGCGAGTACCGGATCCTTTTTGCTGAAATACTTCCAGCAGTCCTCGAAGTAGTCCGTCATTATCCCGGACACCTCGCCTATCCGCAGCGTTACGCTGCCGATCCGGGAGAGTCCCTCCTCCTTCGCGGTCTCGCCTAAGGTACGCGCGAGGTTGACTATTATCCCCATCTCGTGCATGGACGCTCTCCCTGACAGTCTAGTCCTTCATCAGCTCTTCGATATCCACGCCGTTGCCTGTGTGCGGATGGGTCTTGCGGAACTCTTCCGTCGCGGCCTCGTACTCCTTGCGCTTCCTGCGCATCGCCCTGGCCTCCTCCGATCCGCTGTTGAAGAGGATCTTAAAGCCTCTGGGTATGGCGTAGCTCAGGAGCCCGCCGACCTTGTCCTCGGCCCTTCTCATATCCGAAGCGTCGGGATGGTCGCGGTAGAGGTGTATGGCGTCGAACTCGCAGCGGGTCGTGCACAGACCGCAGCCTATGCACTTGTTGGGATCGACGACGCTGGCGCCGCAGCTTAAGCAGCGGGAGGTCTCGATCTTGACCTGTTCCTCGGTGAGGGTGAGCCTGTTGTCCTTAAAGCCGTTCTTGTAGTCGATCGAGGGATCGATCGCGGGTACCTGGCGCTGAGCGCTGTCGTAGGAGTCGATCGCGATGTTGTTCTTGTCGAGCTCCTTGAAGTATCTGCGATCGCGGCCGAGGGTCTGGGAAACGTTGTTCTTCGACACGAACCTGATAAGAGATTCGGCGGCCTCGTGGCCCTGTCCTATGGCGTCTATGACGAACTTCGGCCCGGTGTAGACGTCGCCTCCGACGAAGATCATCGGATCTTCGGTCTGGTAGGTGAACTTATCCGCAACGGGGTAATTTCCGTGGTGGAAGGTGACCTTGGTGCCCTCGAGGAGCTTGCCCCACTCGATGGCCTGGCCGATGGCGAACACGATCTTGTTCGCGGGTACCGTTATGGTGTCGTTATCGTCGTACCTGGGCGAGAACTTTCCGGTCGCGGGATCCACGGTGCTGAGGCAGCGCTTGAGGATTATGCCCTTCACGCGTCCGGCCTCGTCCCTGAGTATCTCCTTGGGACCCCAGCCCGGTCTGATGTGGACGTTCTCCTCCTCGGCCTCTTCGATCTCCTCAAGAGAGGCGGGCATGGTCTCCTTCGACTCGAGGCAGTACATCGAGACGGAGTCGGCTCCCTTCCTGAGGGCCGTACGGGCGCAGTCTATGGCGACGTTCCCGCCGCCGATCACGATCACGCTGCCCTGGAGGTCCTTCGAGGTGTCCGCGAGGGCCTTTTCGAGGAAGCTCACCGCGATATCCGTACCCTCGGCGCCGTCTCCGGGGACTCCGGGGAGCCTGCCGCCCTGGCAGCCGATAGCGATGTAGAAGGCTTCGTAGCCCTGGTCCTTGAGCTCCTGAATGGTTACGTCCTTGCCGACCTCGACTCCACACTTTATCTCTACTCCGAGCTTGCGGATAACGTCGATCTCGGCGTCTATGACGTCCTTGTCGAGCTTGAAGGAGGGGATACCGTAGGTCATCATCCCGCCGGGCTTGCCGTGCTTTTCGAATACGGTCGGCCTGTAGCCGCGCTCAGCGAGGTAGTAGGCGCAGGAAAGTCCCGCGGGGCCCGCTCCGATTATGGCGATCTTCTGGCTCCATTCGCCGTTTACCTTGTTTATCCTCTTCGCGGGGACGTAGCGGGTCTCGGCGCGGAGGTCGCGCTCGGCGAGGAATTTCTTAACGTCGTCGATGGCGACCGGCTGGTCGATCGTCCCTCTGGTGCAGGCGTCCTCGCAGCGCTTGTTGCAGACGCGCCCGCATATGGCGGGGAAGGGGTTCTCGCGCTTTATGAGAGCGAGGGCCTCGTCGTATCTTCCCTCCCTGGCCATCTTGAGGTAGCCCTGGATGGGTACGTGGGCGGGGCAGGCGGTCTTGCAGGGCGCGGTCCC
>JAEEGL014700574.1_pt1 | contig 21546 bp, 19 predicted proteins | sample 9134231 | NCBI WGS metagenome assembly JAEEGL01 (sample SAMN16246548, study PRJNA631951) | gut metagenome | biome: gut microbiome; feature: rumen; material: fiber-attached | host: Bos | place: Iran: Karaj | collected 2018-10
AGAAATTAATATGATAGAATTATTAGGTGGCATAGTCATCGGTGGAGCTGCCGGAGTCTATGCAAAAGACAAACTATTTGGTGAATCATCCAACAGTAGTAACAAGCAGCAAGAGCTGAACACGCTTTATGCTGAGAATGAAAAATACAGAAAACGCAATCAAGAATTGGAGCGCCAAGTCGAAGATTTGCTTTCAGAATTAAAAAAATTGCAAAGAAAAGCCAAGGAGAACGACGATGACCAAGATAACCTTGAAGACGAACTTGACAAAGCCAACAGAACAGTAAAGTCTCTTCGCACACAAAATGAGGAACTTTCCCGCAAAGTAAAGGAATATAAAACTGCTTGTGAAGCCTTGGAAATTGAATTAACCAATTTAAAAAATAAAATAATCTAATATGGACATTTACAATATTTTATATATTGCCATTGCCTTTATCGTTGGTGGTGGACTCGTATTCTTATTCAAGAATGGAGATAAACATTCGAATGATAAGGATCAACTAGAAAAACTTAAATCTGAGAATGACGACCTGCAAGCTAAACTCACGGCCGTTGAGAATCGTTTACAGGAAAAATCAGAGGATTATTCGAAAGAGGCCAATAGCATTAAGACAAAGTATGAAACACTTCTGAACGAAGCTAAAGAACAATGTTCAAAGTTGGATAAACAGTTGAAAAGTGCTTTGGACGGTAAAATAGATGATTCTATAAAAAATCAGTTGGCAGAAGCAGAGAATCTGAAGAAAAAAATCAAAGACTTGGAAGAGGAACTTGAAGACGCTGAAGATGATATTGCCGACTTGAAGAAAAAAGTAAGAGGTAAGGATGAAGAAATTGCACAACAGACAGATGCCTTGGGTCAGGAGCGAAAGCTAACGGCAAGTCTTAATGAGGAACTTACCACCCTAAAACAACAGCTTGACGATAAAATCAAAGAGTTGGAACTAAAAATGGGGTCTCTCGATTTCATTCAGGAAATTCTTTCTGCTCCAGATGCTAATAGGAGTGATATCCGACAACTTTATGAGAATATTTCAGAAATGAAATCTTTTGCACTGGGTCAATTGATGGATTGTTATGCTACTTTAAAAGATAATCATATCAATTTTGGTGATGGTAATTTTGAAGGATTCAAGAAGACTTGGGAGCAGAGATTCTATGAGTGGGCGTCTGTAACTAAAAAAAGTTGGATAAATGGCAAGACAACAATTGCATTCGTAGGAGAGTTCTCAGCAGGAAAGACTTCTATTGTTAACCGTATTTTGTCACAGGATGACCCGAAGGTGCCACAATTGCCTGTGAGCACTAAAGCCACGACCGCAGTTGCCACCTATATTGCAGGTGGACCTGTAGTATCATATCAATTTGTAACACCTGATGATAAACTAAAAATGATATCAAGGGAGACGTTCACCGAAAAGGTTTCAAAGGAAATTCTCGATCAGGTTAAAGGTGTATCTTCACTTATCCAATATTTTGTTATGACATATAAGAATCCTAACTTAGATGGGTTAAGCATTCTTGATACTCCAGGATTTAATTCAAATGATGAGAATGATGCACAGAGGACAATGGAGGTTATCAATGAGTGTGATGCTTTGTTTTGGGTATTCGACGTCAATGCAGGAACCATCAACAGGAGTTCTTTATCAGTCATTAAAGAGCATCTTAACAAGCCACTCTACGTTGTCATCAACAAGGTTGATACAAAGTCTGAGTCTGAAATAAAGAAAGTTGAAGAATTGATAAAGAAGACATTGACAGATGAAGGTATCAAAGTGGAAAAATTCATCAGATTCTCCGCTAAAGCTTCATTGTCTGACATCATGGTGCCCATTAAGGGTGTTAAACATCTTGCTGAAAGAGAACAATATCTTACGGATCTTTATGACGCTATTAACCAAATCCTCATAATTCTCGACAAACAAGTTAAAGAGGCAAACAAGCAATACCAGAAAGCAGAATCCAAATCAGGTCAGATAGACAATCTGTTCATTCAGCAGATGCGAACCCTTTATGATCATTGCAATACAGCTCAAAGTATTCCTCACTTTGAAGAACATCTGTTTCGTAAAGATAATTATGAAATGAGTCAAGAAGAATATCATCAATTATGTAGCATCTTGGAATCGTCAGTTAATGACGTAGAGCGGATGGGGTCTATTTATGACAACAAAACAGAATCAGCTCAAACAGTTCAACAATGCTGGTCAGACCTATGCGATGTTAAGGCTGCATGGCAAAGAGTCAATAATGTTAAACAACAGCTCGTTAAAATTAGTAAAAAATTCTCATAATGGCACAAAACATTTTTGAAGAGATACAAGGCAAGAAGCAAAGTTTACTATCACTTGCCCAGAAAGCAGTGGAATTCGGATGGATTCCCAAACAGAAGTCATCTAAAGACGAAAAAGGCGCAACATCCATTTCATACGAAGAAATAGTCGAAAAAATAGAAAATGACACGTTAACCATAGGAGTCATTGGCCAAATGAAATGTGGTAAATCGACGTTTCTTAATTCCTTCGTGTTTGAGGACACTGTTCTTCCCGCTGCAACAACACCGATGACGGCAGCATTGTCAGTCATAACATACGGAGAAAAAGAACGCATTGTGGCTGAATTCTATACACCAGATGAATGGGCAGAGCAGAAGCAGCAAGCTGCCAGATCACTGGATGACGTTGCCAACTCACTTGATGAGTCAAAAGTTAAAGCTGCAAAGGAACTCGTTTCCAAGGCTTCTAAATTGGGATCTTCTCTTGAAAGCTTACTTGGAACTATTCAGGAAGATAATTTTGAAAACTTGATAGAATATGTTGGAGCAGAAGGGCGATATGTATCTATCACTAAATCTGTTAAAATCTATTATCCAAAGGAATATCTGAAAGGAGTCGAAATCGTAGATACCCCAGGATTCAATGATCCCATTGTTTCGCGTGAAGAAAGAACGAAAGATTTCTTGAAAAAAGCAGATGTTGTACTAATGATGCTATATGCAGGACGTCCGTTTGATGCTACAGACAGAGATATTATATTCAAAAATGTGCGTCAATGCGGCATCGGAAAAGTACTTGTCGGCATTAACAAATATGACATACCATATTGCAACGAGCATCATCCTGAGGATGAACAACAGATTAAGGAGTATGTAAAAGAAGAAATCAGAAAAGCCTGCCGCGAATGTAGTGACAATTTGCTCGTCGAGATTTTGAGAGATGTCGAGCCAATTCCTCTATCAGCTGAAATGGCACTACTTTCAGAACTGCCGATGAGTAAAATATCAAGTACTGAAGCTCTCGACTTTGCTTGGAAGCGGCATTGCTCTGGATTCGGCATCAGCTCTCAACAAGAGATGCGCCATTGGAGCCGTATAGACATTTTAGTTGACGCAGTTAAAGAATTGGTCTATAAAGAAAAAGGAAAAATTCTATTTGCCAAGCCACTCAATGCAATCATTGCTGCCGGGAATCGACGGAAAGAAGAAAATAAGAAAGATCTAACATTGCTCAACAGCGAAATAGAGATACTTTCTATGCCTGACGATGAAATAGAAGAAAAAGAAGTAAATTTGGCCAAAGCAAACAAGCGTTTGACGAAGAAAATTAACTCCTTGGGCGATGATTTAGAAGCCGAATTACATAACCTTGTCAGGCAAGGTAAGAATGAGTTGGAGGATATCGTGGACACATCATGCGGTAAGATGAAATCCATTATTCATAACGAGTGGAGCAGAATGAAGAGTTTTGAAAGTGTTCGTCCACGTCTTGATGCAGAAATGCAAAATTTATATACTCGTCAGCTCAAGAGAGCTGTGATGAATATTACAGTTAATGGGAAAAATAAAATTAATCGTTGTGTTATTGAGTTTTTTGAAGACGCAGAGGATTTGCTGATGCGTTTTCTACCTGATTTCGATTCAAGAGATTTCGTAAAATCAACTAAGAACAAAATACAGTTGGAAATGGATGACAGCGACTTGTTCACTTATGAATCTGGAACAGATGATGAGGATTTTGGACTTGGAGAGTTTTTTTTCGCATTTCTTAATGGTGCTTCCTGGGGAATGCTTGGACTCGCAGGAAACATATTAACTCATGGCGACGAGGTCGCAAAAGTGGAAGACGTTATCAATCGTATCAGTGCAGAATTTGATCCTACACCTTTCCTTGAGAGTGCCATACAAAGCAAAGATCGCATTATCGAACAAGTTCAGAATATCTTTATTAACGAGCTTATTGAGCCGCTGCAAGAGCAAATTCAAGAAATCCGGAGTCAAAAAGCAGACAAAGAAACACGTCTTATCCAAGCACGCGAAAAGCTCTCTGTGGCAGAACAGACTGAGAAAGTTCTAAATGCTCAAATTGAAGAAATAAGTAACATGAGAGAGGGTTAGCCCTCTCTCATAGAAGTCAAATAATTAATTCTAAATTTTATGAGTGATAACAATATTTCTGGTGCACCACGCTCGAGCAGTGCTGCTAATGCTTTTGCTGAATTGAAGAAACAGCACAGTAACTCGACGTCTTACAATAGACCGTCAAATCAATCAAACGACAATAACAATGATTCTGACAATAGTGGCTGTTGGATCTTTATCGGTGTTCTTATCTTTATAGGCCTCCTTTGTTTATCAATGATGTAATAATGTGACATATAGGAATAGAAGCATAGTATTTATGTGCCTATTGGCAAGTGTTTGTCTCTTAAACAAGAAGTATATAGAGATTTGGACACATACTGGATTCGTGCCTTATTTTATGAGGTGCTATTTCAATGACATCTTTGGTTGCTCTGTTTTTCTGCTATATATCAGCATCATCTTATCCTTCACAAAAAAAGCATTTGTTATACGACTATATCACGTTGAACTTTTTACCCTTATATGCGGTATCCTTTGGGAATATATTACTCCTTTATATCGTGCAGACACGACTTCAGATATCTTTGATCTTGGAGCATATATGTTTGGAGGTTTGATATATTGGTATTTATTAGGAGGTCGAACTTTCTTCCAATCTTTTTCTTATGCAAACAACAACCCTTGATTTTCCACATAACGCCCGCACGACCTATACGGCGGTGAAGCGGCTGTTTGAGAAGCACACTAAGTTTAGTAGTGTGAAGTGCAACGATGAGTTGTTTATCGTTGAGGCGCGGCATGGAATGTGGATTTCGCCGTTCAGCGAGAACGTGAAGATGAAGGTGGTGGCCACGAGCAGCAATACCTGCAAGGTGGTCATCGAGTCATCTTCACGTTCTATCCTAAACCTCCTGAACTTCGGAGCCAATAAGGGTAATGTGTCTGACTTGAGCGACTACATCAACAACGAAGTGTATAAGCTGACACAACCTGGCGAGATACCGATGAGGGGCAGTTGCCGATGAGCTGCATAGCCAGTCTTCTCAAACTTGACGAACCCGTGCTTGAGCATGAAGAGTCTGAAGATGCGTGGAATGGCGCATTACTGAACTACGATGCATGCACTTATTTTTCTTCACGGGCGAACTCTTCGTCAACCTCGCGCCACACCTCTTCGCTGGGTATGCCCAATCCAGCCTTGAAGTCGGCTTCCACCTTGTCAAGCATGGCGTTCAGTTCTTCTTTAGTGTATTGCTTCAACGCAAAGGTGGCCTCTTCCTTCTTTGCGTACTCAATGAGGTGCTCGCCTGTTAATGCTGCGGTGCTCATAATGCTTTTATATTGAGGTTTGCGAGTGCAAAGGTACTACTTTTCTTTAATATATATGTATTTTGGGCGTTAAAAGTAGCTTATGGATGGCAAAAAAATTTGCACCCTTGAGGGTTTGCAAAAAAAGCTTAGAAGGTTTCAGCAAAAAGCCTCAAGGGTTTCGGGCGAAACCCTTGAGGGTTCCAAATGGGGTGTGAAACCCAAATCGTTCATTAGTCAGTTACGCGCTAATGAAGCCATCTTTTAGTCATCTGTTTCGTCGCTTCTCGGTTACAATGGAACCCCATTGCGCCCTCAAAGCGGCAAAACATCTGTTCTAAAATAATGGTTATTATCATCATAACGCTAATGACCGATTCGGGTCACAAAAAAATTTTTTGTTCAAAATAGACTACAGCGTACAGCGTACAGTATACAGCATACAACGGCGGCTGTAGTCTGTAGTCTATTTCAAACAAAATTTTTTTCCGGTGAGCATTCGAGGATGTTGATAAGTATGTTGATGGTTTGTCGAAAGCTGTTGAAAAGAGGGTGGGGGAGTGTTGATAAGAGATGAAAATAGGGGTGAAGTGAAATAAATGAGACGGCAAAATAAGTTAGCGTGAAGTTTTAAAATAGTTTTTTACCACTTTTTTTGAGTTATCGACAAGGTATTTCGCTGAAAATGCGTACCTTTGCGGAGTTATTGACAGAATTGACAGCTAATATATATTATTATACACGATTTTTTCGAAACGAAGAAATAGACAATGATATTTATATGTTGTCGATAGAATAGGAAATGATCACTCTGAAAATTTATAATGCATTATGAAAGCAAACGAGAAAAAGGAAGATAAAATGACGAGGGAAGAGCTGAAGAGCGAGATCCGTCGTTTGGCTCAGGAAAAGAACGCGGTCATCATGGCACACTATTATGTCGATGGCGAGGTGCAGGACTTGGCTGATTTCATTGGCGATAGTCTGGCGCTGGCTCAGCAGGCGGCGAAGACGGACGCTGACATCATCGTACTGTGTGGCGTGCATTTCATGGGCGAGACGGCAGCCATCCTTTGTCCTGATAAGAATGTGCTGGTGCCGGATCCTGCCGCCACGTGTTCGCTGGCCGAGAGCTGTCCGGCTGAGGAGTTCGCGCAGTTCGTCAGCGAGCATCCTGGACATACGGTGGTGAGCTACGTGAATACGACGGCTGCCACGAAGGCGGTGACGGACGTGGTGGTGACATCGAGCAATGCGCGTCAGATCGTGGAATCGCTGCCCGAGGATACACCTATTATATTTGGTCCGGATCAGAACTTAGGTAATTATATCAATTCGTTGACGGGTCGCGAGATGCTGTTGTGGCACGGTGCCTGCCACGTGCATGCACGTTTCAGCGTGGAGAAGATTATGGAGTTGAAGGCACAGTATCCTGAGGCTAAGGTACTGGTGCATCCCGAATGCAAGGGTCCTGTGGTGAAGCTGGCGGATAAGGTGGGTTCTACGGCTGCGTTGCTGAAATATGCCATTGCTGACGAAGCCAAGGAGTTCATCGTGGCTACCGAGAGTGGCATCTTGCATGAGATGCAGAAGAAGGCTCCTGAGAAGACGTTCATCCCAGCGCCTCCCGAGGATTCGTTCGACGAATCGGGCAGCCGCACTTGTGCCTGCAACGAATGTGAGTATATGAAGATGGTGACGCTCGAAAAGGTCTATCGCTGTCTGCGCGACGAAGAGCCGGTGGTAAGCGTCGATCCTGCGGTTGCCGCCAAGGCGATCAAGCCGATAGAGCGGATGCTCGACATCAGCGCGAAACTGGGAATATAGGGAGTTGAAAGTTGAGAGTTGAAAGTTCTCCAAGTGTGGAGCGACCAAAGGTCGAGCGGAAAATTGTTAGCGAGCGGAGCGTATAACTAAAATATAATAATGTATAGGAAGCTGAAGATAACGGAGATGAACAGGATCTCCGTCGATGAGTTTCACGAGGCGGAGAAGATGCCTTTGGTGGTCGTGCTGGACAACGTGAGGTCGTTGTACAACGTTGGTTCTGTGTTCCGCACGTCCGATGCTTTTCGTGTGGCTGGCGTTGTGCTTTGCGGCATAACAGCCACGCCGCCTAACGCTGAGATTCACAAGACGGCATTAGGTGCGGAGGACAGCGTCTCGTGGCGTGCCTTTGCTGACACGATGGATGCTGTGCGTTGGCTGCGGTCAGAGGGTTACACACTGATGGCCATAGAACAATGCGAGGGTTCAACAATGCTGAATGATTTCATGCCGGCGCCGGACAAGAAATACGCCGTCGTCCTCGGCAACGAAGTGAAGGGTGTGCAACAGCAGGTGGTCGATGCCTGCGACGGATGCCTTGAAATCCCTCAATATGGCACCAAGCATTCGATGAATGTCAGCGTAACCGCCGGCATCATCATCTATGAGTTTTGGAAAGCAATGAAAGGTTGAAGAATTAGAAGTAACTTTTATTTTTAACTTTTCATTTTCAAAGCTGTCCCACCTCAATCTGTCTGACGACGCGTTCAATGAGTCGGTCGTCACCTTCAGGATCATATTGCTTTTTGAGGCTGGCTTTGAAAGTCCAGGCGAAGATCTGGTAGAAGGTGGCGCGTGCCGGACCGAGGAACGCTTTTACGATTTCATAGCTCGACTGGTTGCACTCGCGATCGACGAGTTTGATGAGCAGTTTACCTTGGGAATAGGTGAGCTTTTTCATCTCAGGCGTGTATTGCGCCTTTATGTCACGCTCCACAGCTTTGATATGCGCATCCTTTTCTTCCTTCGTAGGCAGCGATTCGAGCACCTCGTAGGTCTCGCTGAGCATCATATTTGCCTTGCGAGCTAAAGGCAGCACCCGCTTGACATTGGCTACGAGCCGGTTGAACTGCTGGCGTTCGCGCTCGCTCTTGAACACCATAGGCTTATAGACGGGCAGTTCAGGCATGAGATAATCCCAAACGGGTTCGCCGTCGAGCATGACCGGTTGTTTCGAACGATAATACTGGAACTTGGTCAGGTTGGGCATATCCTCGGGATCACGTGGCATGAAATCCTCGCCGAAATCAACGGCATAGTCTAATTCCTGTGCCTGTAACGAGAAACAAGCACATAAGAAAAGGATAATATGGAATACACGTAAACGCATTATTTGCGAGTTGATGCTTTGAATTGCGGGGCAAAAGTACATCAAAACTGCGAAAAAGGGCATAATCATTGCACTCTTTTAACTTTAATTCTATCTTATTGAACGTCATATCAGATATTTTCATTATCTTTGCACCCGCAAATGCTAAAATGTAAAAAACATTAAACATTAAATTCATAAAACATTGTTATGATCAAACGTATGAGTGCTGCCGAAGCCGCAGCCATGATAGAGAATGGCCACACCCTTGGCCTCTCGGGCTTCACACCTGCCGGCGTTCCTAAGAGTGTAACCGCTGAAGTGGCGAAGAAAGCTCATGCTGAGCACGAAGCAGGACGTCCGTTCAAGGTGAATATCCTGACGGGTGCCAGCACAGGTCAGAGCTGCGACGGTATGCTTGCCAATGAGCAAGCCATCGGTCTGCGTGCTCCTTACACCACGAATCCCGACTTCCGCAAACACGTTAACCTCAACGAGATCAGTTACACCGACCTCAACCTCTCGAATATGGCTACGCAGATGCGTCAGGGCTATCTGCCTTGCCCGGATTGGGGTATCATCGAGGCTTGCGACGTGGAGGTTCATGGTGCTAAGGCACACATCTTCCTCACGGCAGCCGGCGGTATCAGTCCCACCGTGTGCCGCATGGCTAAGCGTGGCATCTTCGTTGAGCTGAACGCTTTCCACAGCCCCAAGAGCAAGGGTCTGCACGATGTCTATGAGATAGAATATCATCCCTATCGCACACCTATTAATATTACTAAGCCCAGCGACCGCATCGGCAAGCCATACGTGGAGGTTGACGCCGACCGCATCGTAGGCATCATCGAGTGCGATATTCCCGATGAGGCTCGTGCCTTCAAGGATCCCGATCCCATCACCACCAAGATTGGACAAAACGTTGCTGACTTCCTCGTGCAGAATATGCGCGACGGCAAGATTCCTCCCACGTTCCTCAACCTGCAGTCGGGTGTAGGCAGCGGTGCTAATGCCGTGCTCGGCGCGCTGGGTCACTCCACCGAAGTGCCTAACTTCAACATTTACACGGAGGTGCTTCAGGACGCTCCCATCCAGTTGATGCGCGAAGGCCGTGTGCTTAGTGCCAGTGCCTGCTCGCTGACGGTGACGAACGAGTGCCTGAAGGGTATTTACGACGACATCGACTTCTTCAAGGACAAGCTCGTGCTGCGTCCCTCCGAGATCAGTAACAACCCCGAGGTCATTGCCCGCATCGGCGTCTGCTCATTGAACACCGCCATCGAAGCTGACATCTACGGTCACGTCAACTCCACCAAGATTTGTGGCACGAAGATGATGAACGGTATCGGCGGTTCGGCTGACTTCACCTGCAACTCATACCTCTCTATCTTCACCTGCGGCTCCACGACCAAGGGCGGCGCTATCTCCAGCATCGTTCCTTTCGCCAGCCATATCGACCACACCAGCCACTTCGTCGATGCCGTGATTACGGAGTACGGTGTTGCTGACCTGCGCGGCAAGTGCGCCATGGAGAAGGCCGAGGAGCTCATCAAGGTGGCTCACCCCGACTACCAGCCCATGCTTCGCGACTACCTCAAGTACGCCGAGAAGTTCAGTGGCCACACCCACCACTGTCTCAGCGCAGCTTTCGCTATGCACGACACCTTCCTCCGTAAGGGCGATATGCGCCTGACTGACTTGGCTGAGTACATCAAGTAAGCAGTCGAAGACTTACAAAATAAAAATTTCACTCATTATTCGAATGGTTGTTATTCATTCGTTTAATGAGTGAAATTCTTTTTATCAGCGTTTTCTGAAGATCTTGCGGGTCGAGCCGTCGCTGCGTTTTTCAATCACGAGTCCGTCAGGCTTATTGGTGCGCCGTCCCTGAAGGTCATACCATTGTGTGCCCGACCATGCGCCGTTAGCCCACGTGTTGTTGTCGGCTTTTGTTTCCTCGATGGCGTCCTCGTCCTCGTGGTAGATCATGAAGATGTACGTGTTGAGGCTTCGACCAGGCGACTGCACCATCACCTCGCTGACGGGTTCGTCGATGGTGATGGGTGTACTTTGGCAGAGACTCTCGTTGGACGTTGACAGCAGATGCGTTCCGCTCTTCACCTTGTAGGGCAATACGAGTTTCAGGTCATAGTCAACTCTGGTCGTGTCGATTGCCATGACGATGAGCGAATCGCCCTTGATGTAAGCCGAGCACTCGAAGTAGGCATTGGTGGCAACGGGTATATTCGACGCTTTGGAATCGAGGCGTGTGGAGCCTGTGACGTGCTTTGAGAAATGCGACATGACAAAGGCTCGCGGCAACAGCTTGTTCTTCTTGTTGTCTGTACCATACTCTGTCTCACCCGTGCCGACGAACGACCAATGTGCGCGCATGTACCAATATATATAACCCGTGCAGCCGGACAGCATACATTCGTTCAGTTCTTCGGCAAACAGCAACTGTTCGTGCCACGAAGGCAGACGATTCTTGATGTTGTCCGACACCGAATGTTCTGTCATCCACACCTCCTTGCCGTATTGTGCAGCGAGCACAGCAGCACTCTTCATATTATTCAAAGGTGGATGACCATAGAGGTGACCCGCGATGATGTCAATCTGGTCGCGTGCGGTTTCGTCTTTCAGCAGCGCGTTGGAATACTTGGGGTCGAAGCCCAAAGGCTCTGCGCTGATCAGTCGTACACCCTTGTAGGTCTCTCGGTCCAGCATGTGAGCGTAGTTCTTCACGAGGTTCAATTGCTGTTCGGGCGAATAGAGGCACCCTGAGTAGTTGACCCACCAGTCGGGCTCGTTCTGAATGGACACAGCATCTACGGCGACGCCGTTGGCTTTCATATATTTAAGAAAAGTGTTCAGCCAAGGGAAGAACTTATCGTAGCAGTCCTCGCGCAGCTGACCGCGCTGGTTGCCTTGGTCGTCAGCGTTGCCGCCCTGTGCCGTGCCGTTGGTCTTGAGGTCACCGGGAGGGGACCACGGAGTGCCAAAAACAATGCCGCCGTGGTTCTTGACATACTTTGCCGATGGCAGCGATCCTTTCCAGTCGTAAGGTGAATCCCAGTTACCCCATTCTGGAACGACGATGTCGCCCACGTAATTAGGCGAAATCTCCATACGCATGATGTTCAATCCAATCTTGGAAGTAGGGCCGTACAATAGCCTCACCGGTTGTGTATCGGTGCCTAATGGACACATGGCACCGTCGCAGCAGGCAGCGCCGAACCCCGTGATCGTCTGGTAAGTCTTGTCCTTCACGGTTATCGTGATGGTTCGTCCATAGACGCTCATGACTGCGGCCAGCACCCAAATAACAGTTAGAAAACGTTTCATAAAATGATAATTGTTGAATAATCGGTAACAAAAGTACATGAAATCGTTAACAAAACAAATACATTAGCCAAAATTAACACATTTTGCATGTGTATTATGCAGGTCGTCAATGAATTTTGTGTACTTTTGCAGGCGAAAAACTAAGAACAAGAGCCGCAGAGAGGAGGCGGCACGTAAGATCGTTTATTTATGAAACCGAGAGTAGCTTTTGTGGTGTTTGCCGTCATCGTGGCGGCATCAGTGGGCACGGGCATCGATAGCCTGGTGCGCACGGAGCGCAGGGCTCAGCGCGAGGTGAACCGTGCGCTGGCATTGACGCTACAGCGTTGTGAACCCGACCGAATAGATGCTGACACGATTCGTGTGTATCGTAGTCATATCACCATGGATGGTGTTCGCGACACGGCTTATCTGTCGCTGGCGATGACCGGCGACGATCGTCGCAACCACGCCACACTGCGTGCCAACACAGGCTTGACGCTGCGCCGCCTGTGGACGCTCTCGGACCAGCGTGCTTCAGGTGTCCTGGCCGGCATGGCTGCGGCATGGCTGGCGCTAAGCCTTTGGATGATGCGACGCCGTCAAAGCGTGTTCACGGAGAGCGTGCGCTTAGGGTCGCTGAGCTACGATGCCACTCGCCACGCATTCTATGCCCATGGCCGTGAGGTGCGCTTCACCCCAATGCAGCAGATGCTGATGGAGCAGTTCATGACGGCTCCCGACCATGTGCTCCTGCAGCAGGACATTTGCGAGTGTCTGTGGCCTAAGAAACCTGATGCTTCGGCAACGCTCTATACCTTGATACGACGGTTGAAACCTACGCTCGAGGAGATGGGAGGGCTTTCGGTGGAGTGCGACCGCGGAAAGTCTTATCAGCTGAAAACGAGATAGGTATGTTCTTGTCAGGGAAATGTCAGACAGATGTCAGACTTTTCTTTTGGCACGTGTGCAGCTTTTTCATTACCTTTGCAGCCGATTTCTAAAACGTAATGTAGAAACGCTAAAATGCAAAGGATTATGAAAAAGAACATTTCAAGAAAAGATTCCGACGAACGGCAGTCGTGGCACTGCGCGTTCTCGTGGCGGCAGTTCGCGCTGACGGGCGTGGCTGTCGCGCTGATCGTGACGGGTTGCATTTTGATGCTGCCCGAAGTTGATGTGCGTAACACTGTTGGCGGCCGTTATGCCGCTGCTCCAGGTCCCGGTGCCTTCGAGGCGCGCCGCATACGCCTTGCCCCTATTCCGCTGTTCATCGGGTATGTGATGATGGTGCCGGTGATTATGATGAAAAGTGAAAAGCCCCTCTCCGGCTCTCCCCGTGGGGGAGAGAGGGAAGTGAAGGAGTGAAAAGTGAAAGAGTGAAAAGTGAAAAATGAAAAGTGAAAAGTGAAAAATAAAAGTTACTTGGAATTTGGAACTTTTGAACCTGTAACGATGGAGAAAAAGGGGGAAAAGGGTGAAAAATGGGGCTCGTGCGTAGAATCTTCGCTTTTTTTTCGTCTTTTCCGCTGATTTTATCTAATTTTGCACCGCGTTATGTGCAATAACGAAAACGAAAACTATAACTAAAACGATAACGATAATTAAAACAATCACTAAAACTAAAACGAAAACGATATGCGACATTTCCGTTTAGTGGACAACCTGTTAGGGTGGCTGGCCTTTGCCATCGCCGCCATCACCTATTGCATGACGGTGGAGCCGACAGCCTCGTTCTGGGACTGCCCTGAGTTCATCACCACGGCCTATAAACTTGAGGTGGGTCACCCGCCAGGAGCACCTTTCTTCATGCTCACGGGCAACCTGTTCACGCAGCTGACCTCCGACCCAGGGAAGGTGGCGCTCATGGTGAATATCATGAATGCGCTGCTGAGTGCCCTGTGCATCATGTTCCTCTATTGGACCATCTCGCACTTGGCGCGTAAGCTCATCTGCCCTGGAGGCTGGGTATCAACTATGCCTCAACTCATCGCTGTTGAGGCTGCTGCCATGACGGGTGCGCTGGCCTATTGCTGGAGCGACACTTTCTGGTACTCCGCCGTCGAGGGCGAAGTCTATGCCTACTCATCGCTGTTCACCGCTGTGGTGTTCTGGTTGATGCTCAAGTGGGAGGACAATGCCGATAAGCCGCACTCCGACCGCTGGCTTGTGCTCATCGCCTACCTCACGGGTCTCTCCATCGGCGTACACCTTCTTAACTTGCTGTGCCTGCCTGCTCTTGTGCTCATCTATTATTACAAGCGCTCGCAGAACGCTACGCTCAAGGGTTCCATCTACGCCCTGCTGGGTTCCTTCGTGCTCGTGGCTGCTGTGCTGTATGGCATCGTGCCAGGCATCGTGAAGGTTGGCGGATGGTTTGAGCTGCTGTTTGTCAACACGCTGTCGCTGCCTTTCAACAGCGGCTTGATCGTGTATATCATCCTGCTCATCGGCGTCGTGCTGTGGGCCATCTGGGAGACACAGAAAAAGGACAGTTCCCGTCTGCGCATGAACATCGCCTACCTCGTGGCAGTGGCCATGCTGGGTATTCCGTTCTACGGCTATGGCTGGAAGAGCATCATCATCGGCGCTATTATCCTGGCAGCCCTCTATGGCCTGCTGGTGTGGAAGCGCGATGGCAAGCAGCTCATCTCGGCCCGCGTGATGAACACTTCACTGCTGTGCATGCTGATGATCATGATCGGCTACTCGTCGTACGCCGTCATCGTGATCCGTTCGACGGCCAACACGCCGATGGACCAGAACTCGCCCGAAGATATCTTCACACTCGGCACCTACCTCAACCGCGAGCAGTATGGCACACGTCCGCTGTTCTACGGCCCCGCCTACACTTCGCAGGTAAAACTCAAGAACGACGGCAACTACTGTGTTCCCGTGTCCAACGAGGGAGCACCTGTTTATCAGCGCAAGGAGAAGGCATCGCCCGACGAGCCCGACCGCTACGAGATCCAGCGCTACGATCTTGAGTATGTCTATGCTCAGAACATGCTCTTCCCGCGTATGTACAGCGACCGCCATGCCGATGCATACGAGTCGTGGATGGGTGGAGTTGAAGGTACGCAGGTGCCTTACGACCGCTGTGGCGAACCTATGATGGTGAAGATGCCGACGCAGTTGGAAAACATCCGGTTCTTCCTCTCCTATCAGGTCAACTTCATGTACTGGCGCTACTTCATGTGGAACTTCGCAGGTCGCCAGAACGACATCCAGGGCAACGGCGAACTTGAGCATGGCAACTGGATCACGGGCATACCTTTCCTCGACAACCTTCGTCTGGGTGATCAGAGCAAGCTGCCCTCTGAACTGCGCGAGAACAAAGGCCGCAACGTGTTCTTTGCCCTGCCGCTGATCTTAGGATTGCTCGGACTGATCTGGCAGGCGTGGAAAGAGAGACCCGCTCTCGACCCCTCCGAGAAGGCTGACCCCATCGGCGTGAAGCAGTTCTGGGTGGTCTTCTTCCTGTTCTTCATGACAGGTCTTGCCATCGTCTTCTACCTGAATCAGACGCCACAGCAGCCGCGTGAGCGCGACTACGCCTATGCTGGTTCGTTCTATGCCTTTGCCATTTGGATTGGCCTCGGTGCTGCTGCAATTGCCGATTTCATCGAGAAAAAGACAGGTAAGGGCATGATGGGAGCCATCATTTCGTGTATCGCCCTTTTGGTGCCTGTGCAGATGGTCTCGCAGACATGGGACGACCACGATCGCAGCGGACGCTACACCTGCCGCGACTTCGGACAGAACTACCTGCAGTCGCTGCCGCAGACGGGCAACCCCATCATCTTCACCAACGGCGACAACGACACCTTCCCACTTTGGTACAACCAGGAAACCGAAGGCGTTCGCACCGATGCCCGCGTCTGTAACCTGTCGTACCTCCAAACCGACTGGTACATCGACCAGATGAAACGTCCCGCCTACGACTCACCCAGCGTGCCCATCTCGTGGAAACGTATTGATTACGTCGCTGGCACACGCGAAGGAATACATGTCAGCCCAGGCACTCTCGAAGAGGCTATCGAGTACTACAAGGACGACCCCGAGAAGCTGCATGCCCTGCTCGGTGAGAATCCCTACGAACTCTCGACCATCATCGACCGATGGATACTGAATCCCAACAAGGAGATGCAAATGTTCCCCACCGACAGCATCGTCATCACCATCGACAAGGAAGCCGTGCGCCGCTCAGGCATGATGATCGCTGCTGACTCCATACCCGATGTGATGCACATCTCGCTGAAGGGCAAACGCGCCGTGTATAAGAGTGAGATGATGATGTATGAGATGTTGGCTCGTTGCAACTGGGAACGTCCGCTCTACGTGGCCATGACCGTGGGATCAGAGAACTATGGCAACTTGGGCAATAACTTCGTGCAGGAAGGCCTCGCCAACCGCCTGACACCTTTCAACACGAAAGCCTCCGGCAAGCGCATCGACACCGCCAAGATGTACGACAACATGATGAACCGCTTCAAGTTTGGCGGTATCGACAATCCCGACCTCTATCTCGACGAGACGGTGCTGCGCATGTGCTACACTCATCGCCGCCTGTTCTCGCAGCTGGCGTCGCAGCTCATCGCCGAAGGCGAGAAGGACAAGGCTAAGAAAGTGCTCGAGAAAGCCGAGAAGGAGATTCCCGAGTACAACGTGCCGCACAGCTACCAGAGCGGTTCCTTAGAGCTGGCGCAGTCGTGGTTGACGCTCGGTGAGAAGAAGAAAGCCGCTCACTTGGCAGAGGCCGTGGCTAAGAACGCTTCCGAGTACTGCGCTTGGTACACCAGCCTCAGTGACCGTCGCCTGCAGATGAGTGCCGAGGACTGCTACTACTATCTCCTGCAGCTCTCCAACGCGCTGAAAATCCTCGATGAAACCGACAACAAGGCGGCTGAAACCTACGATGTTGCCTTGCGCACGTACTTCGACCAATTCCAGCGTCGCACTAACCTGTAGAGTGAAAAGTGAGCTCACTTTTCATTGAATCGTATGATTATAGAGCAACCTGCCCGTTTCCTACGGTGGATTTATCCTAAAGCCATCTGGCGTATGGATCCGTCGTTGAAGGCCGTTTATCTGACCTTCGACGACGGACCCATTCCCGAGGCCACTCCCTTTGTCCTTGACACCCTGGCTCGCTACGGTGTCAAGGCTACTTTTTTTATGGTCGGCGACAACGTCCGCAAACACCCGGATATCTTCCGGCAAGTCGTCGAGGCAGGGCACGCCATAGGCAATCACACCTATAACCACATCGGCGGCCTGCGATGGTACAGCAAGAAATACCTGGAAAATACCTTGAAAGCACAGGAAGAGATGGATCAATGGACAATGAACAGTGGCTCCCTCTTCCGTCCCCCTCACGGCTGGATGCGCCCTATCCAATATCATGTCATTCGCCGGAACGGCTTCCGCATCATCATGTGGGACTTGGTGACGCGCGACTACAGCCGTCGTTTGACAGCAGAGGAAGTCTTCGACAATGTCAAGCACTACGCCCGCAATGGTTCCATCATCACCTTCCACGACAGCCTGCGCAGCATCGATAAGTTAAAGAAAATACTTGCTCCCAGCATCGAATGGCTACTGGCCGAAGGCTACGACTTTCGCCTCTTTCCCTGGTCTTCGCTAAATCATCCCCACGGCGAAGATGAGGAGGGCATAGCGTGCGGCTTTGCCAATAGTGATGGTGAGCAGTGAGAGCCAGGGGTTGGCGCGCGCGAAGCCCAGCGTCACGGCAATCACTGATCCCACTATCGGGAGGAAACACAGCACACCTATCCACGCGCCATAGCGTTCCATCCACGCGCTGGTACGCCTGACCTTCTCGGGATCTACTCGCAGGTAGCGCTCGATCCATTCCATGCGTCCGAAGGTGCCCACGACGTAGTTGAACATGGATCCCACGACGTTGCCCACCGTGGCTGCTACGAAGAGGCGAAAGGGATCAAGACCGGCCAGCAGCAGTGCCGTGAGTACAGCCTCGCTGCTAAATGGAAAAACGCTGCCGGCGATGATGGACGAGACGAGCATTCCCCAATAGCCCCACGATTCAAGCAATTCTAACATAGGCCTTGAGGAAAGAGAACGAGGGTGCACACGCCCACGCCGAGGAGCAGCAACGACAAGATGGAAACCCAGGCGCTGGACCACCACGAACGGGATAACGAGATGTAGTGAGCGGCAGCTGGTATCGTCGAGAACGCCAGGAGAGGAAACAACTCGCTAAAGCAATTGGGTTGCAGCACCAACCACAGCAGAAGGACGACGTGCAGCGCCATCAGACAATAGTGGCACATTCGCACGCGGATTTTGTCGTCGTAGCTCTTGCGCAGGTAGTGGAAAAAGCCCGTGAAACCTAACAGCAGAATGAATACGAGGGCAACGGCCTCGGAGCGGCGGGTGGTGACAAATGCTGTCAGTCGATGGGTGAAGCCCTCAGTGAGTCCTTGCCAATCGCCATTGCGCACAGGCTCAGCTAACCATTGCCAATAGAGTGGTTCGGTGAAGGGCGAGATGATGGCTGCGGCGTGATCCACGAACGGCGACATTTGGCCGAGGGCAAAAGCACCTGTAGCCCAGAAGAAATAAGGCAGCGCCAAGCCTATGACGGCAGCGCCGAGGCTACGCCACGACATGGACCGCAAGAAGACGCTTTGGTTCCAAAGGAGTAGGGGAGTGAGTAGCAGCAAAGGTGGCCACAAAAGACTTCCGGCTGAAAGGGCGAGGTACGAGTGCAAGGTGTCCAGCTCAGGACGTGTGGCATCGCACGTACGAAGGAGGCTGAAGAACGAGGCGCTGATGCAGAGGATGAGGAATGTGCCGGTCTGCAGGGGATGGAGGAACCCAAAGGAAGCCATGATCAGGAGGAAAAGGCTCGACACCATGCGCGAACGGATGCGTAGCAGGGCATTCTGAGCCGCCATCTCGATGATGATGTAAGTGGTCAGAGCCACAGCAACCCACCCCAACAGGTATTCCGTGGAGTAGCCGCCCTGAGGTAGCCACCATAGCAAGGTTGCCACCACGCAAGCTGTGGGCAGCGTTGCAGAACTCTCTGCGATTCTATTTTGCCACCTGCGTCTCAAGAATTAATGTATAATTGATAATGTATAATGTATAATGAAGAATGAAGAATGAAGAATATGATTTACTATCGTGCATAGTGTCGCTTCAATATTTCTCCCCTTTCAACTCTCAACTTTCCGCTCGACCTTGGTCGCTCCACACTTGGAGAACTCTCCGCTCTCCGCTCGGCGCTTGCGACGCTTCGCTTTCGAAGAACTTTCAACTTGTCAACTCGTCAACTTGTCAACTCGTCAACTTGTCAACTCGTCAACTTTCAACTCTCATAAGTCCTTTCCAATGTCCCGACGGAAATAACGGCCTTCGAAATGGATCTTTTGTGCTTGGGCAAAGCTTTTCTGCAGGGCCTCGTCCTTGTCCTTGCCATAGGATGAGACGGCGATGACGCGTCCACCGGCCGTGACGACCTGGCCGTCGGCACGCGAAGCTGTGCCGGCATGGAAAATGACTGTATCGTCGTTAAACGCTAAACGGGCATCGTTAAACGAAATCTCTTTCCCTTTCTCGTATTTACCGGGGTAGCCTCCGCTGACCAGCATGACGCAAACGGCAGCGCGTGGGTCAATCTCCAGTTGTCGCTGGGCGAGGTTGCCTTCGGCCACACCACAGAGCAGTTCCACGAGGTCACTCTTGAGGCGCAGCATGACGGTTTCAGTCTCCGGATCGCCCATACGGCAGTTGTACTCGATGACCTTAGGCTCGCCGTCGCAGTTGATGAGTCCGAAGAAGATGAAACCCTTGTAGTCCAGTCCTTCGGCGGCGAGTCCCTCGACCGTGGGACGTATGATGCGGTCCTCGACCTTTTGCATCCATGCCTCGTCGGCAAAGGGCACGGGCGATACCGATCCCATGCCGCCTGTGTTGAGGCCTGTGTCGCCCTCTCCGATGCGTTTGTAGTCCTTGGCTTCGGGCAGTATTTTGTAATCCTTGCCGTCGGTGAGCACAAACACGGAGCACTCGATGCCACTGAGGAATTCCTCAATGACGACGCGTGCTGAGGCCTGCCCGAACATTCCATCGAGCATCTCGCGTAGTTCGCGCTGCGCCTCCTCCAGCGTCGGCAGGATCAGTACGCCCTTACCGGCACAAAGGCCGTCGGCCTTGAGGACATAAGGCGGCTGGAGCGTTTCGAGGAAAGCTAAACCTTCGGCCACACTGTTGCCGTCGAAGGTGCGATAGGCAGCCGTGGGGATGCCGTGGCGCTGCATGAAGCCCTTGGCGAAATCCTTGGAGCCCTCCAGCTGTGCGCCAGCCTTCGAGGGACCGATCACGGGAACGGTGCGCAGCTGCTCGTCGTCGCGGAAGAAGTCGTAGATGCCCTTCACCAACGGGTCTTCGGGTCCCACGACCACCATGTCTATGGCCTCGCTGAGGACGAATTGCCGGATGCCCGCGAAATCGTCGGCCTTCAAGGCTACATTAGTGCCGACACCCGCTGTGCCGGCGTTGCCGGGAGCGATGAACAACTGCTCCACAAGTGGTGACTGTGCTATTTTCCAAGCCAGGGCGTGCTCGCGGCCGCCGCTGCCCAAAAGAAGAATTTTCATCATCTGATTTGACAATTGGACAATTTACAATTGGACAATTAACATTTTTACGATTATCATTTGCGGGTACAAAAGTACAAAGAACCACCGAATCCCCCAAATTTTGGGACTTGTTATCGACATATCTTTCACTCTTTTTGTTAAATCGGTGTAGCAAATCGGCACTTGAAGCCTAAAAGAAGCATAAAAGTTGACCGTTGGCGACGTTTTTTTCAGCCTTAGACTTCCTATTTCGAACTTTTATTTCTACCTTTGCACCGCATTAGGAATAATGCATCAACAATTAACGTTAAACATTAAACTCTAAACTTTTAAATTCATACACCCATGGCAAAGTTTGACGCCTCCATTTTGGAGAAGTATGGCATCAAGGGTTCAACCGTGATTGCCCACAACCCCTCTTACGAGTTCTTGTTCGAAGAGGAAACTAAGGAAGGTCTTGAAGGTTTCGAGGTAGGTCAGGAGACCGAGCTCGGCGCCGTGAACGTGATGACTGGTATCTTCACCGGCCGTTCGCCCAAGGACAAGTACATCGTCGATGACGCTCAGAGCCACGACAAAGTGTGGTGGACCACTGAGGGTTACAAGAACGACAACCACCCCATGAGCGAAGAGGTATGGGCTAAGGTTAAGGATATCGCCGTGAAGGAGCTCTCTGGCAAGAAGCTCTATGTTGTCGACGCCTTCTGCGGTGCCAACGAAGCTACCCACCTCGCCGTGCGCTTCATCCTCGAGGTCGCTTGGCAGGCTCACTTCATCAAGAA
>JAEEGL014953811.1_pt1 | contig 21546 bp, 19 predicted proteins | sample 9134231 | NCBI WGS metagenome assembly JAEEGL01 (sample SAMN16246548, study PRJNA631951) | gut metagenome | biome: gut microbiome; feature: rumen; material: fiber-attached | host: Bos | place: Iran: Karaj | collected 2018-10
AATCTGTTCCTCTGAATGTATATTGAGTTCGATGGGCTTTGAAAGATCAAGTGAGAAGATACCCATGATAGACTTAGCGTCGATAACATATCTTCCTGAAACAAGATCGAAATCAGACTCATACTTTGTAACTGTGTTAACAAATGACTTAACTGCATCGATAGAATTCAAACTGATTTTAACTGTTTTCATTTCCGTTCTCCTTTCTGTTAGGAAACTTTACTTTTGTTTCCTTCTGTGCTATAGTATAGCTTGAGTTGTGTATAATGTCAACACTTAGATTTGACAAATTTTTGTATCTTTTTAAAATTTTTATTATTCATTATTTGAAGATGAACGAATTTTTAACACAATTTCGTTGTGCATTTTATACAATATATGGAATGAAAAACGGGTTTTATTGCTAAATATATGATTATGAGGTAGGAATTATGGATTTGAAGGCAGCCCTTTTGTCGCTGGGATGCAAGGTAAACTCTTATGAGACCGAGCGTATACGTGAAGATATGGAGAGTAAGGGCTTTGAAATAGTTGATTTTTCTGATAAAGCAGATGTTTATATCGTAAATACATGTTCGGTGACGAATATAGCTGACAGAAAGTCAAGGCAGATGCTGCATAGAGCAAAGACATTGAATCCTGAGGCTATAGTGGTGGCAACGGGGTGTTATGTCCAGACCGAGAAGGATAAAGAGAAGCTTGACGAAGTAGCTGATATCCTGATAGGTAACAATCATAAAGGTGATGTGGCGGATGTAATTTTAGAATTTTTAAATGGACTGACAGATAATAAGAAGCGTCTTGATAATATAATACCTGCAAAAGAAGATAGTCTTCTAAATGATAAGCCTGCCAGTGATATCTCAGATAAGAAAATTAAAGATGGATACGTAGATGACATATCCTGTGAAAAGAAGGTCGAAGAGTTTTCTATCAAGGATTATCCTGAAAGAAGCCGTGCTTTTGTTAGAATCGAGGACGGATGCAACCAGTTCTGTTCATACTGTATCATACCGTATGCCAGGGGCAGAGTCAGATCCAGGGATGAGGCAGAAATACTTTCGGAAGTACAAGTTTTGGCTGACAAGGGCTTCAAGGAAGTGGTACTGACGGGTATTCATATATCTTCATACGGATATGAGAACTATGAAAAGTTTTTAAAAAATTCAGATGCAGAATTCGACGGAACCCCTCTTCTTAACCTCGTAAAAAAGATATCTGAGATTAAAGGAATAGAGAGAATACGTCTGGGGTCTTTGGAGCCGCGTATTATCACTCGTGAATTTGCTCTTGGGTTAAAGGAAATCAGTGAGTTTTGTCCTCATTTTCATTTATCACTCCAGAGTGGATGTGATACGGTGCTGAAGCGAATGAATCGCCACTATACATCTGAAGAGTTTCTGGAAAAATGCGAGATACTTAGAGAAGTGTTCGACAGACCTGCTATAACCACCGATGTGATAGTGGGATTCCCGGGAGAGACAGATGAAGAGTTTGAGGAGTCCAGGGATATGTGTGAGAAGGCCGGTTTTGCAAAGATGCATATCTTTAAGTTCTCAAGACGTAAGGGAACTGTAGCGGACAGGATGCCCGGACAGCTGACGGAAAAGGAAAAGCATGCAAGAAGCCTGGTTCTGCAGGAACTTGATGACAGGATGAAAGAGGCATATTTAAGTTTGTTTATTGGTGAAGATGTGAAAATACTGGTGGAAGAGACTGAAGGAGACTGCGTACTCGGACTTACAGAACGATATGTCCAGGTAAAAGCGGACGTTTCGAACCCGGAAGGTCCGGCAAACGGTAATGAAAAAGGCCTGATAAACAGCATTATCAGTGTTAAAATTGATAAAATTCTCCCTGAAGGAATTCTTTTTGGGAAAGTTCAAAAAAACACTTGAAATCCTTTAACTTGTAGGGTATAATGGTATGATGAGAAAAATGGTAACGCACGCCTTGAAAGATGCGTAGAAACGGGGTTTTATATCATGGAACAAAGAGGAGATACACAGTACTTCAGACCGGTGAAGGAGACCGAGAATCTTGTAAGAGACACACTTGCAGACGTTTATACCGCGCTTACACAGAAGGGGTATAATCCTGTGAGCCAGATCGTCGGCTATATCATGTCAGGCGATCCTACTTACATCACCAGCCATAACGGTGCCAGAAGCCAGATCATGCGCGTAGAGCGTGACGAGATCATCGAGGAACTGTTACAGGAATATATCGATATTAATTTTAGATAAGGAACCATATGGGTAGAATAATAGGACTTGATTTTGGTGCGATGACCTGCGGTGTTGCTATCAGCGACCCACTTCTTATCACGGCTCAGCCTAAAGAGACCATCAGAAGAACTCATGAAAACAAGCTGAGAAAGACGTTGGCACGTATAGAAGAGCTGATAACTGAATATGAAGTGGACAAGATAGTTCTGGGCCTTCCAAAGCTGTTGAACAACGAAGAAGGTGAGAGAGCCGCAAAATCCAGAGAGTTTGCCGAGCATCTTAAAAGACGTACCGGGCTTGAAGTAGTCATGTGGGATGAGCGTCTGACAACCGTAGAAGCTTCGAGGGTTCTGGATGAGGTCGGATACGGATATGTAAAGAAGGGCGAGGTCATAGACAAACTGGCCGCTGTACTGATTTTACAGAGTTATCTGGACTTTCTGTCTAATTCTAAGAAGGATATATAGAATATAGAGAATACTGATATACGAGTTAATGTACACCTCATCCGGCTGCCTTGCAGCCACCTTCCCCTCGAGGTGACTTTGACCAAGTGTTTTATAGGATATTGATTTTGACTAACAGGTGTTTTTATGGAAGATAACAAAAACATAAACGATAGCAAAGAAGCAAAAGATAACAGACTTATCAAGTTTACCACAGACGACGGTAATGTGATAAATCTGTACGCTATAGCTGATACGAAGCTGAACGGTAGGAACTATGTTCTGGTGTCGGACAGCGAAGATGATATGGAAGCCAATGCATACATATTGAAGGAACTGGCTTCGGACAATAAAGAAGTGGCATACGCTCTGGTGGATGACAAGACAGAGCTTGATGCAGTGGGCGAAGTGTTCAATGAACTTCTGGATGATGTAGATATCGTAGATGATGTTGAAGAATAACAAAATATAAGATGCGGAGCATCATTTTGTTGCCGAGGAAACGATGAAGGCGTTTCCGAGGTGATCTTGAATTGGAGAATAGTTTTGAGTAATATTGAAAATATAGATACAGAAGAGCCCAAGCTGCCTTCTGTAAAGGTTATTCCTCTGGGAGGTCTCGAGCAGATCGGAATGAACATCACCGCTTTTGAGTACGGTGATTCTATCATCGTGGTAGACTGTGGTATAGCGTTCCCTGAGGATGATATGCTGGGCATAGATCTGGTAATCCCGGATATTTCATATCTGAAGGATAACATAGATAAAGTAAAGGGATTTTTTATCACGCACGGACATGAAGATCATATTGGTGCGCTTCCTTACGTTTTAAAGGAGATATGCGTTCCGGTATATGCGACATGTCTTACTACTGCGCTTATAGAGAATAAGCTCAGAGAGACCGAGATGCCCAAGAAGGTGAAGACCAAGACCGTAAAGTACGGCCAGAGTGTCAATGCCGGGGATTTCAGAGTCGAATTCATCCGTACAAACCATAGTATAGCTGATGCTGCTGCACTGGCTATCTTTTCTCCTGCCGGAGTGATAGTGCATACGGGTGACTTTAAGGTAGATTTTACGCCTGTATACGGTGAGACCATAGACCTTCCCCGTCTGGCTGAACTGGGTAAAAAGGGCGTGCTGGCACTTATGTGTGACAGTACCAACGTGCTTCGTCCCGGATATACCATGTCGGAGAAGACTGTCGGGAAGACTTTTGATACCATATTCTCGGAGAACAGCGATAGAAGGATTATAGTAGCTACGTTCTCTACAAATGTGGACCGTGTACAACAGATCATCAATTCAGCTGAAAAATACGGCAGAAAAGTAGTCGTAGAAGGCAGAAGCATGGTGAATGTGATATCTACGGCCTGTGATCTCGGATATATATCTGTGAAGGAAGGCACTATCATCCCTATAGAACAGATGAAGAGCTATAAGGATGAGCAGACGGTCATCATCACTACAGGTTCACAGGGTGAGGCTATGGCTGCTCTGTCCAGAATGGCTGCCAATATACATAAAAAGGTAACTATCAAACCCGGAGATGTTGTAATATTCAGCTCTTCAGCCATCCCCGGCAATGAGAAGAATATATTTAAGGTTATAAACGAACTGAGCATGATAGGTGCAAAAGTTATATTCCAGGATGCTCATGTATCGGGCCATGCCTGCCAGGAAGAAATAAAGCTGATCTATTCCCTGGTAAAACCTAAGTATGCAATCCCTGTTCACGGTGAATACAGATTCCTGGTAGCACATAAGGAACTGGCCATGAAGATGGGGCTGGATAAAGAAAATGTTTTCATTCTGTCATCGGGAGATGTTCTGGAGCTGAATGAGAATGAAGGAAAGTTAACGGATAAAGTAAAGGTCGGAGCTGTTATGGTAGACGGTCTCGGAGTCGGCGATGTAGGTAATATCGTGCTTCGTGACAGACAGCAACTGTCCGAGAGCGGACTTTTGGTTGTGTCGCTCACTTTTGATTCTGCGTCGGGAGAAGTACTTGCAGGTCCTGAGATTTCATCAAGAGGCTTTGTATATGTAAAGGAAGCCGAAGAACTGATAGAAGCTCTGGAATGTGAAGTACTGATGACTCTTGAAATGATAAAAGACAGGGGCATTACCGATCAGAATAAGATGAAATCCCTCATAAGGGATGATCTGGCTGACTTTTTATGGAAGAAAATGAAGAGAAGACCTATTATTCTTCCTGTATTTATGGAGGTCTAAATGAGTGCAGAAGTAAATGCGAAGGGAACCGGAAGATCGTCCGGAACCAGAGTTCTTCTTCGTATGACCGGTGGATTCCTGTCCATATGTCTGAATGTCGTGATATATGCCGTTTTGATATTTTTCCTGATAAAAGCGGTGCATATAGTATATGACTATTCGTACAGGATATTCGGTAATGTAGCAGTCGAAGAAGCTCCCGGAAGGGATGTGAAGATTCAGATCCTAAAGGGTGAATCTACTATGAATGTTGCTACAAAGCTCGAAACAAACAAGCTTATTCTTGATAAATACTCGTTCTTTATCAAGGTTCAGCTGGGGAATCTGGCTTCGGGTTCAAAAGACGAGAGCAGTTCAAAGAAAAAATATGATATCAAAGGCGGAACTTATATTCTGAACACATCCATGAATTATGATGAAATACTGGACATGATCACAGATGCGAAGAATTCCATTGAAGGAGAGGTTACCGTAGAGGAAGCCGAATCAACGCCATGATAGTAAGCGAGCATATCGAAGGATATATTGATTCTTTGATACCGGATCTGCCGGATGATTTAAGAGATTTAGAAGAATGGGCACTCGAACATGGAGTGCCCATAATAAGAAAATCCATGCAGCAGTATTTAAAACTGTTGCTAACTGAGAGAAAGCCTAAAAAAATTCTGGAAATAGGTACTGCCATAGGATTTTCTACTTTGTTTTTAGAGCGTTTTTCCGAAGCCGATACCGAGATTACCACTATAGAAAAGGTAGAGATGAGGCTGAAGGAGGCAAGGAAGAATCTTCACGGTCATGACAGAATCAGGCTGATTGAAGGAGATGCTTTATCTGTTCTGGACAATATGGCTTTGAATCATACCGAAAGATATGATTTTATTTTTTTAGATGCGGCAAAGGGACAGTATCCCGAGTTCCTGAAACCTATAAGCAAGCTGCTGGAAAAGGGCGGCATGCTGGTAACGGATAACGTGCTCCTTGAAGGAACTATAGCGGAATCAAAGTTTTCTATAGAGAGACGTGACAGAACGATACATAAGAGGATGAGAGAGTATCTGTATGAACTGACTCATTCGGGGGAATACGAGACTGCAGTGATGCCCGTCGGAGACGGTGTAGCCGTGAGCGTGAAGTTGTGAATAACAGGAAAGGATATGCGAGTGAAAAAACCGGAACTTTTAATGCCGGCCGGAAGCCTTGAAGTACTGAAGACGGCATTCAGATTTGGTGCAGATGCGGTGTATGTCGGCGGAGATATGTTTTCGCTGAGAGCCAAGGCTCATAACTTCTCGAATGAGGAGTTAAGTGAGGCCGTGGAATATACGCACGCACTTGGTAAAAAAATATATGTAACGGTGAATATCACCGCACACAACACTGATATAGAAGGTGTAAAGGAATACTTAAAGTTTCTGGGTGAAATCGCACCCGATGGTTTTATCATCAGTGATCCCGGAGTGTTCGGACTCGCTAAGGAATATGCTCCAAATGTTGAAAGACACATCAGTACTCAGGCAAACAATGTTAATTATCTGACATTTAAATTCTGGTACGATCAGGGAGCTACCCGAGTGGTGTCTGCGAGAGAGCTGTCACTAAAAGAGATAAAAGAGATCAGGCAGAATATTCCGGAAAATCTCGAGATAGAGAGTTTTATCCACGGTGCTATGTGCATATCGTATTCCGGAAGATGTCTGCTGTCGAACTATTTTACCGGGCGTGATGCGAATCTTGGTGAATGCACTCACCCTTGCAGATGGAAGTATTATATAAGTGAAGAGACGAGACGCGGAGAATATTTTCCTATAGAAGAAAATGATAGAGGAACATATATATTTAATTCTAAAGATCTCTGCATGATAGACCATATTCCGGAGATGGTGGATGCGGGTATCGATTCACTGAAGATTGAAGGCAGGATGAAAACCGCACTGTATGTGGCAACCATTGCCAGAGCGTATAGGAATGCTATAGATACATATTTTGAAGATCCTGCTAAGTATCAGGAAAACATTCCTTTGTATAAAGAAGAGATAGCAAAGTGTACGAACAGAATGTTTACCACAGGTTTTTATTTTGGGAAGCCTTCAAATGAATCCATGGTATACGGCGAGAGTACTTACGTAAAAGACTTTATATATCTGGGAACACTTCTGGAGACGAAAAATACTGAAATAGACGGACAGGAATGTACGAAGTGTACATTGATCCAGAAAAACAAGTTCTGTACCGGTGAGACCATAGAGCTTTTATCACCGGGTGGTCTGGATATTAATAAATGTAAAGTACTTCGGATTACGGATGAAGACGGCAATGAGATGATGAGCTGTCCGCATGCGTCACAGAAGATCATAGTATATATAAATAAAAAGGCCGAGTGCGGGGATCTTTTGCGCAAGGGGCCGGAAGAGAAGAGTTTCACAGGAGGCAGATAGGAATGCGGCAGCTTTCTAGGCTATTAATCAAGAATCTGGCAGCTGATGAAGTGACTTACTACAGAGGAATACATTTATACAGGAATGGACAGGTTAAAAGTATGTCTTCCATAAAAACGGGGCAGAACCGTATAGTGGTGAATGACATATTTGATTTTACCGTACTTCTGGAAAGTCAGGAGGACGAGGAGACCAAGGAAGAAGAGATACACTATTCCTGTAATTGTGCTTCTTCAGTAAAAAAGGGTGAAACAGGAGCCTGCAAACATGTTATAGCAGGTTTGTTTGCCATGCTGAAACTTCAGGAAAAGGAAAAACTGATGAAACAGCCTACTCCTGAGGACAGACGTGCATGTTCGGTACTTGATTTCTTCCAGTCGCAGGAAGATCTGGAGTTCCCGAAGAACGTATTCCATATCGAGCCCATCATCACCGTATCGGAAATACTTGGTAAAGACGAGTCTTACGCATATCTGTCCATAAAAGCCGGCAGGGAAAAACTGTACAAGGTGCAGACCTTAAAGAAATTTATCACTGATTACGTTAGACAGTCTGATATCACTTTAGGAAAAGATTTTACATTCGTATTCAGAGAGTGCGAGTTTGACAGATCCTCCCAGAGCATCCTGGAGTTTATACTTGAGATGTATCAGGTATTCGGGATGGATGATACTTTGGATTCAAAGAAGTTTTTCTATAAATCTACACTGACACTGAACCAGATGCTTCTGATAAAGCTCCTGCAGCTCCTCGGAAGAAATACATTTACCCTGTCACTGTACGGGAAAACCTATGAAAATGTCAGAGTATTTAAAGAAAATCCCAATATCAAGTACGATCTGGATATAGTGGAAGATACCATAATGTTTGACTACAGGGATAAGGAGGCTGTTCTTCCACTGTCTAAAAACGGTGACCTCATATTCTATAACGGTGCTGTATTTTTACCTACTCCTCAGTTCAAGAGGAATTATGCTCCGTTCTTTAACGCATTGGGATCACAGAAGCCGGCTCTTCTTTTCAGAGGTGAGAACAAGCAGAGATTCCTGGAGGAAGTATTGCCGAAGATCGGTGACAGCATGGATATAGAGATTCCTGAGGAACTTCAGGACAGATATATCAGTCCCGAATTTAAGGCTTCCGTATACTTTGACAGGTATAATAACGGTATCAAGGCAGATCTTCACTTTATATATGACAAGTTCGAATTCGGTAGCTTTGAGAATCCGGATTCTGATTACTATATCATTATCAGACAGAAGGATAAGGAGGATAAACTCAGGAATATCCTCGAGAACTACGGTTTTGAACCCAGAAGCAATTTCTATCTGTTAAAGTCCGAGTCCGCTATATACGACTTCCTGCTGAATGATAAAAATGAACTTCTGGAACTCGCCGAACTGTACTATTCCGAAGACTTTAAGAAACTGAAGGTTCGTAACGGCGGCAACTTTAACATAGGACTCCGTGTCAGCAGCAAGATGGACCTTCTCGAGATGAACTTTGACTTCGAGAATATGTCCGCAGAAGAACTTAAAGCTCTGTTCAGGGCTCTGAAGGTTCGTAAGAAGTATTACCGTATGTATGACGGAAGCTTCATAAACCTTGAAGCGGGCGATATGGAGAAGCTGTCGGATATTCTGGATAATCTGGGTGTTACCTCGAAGAACATCGATGATACCGGTATCCTTCTTCCGAAGAGTAATGCATTTTATCTCGATGATGCTCTGGAGAAGAGCGGATTTAAGGTTAACAAGAATAAAGAATTTAAGGAACTCATCGACAGGATATCGAATGCCACCGATACCGATTATGAGCTCCCTGATGGTATAAATGCTTCATTAAGATCATACCAGACCGTGGGATATAAGTGGATGATGACTCTGGCTTCCAATAGTCTCGGCGGAATACTGGCCGATGATATGGGTCTTGGTAAAACTCTGCAGGCTATATGCTATATAGCAGGTAAAAAGCAGAGGAATGAAGAGGAAAACCACAGGTTCCTGATAGTATGCCCGAGTTCCATCATATACAACTGGATGGACGAGATAAATAATTTCGCACCGTCACTAAAGTGCCAGGTAGTAGTGGGAACTCCGAACGAACGTTACGCCATGATAGAAAACAGTGAAGAATTCGATATTCTCATCACTTCATATCCTCTGATCAGGCGTGATGTACAGTATTATAAGAAGATTATGTTCAACACGATATTCCTGGATGAGGCCCAGTTTATAAAGAATGCTGCATCCCTGAATGCTCAGTGTGTAAAACAGCTGAAGGCGGATCACAGGTTTGCGCTTACCGGTACGCCTATAGAGAACTCGTTGTCAGAACTTTGGTCACTGTTTGATTATATTATGCCGAATTTCCTGATGACACATTCGAGGTTTACAGTGAGATACGAGAAGCCCATCATCAATGGGGATGAGTCTGCTGTGTCGGACTTAAACTCACGTATCAGGCCTTTCATCTTGAGACGTATGAAGAAGGAAGTGTTAAAGGATCTTCCGGACAAGCTCGAGGACAAGATGCTCACGGATATGACCGAAGAGCAGCGTAAGGTATATCTGGCTTATATCAATGAGGTAAAAACAGATATTCTGGGAGAAGTTCAGGAAAACGGCATAGAAAAGAGCAGGATCAAGATACTGGCTGCTCTTACCAGGCTTCGTCAGATATGCTGTCATCCTGCTACGTTTATCGCAAACTACAAGGGCGGAAGCGGAAAGCTCGACCTTCTGCTCCAGCAGATAAACAACGCCATAGCAAACGGGCACAGAACCATAGTATTTTCGCAGTTTACGGGAATGCTCGATATTATAAAGAGCGAATTTGAGACCAGGAACATAGAATTCTTCTACCTCGACGGTTCCACTCCTCCGAAGGAGAGGCTGGAGATGGCCAAGAGCTTTAATGACGGTAAGGGTCAGGTGTTCCTGATATCACTGAAAGCAGGAGGAACAGGTCTAAACCTGATAGGTGCCGATACCGTCATACATTATGACCCGTGGTGGAATCCTGCTGTAGAGGAACAGGCTACGGACCGTGCGTACCGTATAGGCCAGAAGAGTGATGTATATGTTTTGAAACTCCTCACCAGAGGAACCATAGAAGAAAAGATATACAAACTTCAGCAAAAGAAAAAAGAGCTCCTCGACTCGGTCATCACTTCAAACGGTGTATTCATAGATACACTGACCAAGGAAGAGCTGGAAGACATATTCTCATATAACTGATAAAAATTTAAGATTCGGATTCGGGTGCAGGGGCGTCATGACCAAAATCAAGATGTCCCAGGCGCTTGAATACCATATCATAGCCGTCATTACCATAGTTCAGTGAACGGTTAACCCTGCTGATGGTAGCTGTGGAAGCTCCTGTCTTCTCAGCTATCTCGAGATAGGTCTTGCCGGAACGGAGCATGTTGGCCACTTCAAAACGCTGTGAAAGTGAAAGAATCTCGTTAATGGTACATACGTCCTCAAAAAATGTGTAACATTCATCTTTATCCTTGAGGCTCAGGATGGCATCAAACAGATAATCAACTGCTTCGGTGTGTAATTTCATGTTCATATGAGTAAACGGCTCCTTTATTTAGATTTGTTCTTTAAGGTTCTAAATTTTTAACGTAACACAATTTTACAACTTTAAAGAAGTAAAGTCAACTATTTTATTCGTATTTTTTTTTAAGGCGGGTTTAAAAAATGAGTATATTGAAAAAAGGTCAGGATTATACGGGAAAGGTGGTAAAAACGGTATACCCCAACAAGGGTATAGTGGAATGTGAAGGCGAGCAGATAGCTGTTAAAAATGTACTGGAAGGGCAGAAAGTACTTTTCAGGCTCTCTAAAGTCAGAAACGGAAGACATGAAGGAAAAGTAGTTGAAGTTATAGAGAGGTCGCCTTTAGAAGATCACGAGCCGTTCTGTCCGCATTTTGAATTATGCGGAGGATGTACTTACCAGAGACTCTCATATGAGAACCTTTTGAATATGAAGGCCGAACAGGTGAAAAACATACTGGATCAGGCTATAAACGGAAAATATGAGTATGAATTTGAAGGCATTGCGGCAAGTCCAAACGAAAAAGCGTACAGAAACAAGATGGAATTTTCCTTCGGTGATTCGCAAAAGGACGGGGAGCTGACACTGGGACTTCATAAAGCCGGAAGTTTCTACGATATACTTCAGATCACGGATTGCAAGATAACCAATGAGGATTATAATACTATAGTCAAATATGTGGTCGAACTCTGCAGAAAATGGAAACTGGACTACTGCCACAAGATGTCACATATCGGTTATTTAAGGCATCTGCTCATAAGACGTGCAGCAACTACGGGCGAGATACTCGTGAACCTCGTAACTACCTCTCAGTGGCCTGGCAGAGTCATGATCCCTAACACTGAAAATATTGATTTTGTAGATAATCCCGAAAGAGTAGATGGGGTATATGATGACGACGAGGTTAAATTCCTTCAGGAATTAAAGGAAGGTCTTTTAGACCTCAATCTGAACGGAAGCATCGTAGGAATCCTTCATTCGACAAATGACGACCCCGCGGATGCGGTAAAAGCAGAAAGGATAGATATCTTAAAGGGCAAGGATTTCTTTTTTGAAGAGATTCTGGGACAGATATTTAAGATCACAACTTTCAGCTTTTTCCAGACTAATTCGTTCGGTGCCGAGGTTCTCTACAATATAGTGAGAAGCTATGTGGGGGATACGAAGGACAAAAATGTATTTGACCTCTATTCAGGTACCGGAACCATAGCTCAGATACTGGCTCCTGTGGCAAAGAGCGTTACGGGAGTGGAGATAGTTCCGGAAGCAGTCGAGTCAGCCAAGATGAATGCTGCCTTGAACGGTCTTCAGAACTGTGAATTTATATGCGGGGATGTACTGAAAGTATTGGACGGCCTGACCGCGAAGCCCGATATCATAGTTCTTGATCCTCCGAGAGAAGGAATTCATCCGAAGGCACTTCTTAAAATCATCAACTACGGAGTGGATAAAATAGTATATGTATCATGCAAACCCACGAGCCTTGCAAGGGACCTGGAAGTACTGAATGAGAATGGGTACCGTGCGGTTAAAGCAAAGTGCTGTGACATGTTCCCCTGGACAGTTCATGTAGAAACAGTAATTTTATTAACAAAAGATAAATAATTTTGAATTTTTCTTGAAAAAAAATGAATTATATAGTAAAATAGAGTATCTTGAATAAAGATATAGAAACTACGTAGGCAGGTATTATACTATGGAACAAAAAAGAAAATCTTTGAAAAAGGTCCTGATGACCGAGATTATCGCATTTGTAGTAGTAATTATTGTGCTTATAACGATTCTTAACGTTATTATGCAGACTGTGAAGATCAAGAGACTGACATCACAGATTCTTGCCAGAGAATCCATTTCCTATGCGAATGATATCTACAGCTGGTGGAACAGCATAGAAGACAGGGTGGCTCAGACCGCAGAAGTATATAAAAATACTCCCGCGATGTCTTATGATGATACTCTGAACATGCTCTTAAGCCTTACAAAGTCGGATCCCGACTCACAGGATATTTATATCGCATTCGGTGATGACAACAAGTTCCTGGACGGATCCGGATGGATACCGGATGATACGTTTGTATTTACCGACAGAGTATGGTATAAAGGTGCGCTGGCAAAGAACGGTGCCATCTATACTTCAGAACCTTATGTAGATGCTTCTACCGGTAAGACATGTCTTGCATGTGCAGTAATGCTTAGGAACAATGTAGTACTTTCAAGTGATATAGTATTTGACAAAGTAGCAGAGAAGCTGAATGCGTTTAAGTCAAGCTCTGACGAAGCAAAATTTTACATCATAAACAAAGATACCAAGGATATCCTGGTAAGTAATGTGAATGATGTGGTAGGACAGAAGTTATCCGATTCTGCTAACGGTATTATAAAGGGTCTGAACGATGTATTTGATAAGCTTGATACTTCTACATCCATTGAATCGGAGAAGGTTATCACAGCTTCTTCACCCGATGGCAAGATGATGTACGCAGCTACTGATATACAGGATACTTCATGGGTAGTAGTAAGTGCTGTTCCTTATTCGCATGTTAGTTCCAGCATCTGGAATACTATATTATCTACTTCGGGTATAGCTATAGCACTTCTGATAGTTTTGGCAATAGTACTTCTCATTGTTATAGCAAAATATATCAACCCTGTAACGAAGGTAACCGCAGGTATCACAGATATCAGTAACGGTAACTTCAAGGTATCCCTGAATCCTGAAGGAAACAACGAGATTACCACACTTAGTGAGAGCTTGAACGGATATATCGGTAACATGAGACAGATGCTTATGAGCATGGCAACTATCTCTAAAGATATGAATACAAGTGCAGGAGATTGCTATGACATCTCTCACAACCTTCAGTCCTCGAATAAGTCACAGAGTGAATCAGTAATGATGCTGAATAATACTCTTTCGGCTATGAACCGCAAGATTGATGAGATAGACAACGCAGCTACACAGCTCGCAAACACATCGAAGCAGCTGGCTCAGAATGCAGGTGATGTCAAGAAGCTCTGTGATGCTACAATGGAATCGTCCAGAACCGGTAAGAATGAGATGCAGAACATGACCGGTAATGTAGAAGCACTTAACGAAACAATTAATAAACTGACAACCATTATCCGTACAGCTGCAAAGTCAGTAGAAGAGATTACCGGTATCACCGATACCATCAATTCTATTTCTCAGCAGACAAACCTGTTATCACTTAATGCTTCGATAGAGGCAGCCCGTGCGGGTGAGATGGGACGTGGATTTGCCATAGTAGCTTCTGAAGTAGGTGCTCTGGCACAGCAGTCTTCGCAGTCCACAGACCATATCAGGAAGCTGATAAAAGAAGTTACGAAGAACATAGACGAAATGAACGAGATGGCAGACACCTGTCTGGAAGATATGAGTGCCTGTGTAGCAGGTGTTGAGACTTCAAACAAGTCGTTTGATACTATCTATGAAGATGTAGCAAAAGCTACCGACGGTATAGAGAGAATAACTATAGGTATCGACCGTATCAATGAAGTAGCTAACGGAAATGCAGCTTCTACCAGAGAACAGGCTTCAAGGATCAATGAAGTATTGTCACTCAGTGAGAAGATCGTATCCGAAAGCAATAAGATCATGTCTCAGACAGACAGTATCACTCAGATTTCTGAGAGCTTAAACAGATATTCTGATTCGATCAATACAGATCTTTCAAAATATGAATTGTAATTAAAAATTTCTAAAGGAGGAATTTATTATGTTAAATATTTCTAAGAATGTTGAGGGCTCAAAGATTTCAGTTGCTCTTGAGGGAAGACTTGACACTGTTACAGCTCCCCAGCTTGAAGAAGAGTTGAAGTCATCACTTGAGGGTAAAACAGATCTTATCATCGATGCAGCTAAATTAGAGTACATCTCTTCTGCAGGACTCAGAGTTCTTCTTTCAGCACAGAAGATCATGAGCAAGCAGGGCAGCATGGTTGTAAAGAATGTATCAGAAGAAGTTAACGAGATTTTTGAAGTTACAGGATTCTCGGATATTCTTACCATCGAATAATCGGAGGTTTCTATGCAGACAGATAAAATCATGGTTTCGGCTAACGGAACAGGCTGGAGTGAGGCTCTGGAAGAAGCCGGTAAGTTTTCTTCGTATATCGGGCTTGACAAAAAGGCAGGTCTCCGTGTACGACTGCTTACAGAAGAAGCTCTGGGAATGATAGAAGCCATAGCCGGAGATTTCAGTGCGGAATACTGGATCGAAAGTGATAAGAAGTGTAAAGTGCGCTTATACCTTAAGGCCAGGACCGACATGGATTTTGCCAAGAAGAGAGAACTTATAGAGGCATCTTCCGATAAGAAGAACAAAGCTTCGAAGGGCTTCATGGGAAAAATACGTCAGATCGTTGAAAACGCTCTCTACAGCGTTGACGAAGTAGGTGCTCTTTCTGCTGAATACGGCGGATCTTCTCTGATGTACGGTACCATGGGTATGTGCGATATAGATCCCGCTGCTCCCGTAAACTATATGTGGTCACTCGAGAACTACAAGAGTTCGATAGAGAATGCTTCTGATACAGATGAAGCTGCAAAAGAGGCATGGGATGAGCTTGAGAAGTCCATAGTGGGCAGTATAGCAGATGATGTAAAGGTTGGCGTAACCGGAAATAACGTAGAGATCATCATTGAGAAGAAAGAGTTTTAAGGTTTTTGGATAAAAAATTAATCCCGGTAGTTCGTGCTACCGGGATTTTAAATTTTTAAATATCATTCCTCACCGTTCCAGCAGTATGTACAGAGCTTGTCAGTAGGGATTCCTACAGCATTCAGCATATCATCGAGGCGGTTAAAACGAAGAGAAGTGAAGTTCAGCTGCTTTCTGATCTCTTCAACCATCTGAGCGTACTTTTCGGAATCGGGATTTGTGTATTCTTTTAATATCTCTTCTGAAGGAGTCTCGGTTCCTTCAAGTTTTGCTATAACACGTCTGGTGATAAGGTCCATCTCTGACTTTGAACGTGAGAAGTTCAGGTATTTACATCCAAAAACAAGAGGCGGGCAAGCGGGACGGATATGTACTTCTTCGGCTCCGTTCTGGTAGAGGAATTCTGTGGTTTCACGGAGCTGTGTTCCTCTGACTATGGAGTCATCTATCAGCAGGAGCTTTTTACCCTTTATCAGATCGTGAACGGGAAGAAGCTTCATCTTTGCTATCAGGTCACGTTTACTCTGAATGGTGGGCATAAATGAACGGGGCCAGGTAGGAGTGTACTTGATAAACGGTCTCGAGAAAGGTATTCCCGAAGCGTTTGAATATCCTACGGCATGTGCTGTACCTGAATCCGGAACACCGGCTACTATATCGGGTTTTGCGTCGTCTCTTTCTGCCATGGCTTTACCACAGTTATAACGCATCTTTTCTACGCTGATTCCTTCATATGAACTTGAAGGATATCCGTAGTATACCCACAGGAAAGTACAGATTTTCATCTTGTCGCCGGCGGGCATTAGTATTTTTATGCCTTCAGGGGTGATAACATCGATTTCTCCGGGGCCTAACTGCTTTAAGTCTGAATATCCCAGGTTACGATATGAGAAGTCTTCAAAAGCGAGGCAGTATGCATCGTCTTTTCTGCCGACTACTACCGGAGTTCTTCCGAATTTGTCACGGGCTGCATATATTCCTTTATCGTTGAGGAGAAGTAGGGATAATGAACCTTCTATAGAATCGAGTGCATACTTGATACCCTCTACAAGATTTTCTTTCTGATTGATCAGTGCAGCTACAAGCTCGGTAGCGTTGATGTCACCGCCGCTCATCTCGAGGAAGTGTGATGTTCCATTATTGAATACTGTCTTAACGAGCTCATTGATATTTGTGATCATGCTGACAGTAGTGATAGCGTATGTTCCATGATGTGAACGTACTATAAGGGGCTGGGGTTCATAGTCTGATACACATCCTATGCCCATGTATCCCTTCATCTCATGAAAGTCTTTGTCAAACTTGGTTCTGAATGGTGAGTTCTCGATGTTATGGATAGAACGATTGAATCCGTCCGTACCGTATACAGCGAGTCCTCCGCGTCTGGTACCCAAATGTGAATGGTAGTCGGTACCAAAAAACAGGTCAAACATGCAATCTTCTTTTTTTGTGGAGACTACTCCGAAAAATCCGCCCATTTTTATTATCTCCTATATAATATTGGTTTGTGACGAGTCACGGGCTGTAAAGCCAGTCGGGGTCACTAAAAAATTTAGCACAAATATAATTTTAGCAACATTATGTCAAGATTTCAAGGATTTTTTTGATTTTTGGAGTAGAAAATTTGCGGATTTCCCGTCGGGTTTTTGTGAGGTTTGTCACCGGATGATGGCACGGATTGCAGCGTTTATCAGATGATGCCACGGATTGCTTCGTTGCGGTGATGTGTAAAATAAGAATTTATAAGTTAACAAAAATGTCAAAAATATTACGAAGTTTTGTCAAATCAGGAGAGTATATTCTCTGTGTACAAAAAAATAGACGCGTGTTGAGAAGAACGCAAGCCGATCCTTATAGTTGTCGGAAGCGTTCTTTTTTCTTTGCGTATAATGGGGGCACCGCCATGTCTATCGGCATAAAACCATCATCGTTTCGCACGGATATGCTAATGCCTGCATACTTATATCTTATTCTCGAACGTTTGCAATTGTGTGCCCGCTTGATACCGGGCACACTTGTGCTGCACTTAAAAATCGCATTGGTTATGCGATTTTTATCTCGATTAGATATGTATGCAGGCAAGCATATCCATGTGCTCAACTTAGGGTTTTATCCGATATGACATGGCGGCTGCCCCAAACTTAATGTCCCTTGAATTGCATTTCAAAAATTGGCATTTAGAATTAAATGCAGATTTTAAGAACCCACATTATGTAATCTTTTAACCTATAAAAAAGGGGGATAAAATGAAAAAAAGAACTTGAAAAATTGAAAAAAAGACTTGACATTTTAAATATAGAGATGTATAACTGTATTAACATAAATAGTACAGTAGTTACGAAAGAAAGGAGAGAAATAATGGAAGTGAAAAAGATATCGGTGAATCCGAGGATGATAAAGCGTGATATCATCCGTCACTGGCCGATATGGGTGATGGCAAGTATATGGTATATGCTGTTTGTTTGCTTTGTGAATGCTGCATCGAGATACAGCTTCAGTATGATCGATGCGGATAAAAAGATATCGGAAAAGATTATGATATCACTCACGGAGAATACAGCATTTTTATCATATTTTCTTGGACTGGCTATTGCTATAGCGGCTTTTGGATTTTTAGGGAAGAAAAGGAATGACAGCTTTTTTGAGTCACTTCCTTTTAACAGGATCAGCTTGTTCGTAAACAGATATATTTTTGGATTTGTGATGTGGCTGATACCGTGTCTGTTTATATTTGTGGTAGAGATATTCCAGTCGCTGGTTATGGGTTCTGTAATGTTTACGGGTCTCTTGGAATGGCTGATATCTGCGATAATCATGTATCTCTTCTGGTACTCCCTGGGGGTTCTTTTTACAGTTCTATGCGGAAGAGTCGTGATGGCGGGAGTTTGTTATTTTGGTTTTACGGTCGCGGGGATAGTTCTCTCATTTGGACTGAACTGCATGAATATGTTATGTTTTATCGGATATAGTTCCGGTACAGGTTTCATAGGAACACCACTTGGTATTTTATCTCCCATAGAATACATTTTCTCACTCGGTATGGGGTACAGGTATATAGACGGTAACAATTATATAGGCCTTTTTAACAGCGGGAGTCCGGAGAAGATATTCGTGGTACTGTTAACTGGTATTCTTTTGGCAGTGTTTGCATGTTTTCTGTTTAACAGGAGAAAACCCGAGAGAACCGGTGACAATATAGTATTCCCTACTATGAAAGTAGTGTTCTCCTATGTTTTGTCGGTTGTTACAGCTGTTACTTTAACATTCATGCTGACTCTTATCATTATATATACAAATGATCATATAGCGCACAGGGAGAAGGACAGAATCGCGATACTTATTATTTTGTGTGTAGTTGGATTTATCACATTTTTGGGTTCTGTCATGTGGGTGGAAAGAAAGCTTAAAATCTTCACGAAGAAGAATATGCTGAAAGCTTTGATTTTTACGACAATACTGGCAGTAAGTGGTATATGTTATATGCATGATGTATTTAATATTGAAGGATACGTTCCTAAAGCCGAAAACGTAAAATATATAAATATTCCGAATAGTTACGGATTTTTCGGTGAAGGCAGAAAATCGCTTACGGCAAAAGATGAAGAAGTGATAGAGAAAATGACGGAGTTTCATAAAATTATCCTAGATAATATGGATGAGCTCGAATCTTTCTATGATGATACCGATAGAGCTTATTATATGAACGGTGAATGGACCGGAGAATATTATATCAGCTTGAGCTACAGGATGAAGAATGATTTAAGTATATCCAGAAACTATGTGATCGCCGAAGGAAGTAATCTGGACAATAAACTGAAGGCTTTTATAAATAAAAATAAGGATATTTTTGATAAGAGTTTATTGAGAGCAGATCAAGTTGATTACGACTACTTTGACTAGAAAGGAGGGATTTTTTTGATAAACATTAATTACAGAGATTCAAGACCGGTATATGAGCAGGTATGTGACGGATTTAAAAAGCTGATAATAGCCGGACTGATAAAAAAGGATGAGAAGATGCCCTCGGTCAGGGAGTTGGCATCACAATATGCGATAAACCCGAATACCATACAGCGTGCATACAGAGATCTGGAAAATCAGGGGTACATTTATTCCGTGCCCGGAAAGGGTTCGTTCGCTGTGGATGTAAAAGAGGTATCCGACAAACACATCGCCGAGATATATGAAAGGCTTGATGGAGTTCTGGCTGATTTTGATGTGGCAGGAGAACCCAGGGAAAACATAGCCCGCTATGTAATCAATCAGAGGGACGGTTCTCTGATTGAAATCAAGGCTTGAAGAAATGGAGTAAAACAGGGCATTGGCGGGCCGGGGCAAATCAATTGGAAAACCGTCCCGGTGATTGAAGAAAGGAGTATATCGTGATAAAAGTAGAGAATGTAACGAAGACCTTTGATGGATTCAAGGCTTTGGATGAGATAAATTTAAATGTGGAAAAGGGTTCTGTATATGGTCTCGTTGGACCGAACGGTGCAGGTAAATCGACAATCATCAGGCATCTGACAGGTATTTATAAGCAGGATTCCGGCAGGATTACCATAGACGGGCAGGAAGTGTTTGACAATGCGGATGTAAAAAAAAGAATAGCATATATCCCGGATGACCTGTACTTTTTCCTGAATTCGGATATAAATGATATGGCGAAGTTTTATAAAGGTGTATATGAGAACTTCAATATGGAGAGATTTGAGAAGCTTCTCTCGGTCATAACTACCATAGACAGGAAAAAGACAATCAGGAAGATGTCAAAAGGTATGCAGAAACAGGCTGCGTTCATACTTGCCATGTGTCAGATGAGTGATATCATGATCCTGGATGAACCTGTGGACGGTCTGGATCCTGTAATGAGAAGGCAGATATGGAGCCTTATGATGCAGGATGTGACAGAACGACAGGTAACGGTTCTGGTATCTTCACATAACTTACGAGAGCTCGAAGATGTATGCGACACTGTAGGGATCATGAATCAAGGGAAGATGCTCATGGAGAGGTCACTGTTCTCTATGCAGGATGGAATCACCAAACTTCAGGTGGCATTCAGAGAAGATAAAATGCCTGTGATGAACGAAGATTCCATAGAAGGTTTCAAACTGCTGAATTCTCAGAAGAGCGGTAGTGTTTACACCATGATAGTAAAGTGCTCGGAAAAAGAGATAAAGGATAAACTGTCAAAATATGAGCCTCTGCTTCTAGACAGTATACCGCTGACACTCGAAGAAATATTCATCCACGAGCTTGGAGGTGAACATTATGGAATCAAAGAAATTATCCTTTAATATGAAGATGGTAGGCCGGGATGTTTTGAGAAACTGGCCTATATGGGCACTCACTACTTTGGGATATTTACTGTGCATTACCGGCTTCTATTCTTTGTTTTCATATCATGGAAGTACGGAAGAATCCATAGCAGGCGATATTATAAGTCTGATGATGGGAGTTACGGAATTTGCCTCCATAGGTCTCGGTTTTGTAGCGGCACTTGTGGCATTTGGATATCTAGGAAGCAAAAGAAAACACTATATGTATGAAGTGCTGCCGATGAATAGAACCAGTATGTTCTTTACACGATTTTTACTTGGATTTATAGTTATGAGCATACCGAGTGTCATCATATACGTAGTAGAAATCATCCAGGTGTCGGCTAAAACAGGGTATTCTCTCATTGGACCGCTCTCTACTTGGCTTTTGATAAATACCGCACAAAATCTGTTCTGGTTCGCATTTGGAACACTTTTCATGGTCATATGCGGAAGAAAATTGATGGCCGGAATATTATATGCGGCTTTCTCCGTAGTAGGTTTGGCTTTTGAATATACTCTGGCGATATTCAATTCCATAATGTTCATAGGATACGGAAGTTCGTTATCGGATGCAGATGTATTCCATATCGGGATTTTGTCTCCCATAGAGTACATGTTCACATGTGGTATGGG
>JAEEGL016180188.1_pt1 | contig 21546 bp, 16 predicted proteins | sample 9134231 | NCBI WGS metagenome assembly JAEEGL01 (sample SAMN16246548, study PRJNA631951) | gut metagenome | biome: gut microbiome; feature: rumen; material: fiber-attached | host: Bos | place: Iran: Karaj | collected 2018-10
CGGTTGATCCTGTCCACCGGCTCCCGGTTGGCCTCCTCTTCCGGCGCCGCGTCATGCCCCAGCTGTCCTGTGGTGTCAGTCACCAATACCTTCATCAGGCGTTCCCCCGGTTGCCGTACATCCTTTCGTAATAGCCCCGGTATTCGCCGGAGACGATGGGCTGCCACCAGTCCTCATGATCCAGGTACCACCGGATGGTACGCTCGATGCCGTCGGCGAATTTTGTCTCCGGCAGCCAGCCCAGCTCCGTGTGGATCTTGGTGGGGTCGATGGCATAGCGCAGGTCGTGGCCCTTCCGGTCGCCCACATAGGTGATGAGGCTCTCCGGCTTGCCCAGCTTGGCGCAGATCAGCCTTACGATGTCGATGTTGCGCATCTCGTTGTGGCCGCCGATGTTGTACACCTCGCCCACACGGCCATAGCGCATTACCAGATCAATGGCCTTGCAGTGATCCTCCACGTACAGCCAATCCCGCACGTTGAGGCCCGCTCCGTACACTGGTAGAGGCCTATCGTTGAGGGCGTTGATGATCATCAGGGGGATCAGCTTCTCGGGAAACTGATAGGGCCCGTAATTGTTGGAGCACCGGGAAATGCTCACCGGCAGCCCGAAGGTCCGGTGATAGGCCAGCGCCAGCAGATCGGCGGAAGCCTTGGCGCTGGAATAGGGGCTGCTGGCGTGGATGGGCGTGTTCTCTGTGAACAGCAGGTCGGGCCGGTCCAGAGGCAGATCTCCGTATACCTCGTCGGTGGACACCTGGTGGAAGCGGCCTGTGCCATAGGTCCGGCAGGCGTCCATAAGCACGGCCGTGCCGATGATATTCGTCCGCAGAAAGACCGCCGGATCCTCTATGCTGCGGTCCACATGCGTCTCCGCTGCAAAATTCACCACGATCTCCGGCCGTTCCTCTTCAAAAATCCTGTACACGGCCTCCCGGTCGCAGATGTCCCTTTTGCAAAACCGAAAGCCGGGATCGTCCATGACCGGGGCCAATGTGGACAGATTGCCCGCATAGGTCAGCTTGTCGATGCACACGATCCGGTCCTCCGGATGATTGTTCCGCATGTAAAAAACAAAATTGGAGCCGATGAATCCAGCGCCGCCGGTCACAATGATCGTCATATCCGCTCTCCTAACGGTATTTGAGGTTTTCTCACTTTTTCTTTCTCAATACGTTTTTCATCAACACCGCGATCTCCTGCCGCTGTCGGTATATGACGATGCCTGCGGCGAGCAGTGACAGCGCGATCCCGGTATACCGCAGTCCGTTGTGCCGGTAAAGCACGATAGAGGGCCAAATCGCTGCCAGCGTCAACGCAAGCAGCGTTTCGATGAGCATCATGGGATAGAGTTGGGAGAGCCTCTCCCGAATTAGTTTCCTGTTGACAAAGGCATGGTAATAATGAAGGAATGCGAACCCGATCAGTGTCGTATATGCGCCAGCCGCGTATCCGTACCGAGGCAGCCACAGAAAGTTCAATGTTATATTCAGCCCTGCAGCGATGATAGTGCCGATGGAAGAGTACACAGTCCTCTTTTCGAACATTTCCACATTCACGAAAAAGGCGTTGGAAAACTGGAAAAAGCAGCTCACCATCACTACCGGCATGATTGTTACAGCGCCCATATACTCCCGTCCGCCGACGATCAGCAGCAACTCCGGACCCACCATGACCGCTCCGATCGTCACCAGAAAAAAGAACAGGCAGTATACGCCCGTGATCTTCCGAACGACGGCGTCCCGTTTGTGATAATACTGCTCGTTGAACCAGGGGACCCATGCCTGGTTCAGCGCGTTGAACAGCATGGAGATCACCGCTGAGCAGGTATAGGTGATGCTGTAAAGCGCTGTGTACTCCTCACCGCACAGCTTGGTGATCATAATGCGGTCTGACTGGGAAAGGATCGCGCCTGCCAGCAGATGCGGGATCAGCGGGATACAGATGATAAGGGCGAATCTCCAGAAACGGAGATCGACCAGCACTCTGCCTCTGACAAGGATCGCACAGTAGATGACAAGGTTGAGAAGAAACGCCGGCAAGGCGTTGCCGAAAACCAGCGCAAATACTCTGTTCGACGAAAGCCCGCCCAGAACCGCCGTACGAAAAGGCACGTTCAGCAGCAGGAGAAAGGAAAACGCTGTCGAGATAAACCAACTGGACAGGGTCAGCGAGACCGAAAGCTTATATTTGTTTTCCACCCTCGCCCTGTTCTGCAGCATCTCCATGGCCGGAGCGATCAAAAAGCTCAGGAACTGGACATGGAAAAAGGAGATGTCACAGCCCAAAAGTGAACAGAAAAACGTCCGGTTCAAGAGAACGATCACATAGAATCCGAACGTGATCAGCGAGCCCAGGACCGTTATGGAGGAAATGAAGGCATGGAATCGGCGGGGAAACTCATACTTTCCCCGGGGGACGCACGCGGCCAGGTCTGCGGTGACCACGGTCCTGATCATGTTGAACCAGGTAGTGATCGTAGAATAAAACCCGTATTCCGCCAGGGTGAGTATCCGGGCCAGGAAAGGCGCGATCAGCATAGTTGCGCCTTTGAGGATAAGGTTGCAGATCGTATACCACGCCCCCGCCTTCAGTGATCCCTGAATGGAGGCGTCGCCCTTGAAGACCTCGTCGATATCGTGTTCCATTGTCTGCTTCCGGTCGCTCATCCCTTCCGGTCTCCCTCCGGAGCAGCCGACCGGGCGATCGTGTCCAGGATCTCGTCGAATTCCTCCTTGGTCCAGGGGATCCAGAAGTGCTTTTCCCGGCAGGAATCCCGGATCTGGGAATACAGCTGATCCGCTGGGCCCAGATCAGCCTCGCTTCTTCCCAGCCTGTTGAGGATCACGATATACGGCTCTATATCGAAAATCAGCTTCAGATTCAGCGCTGCGGACGAGGATACGGAGATAATGGCTTTGTCCGTATCGTTTTCGTTGGCAATAATAAGCTCCAGGGGGATACTCGTCTTGATGCATTCATATTCTCCCCTGTACTTTTCCTCCGTTGAGCGCGGGTGCAGCTTGATCACCATGTTCTCTTTTCCGAGCTTTTCGGCGATGCGGTTGATAAGGACACGCTGCTCGGCGTTCTGGTGCTCGTCGCCGAAGGCCTGTTCCAAAATGAGGTATTTCTCCTTTCTGGGGCGGAGGATCGGCGCAGCATACCCATAGATGTAATTCAGGATCTCCACCAGCTCTTTGTCGCGGCTGTAGTTGGGGATTCTTCTGACAGAGATATTGCCCCAAATGTTCTGGACAAATGCGGGATTATACACATACAGGCTGTCGCATTCCTCCGGATAATAATGGCCGAAAAAGAAATGGGAGAACAGCCGTTTCGCCCGGCTTTTGGGCAATCCCAGGGAATAGTACTCAAACGCCCCTTCTTCGAACAGGCTCAGCTTGACCTGCGGATTTGCCCTTTTCACGGCATAATAGTATTCATAATTCCGCAGGCTGAGCCCTGAGACGAACATCCGGCTGTACTGCATCGGATCACTGGGCAGAGCCTTTCGCACCTTTGGGAAATCCAGGGCGTTTTTGATGCGGACGACAGCCTTGTTGAACTCCGTCGTCCTTTTCAGCAGGTCAGGGACCAGATGAATCTGGTAGCAATGGGCAAAAACGTCCGTTTTCTTCAGGTTGTCGATCCCAAGGTTCACCTCGGGGGTATAGTACACATCGCAGTTCTCGCCCTTAAGGACCGTCTTCGCCAGCACGATGGCGTTGATCAACTGTGATGTGGTGTTCACCAGGAATAGAATCATAGCTGTCCTTTCTGATATTCCGTTCTCTTGTCAGCTTGGAGCGGACCTGCCGCCGGCAGCCGTTTGAGGCGTATCATCCGGTCTCCCCGCCGCTCCATGTCCGCCATCGTGACGGCCAGCAGGATCACGAATACCGGGTTGAGGATCACGTTGTGGAAGGACCCGACGCCATAGACCATAAAAAAGTACAGGGCTGTCCGTTTCCCCCACAGAAAGGCCGTAAGGATCACAACCAGGCCCACCAGCCCGTATTCCACCGCGAAAAGAAGGAAGTCCTGGTGAACCGGAATATATTGGCCTTTTACCCCTTTGAACAGCTCATGGGTATAGCCGCCCTTCCCCCCAAACAGCAGGATGGCCTTGTCGCCGCGCATGATATCCAGTACAGTCCTGTACATAAACATCCTGGTGTTGGTGCTGTCGCTGCTGTTGGTTCGCTGGAATTTGCTCTGCACGAAAGAAATCAGCGGCTTGGCGAAGACCGCCAGGAACAGCAGGAGCATCAGCCCCGCAAGGACAAACAAGAGCTTTTTGGAACGAATAGGCGAATAGTCCACAAACAGGATGATGCCGTAACCGGCGAAGACCGCCGCCCCGGCCAGCAGCACCGAGCGTGTCTCTGTCAGGAATATGGCGATGATGCACAGCGCACACAGCAGCAGAGTGGACGGCCTCACGCCGGTATTCATCATTCTGATGAGCAGATAGCACTCGAAAAGGTACATGGTGCAGGCCATCTGTGTTGGCGAATTGGCATAAAAGCCGGTGACCCGCGTCATACCCTGCGCAAACTGGACGAAAGCGAGTACGATCCCCAGCCACGCCATGATCTTAATGAGCTTTTCCAGGGCGCCGAAACGGTGCCTCGCCCAGAAAACGACGGTTGTCAGCGTAAGGAAATACCGAATCCCCTGGGAATTGACGCTCCACAGAAGGACGCCGAACGCCACCATGAGCTGGATCACGTTCAGTCGCTTCAGTTTTTGCCTCTCCATGAAGAAAGCATACACACCGACAGCGAAAAAACCCGCCAGCACTACTTTCGTCCACTGCCCCGTGTTCCGGGTATACAGGAATTCACACAGGGCAAGGAAGAGATATATGACGATCAGTGCTTCAAGGCCATTTGGTTTTTTCAGTTTCATATGCCAGAAAGTCCTTACAATTGCTTCGGGTCTGATGCTGCCGGATCAGCGCAAAGTCCATGGCTGTGTTGCCGACGAGGCCGTGCCGGGCCGCTTCCCTAATCCATCAGGCCGCCGACGATCTTCTCAAATTCACGGCAAAATCTGTCGTTGTTGCTCTGCAGTTCGCCTGACAGGTCCCCCGTCAGGCGGTCATACCCGTCCAGAATATCTCCCAGCTCTTCGATCTCCTCCACCACGATAATGTTCCTCTGCCGTTCCGCTACCGCGCGGCAGAATTCGACCTGGTGGTCGTTCACATGCTCGCCGAACGCCTTTTTTCGGGGGACGACCACGGGGATCTTCCCGATCTGCAGCGGCATGATAAAGCTGGAGGGCCCGCCGTGGGTGATCACGATCCGTGCCCTGTCCACGTTTTCGACCATAGTCCCGTAAGGAAACAGCTTCTGCCAGGTGCAGTTCACGGGTTCATACGTACTGAACCCGGTCTGAATAAGTACCTCCTCGCCGTGCTCCCCGGCCCATTTGTCCATATACTCCACCAGCCGGTTGAACTGCTGCTCATGGGTGCCGACAGTAACAAATATCATCTTTCTCCCACCTTTGTCCCGTATGCTCTCATCTGCATGGGTGTCAGAAAATGCTCCCAAGGTTGACTGCCTTCGGGTAGACCTTCTTCATCTCTTCCCACTGGACGATAAACATGTCCGTCACCGGGTAACAGACTTTTCCCGAAATGGTCGGCTTGTCGATCCGGTCAAACACCTCGATGTAGATCGTTTTCGCACCGGTGAGCTTCCCCAGCCAGAAGAACGGGATCGCCGGCGCGGCCCCTGAGGATACGATCAGGTCCGGCTTTTCCTTATGCAGGATCCGGATGGCCCGGACCGTGTTGATGGCCAGGGCCTTGATCGATCTGTTGCTGGGATAGTACGCGGGATAGACCCTCTCCCCCTCCAGGAGGCTCCGAGCGTCCGCCTTGTCAAAGGTGACCCAGAACCGCTCCTTGTCCTTCCAGAAGGGCTTGAGCATGTACAAATGTGTCAGGTGGCCTCCGGAAGATCCGACAAAGCATATTTTCATCACATCGCTCCTTTTCCCGTAAACAGCACACCCACGGTCTTGAACAGGATCCGCATGTCCAGCGCCAGGCTCCAGTTGGTGATATACTCCGTGTCCAGCCGGACCACCTCTTCAAAATCGGTGATCTCGCTGCGCCCGCTGACCTGCCACATTCCCGTGATGCCGGGCTTTGTGGCCAGGCGGGCCCGATGGTGGTATTCATAGCGATCCCACTCATCCGGCGTGGGAGGCCGGGTGCCCACCAGGCTCATCTGTCCCATGAGCACGTTGAAAAACTGGGGAAATTCGTCCAGGCTTGTCCGGCGGATGAACTCTCCGATGCCCGTCTTCCTTGTGCCGTCGGGCAATATCTCGTTGCCGATGATGCGGGGATCGAAGTCCATCTTGAACATCATCCCGTCCTTGACCCGGTTCTGGGCCATCAGCTCCTTTTTCCGCTCCTCCGCGTCCATGTACATGGAGCGGATCTTGTAAATCTTGAACCGCTTGCCGTTGACGCCGATCCGCTCCTGCTTGAAAATGATCGGCCCCGGGGATTCCTTTTTGATCTTCAGGCCCACCACAGCCATGATGATGAGCGCCAGGATGCTGCCCACGATGCCGCCCAGAATATCCATGCACCGCTTCGTCACGGCCTGGAGGGGCGTGGCGTAATTGATGGAGGTAGTCAGCACCGTGGTGCCTGCCAGCTTTTCGGAAAACCGCTTGACGTTGTCACGGCCCATGTTGGAGACATGATAGTGCACCGGCACGGCCATCTGCACGCAGTCGTCCATGAGCCTCTGGATGGCGGGATCGGAAGACGGGCAGTCGATATATACCGAGTCGATCCACTCCCGGCAGATATAATCCGCCGCGTGCTCCAGCGTGGTCACCACGGGGACGCCGCATATCTCCTCGGGAGGGTCGCTCTCGTTGAGCACCGCGCCTACGACCCGGTAGCCTTCCGTATTGCCTTCCAACAGCTTCCCGAGCATCTCCCCGGCAGTGTCCGGCGTCAGCACGGCCAGCATGGTCCTCTTATGTCCGTTGTTGGCGGAAAACTTTCTGACAGCCTTTTTCCAGATCAATCGACTAATGAACCCGAAGAGGAAATGGAATATCATCGTCAGGAACAGGACGATACGGGAATAGGCGACACCGGACTGCGTTGCGAAAACAAAAATGGAGACAAAAGCGAATACCGCCAGGGCATGCCTGACGGACGCGCCCAGCTCCTGATAGTTATCCCGGCTCATGACATTGTGCATGCTGTAGAGCGAGATGATCACAAGCATATCGCCTACAGCCAGCATCGGGGCAAAGTTGCGGTAAAGCGGGACAGCGTACGCTACGATGCGCAGCCGGATATAGCATGCCAGCATGAACGCCAGCTGCAGGACGATCTGGTCGAGAATGATAAAATCCAGGTGCTTTGACCACCCCTGGGCGTTCCTTTTATACATGAAATGTCCTTCTTTCCGTCGACTCTTTGGTACGGCGCGAAAACGCAGGCAGATGATCCCGTGCGAGAAGCGATAGAAATACCGGAAAACGAAGCGGACACGTACCCCATTTATTTATCATACCATGTATTCATACGGACTGCAACGAAAAGCCGCAGAAAAAAGCAGACACCGCCAACAATTTGTCCGTCTTTTCACGGTTTCCGCTGCCGCCGCCCCGCACATGTCGGATAATCCCCCCGGTATCCGTTGGGCCGGAGACATGATCTCCTCATCCCCCCCGGCAGGAAAAGTCAGCCCTGAAGCCGCCTCTCAATATTGCACAAATCGGTGCGCCGGTATTCGGCATTATCGCAAAAAGGCAGGCCGGTCCGGGTAATATCATTGACTTGCTCTTCGCCGCGGGCTACAGTAAAGACGACGTCAACGATCGGAGGCCCCGAACCCGCACGCCGAAAAACAACCGTCGTTCAGGAGAGCAGCGCCATGAGAAAGACAAAGATCATCGCCACCATCGGCCCCGCCAGCGAGGATCCCGCCGTTTTCCGCTCCATGTGTCTCCAGGGACTCAACGTGGCCCGGCTGAATTTTTCCCACGGCACCCACGAGGAGCACCAGAAAAAGATCGACATGATCAAGGCGGTACGACAGGAGCTGGGGCTCCCCATCGCCATCATGCTGGACACCAAGGGCCCGGAGTACCGCATCGGCACCTTCCGCAAAGGCAGGATCCTCCTCCGGGACGGGGACAGCTTCGCGTTCACCACCCGGGACGTGATCGGCGATGAGGGCATCGTCTCCGTCAACTACAAGGGCCTGGCAGACGATCTGGAGCCGGGTGACCGGATCCTGGTGAACAACGGCCTCGTCATCTTCCAGGTCCGGGAGATCCGGGAAACGGAGATCCTGACCAGAGTGGTGACGGGAGGCCCGCTCTCCGACCGGAAAAGCATGAGCTTCCCCGGCAAGGTACTGCGCCAGACGTTCCTCAGCGACCAGGACAAGGCCGATCTGCTCTTCGGCATCCGCAACGGAGTGGATTTCATTGCCGCCTCCTTTGTCTCCTGCCGGCAGGACATGGCGGACATGAAGGCTTTCCTGAAGGCCAACGGCGGCGAGCATATCGACGTCATCGCCAAGATCGAGAACCGGGCGGGCGTGGACAATGTCGACGAGATCTGCTCGGTGTGCGAGGGCATCATGGTGGCCCGGGGCGACCTGGGGGTGGAGGTGCCCTTCGCGGAGCTGCCCGCCATACAGAAGCATCTTATCACCCGGTGCCGTCTGCTCGGCAAGCGGGTCATCACCGCCACGGAGATGCTCGAAAGCATGATCACCAATCCCCGGCCCACCCGGGCGGAGATCAGCGACGTGGCCAACGCCGTATACGACGGTACCAGCGCCGTGATGCTCTCCGGGGAGTCCGCCGCGGGGAAATACCCCGTGGACGCCGTGCGTGTCATGGGCGAGATCGCCGAGGAGACCGAGCGGCACATCGACTACACCGGCCATTTCCAGACCGAGGCCTTCCACATCCGCAGCCGGGTGGACGCCATTTCCCACGCGGCCTGCACCATGGCCATCGACCTGAACGCCAGGGCCATCATCGTCACCTCCATCAGCGGACTGACAGTGCGGATGGTGTCCCGCTTCCGGCCGCCCATCACCATACTGGGTCTGGCTACCAGCCGGGAGGCCTGGTACAAGCTGGCTCTGTCCTGGGGAGTGCTGCCGGTGCTCACCGAGCAGTTCCCCAGCATGGACGTGCTGAACTTCTACGCCCTCCGGGCCGCCAAGGAGGTGCTTGGTCTGTCCGCCGGGGACACCGTGGTCATGACCGGCGGCAACACCAGCGGCGAGAGCGGCAACACCAACGTGATCCGCATCGAGACCATCGTGTAAAAACGCATACCGCTGCATTTTCCGGTTGCAATATTCCTTTGCTTACAATAAAATGGATACACATATTTTTGAAGGAGGACGTCCCATGTACAAGCTTTGGGAGGCGCTGAACGACGCCAAGAAACTCAAATGGGTGGAGCTTTCCCACTCTCTGAACAACGACAGCCCCTATTGGAGCGGCATTCCCGAGGGCTCCGTCAAGCTGGGCGAGGTAGTCTTCGACTGGGGCAATCCCATGCTGGAATGCCAGATCCAGACCTTCAAGTTCCCCGGCCAGTTCGGCACCCACATCGACTTCCCCGGTCACTTTGTCAAGGGCGCCCCCCTGTCCGACAAGTTCGGCGTGAAGGACGGCGTGTTCCCCCTGTGCGTCATCGATATCACCGACAAGGTCAAGGCCGACTGCCACTACGCCGTTACCGCTCAGGACATCAAGGACTATGAGGCCAAATACGGCCCCATCCCCGACGGCGCGTTCGTGGCATTGCGCACCGACTGGTACAAAAACTGGCCGGATATGAACGCCCTGTCCGGCATTGCCGAGGACGGCAGTGAGAACTTCCCCGGCTGGTCCCTGGACGCTCTGAAGTATATCTACGAGGAGCGGAACGCCGCCGCCAACGGCCACGAGGCCCTGGACACCGACGCCTCCGCCGAGGCCGCCAAGGCCGGCGACCTGGCCTGCGAGCGCTACGTGCTGGAAAAGGGCAAGCTGCAGGTGGAGGTGCTGTGCAATCTGGATCAGGTCGCCCCCGCCGGTGCGGTGCTGTTCGCCACCTGGCCCCGGTTCGAGGGCGCGGTGGGCCTGCCCGTCCGCTGCTGGGCCATCACCGAGTGATATCTACGTCAAAAAAAGCCGCTGCAGTCGCAGCGGCTTTTTTGCTGTCGTTTTCAGTTGTCGGCCCGGTTATAACCGTTTTTCATCTTCTGGCTGGCCTCCTGGAGCACCTTGGTCAGCACGTCGTCCGTCTGCTCCTTCGCCATTTTTGCCAGGGCCTCGTTGGCCTCCTCCGCCAGGGCGGCGTCGCCGGTCTCCGCGATCTTTTTGTCATATTCCAGGATGATGCGGCGTCCTTTCGTCAATACCGCATTCTGGTAGCGCTCGATGTGCTGGACGCACTCCCCGAAGGCCCCGTCCGCCAGCGCACCGATGAGCCGGCTGGCCCAGTAGAAGTTCTCCGTGGAGGCCTGCAGCCCCACCTGGCTGAGATAGGCGGGGATCTTCCCCACGTTGGTGTACACCGGCAGCAGCGCGTCAAAGGTGGTGGAGCCGAAGCAAACCCACTCCACGCCCTTTACGGCCTCCGGCGCGTCGGGTCGGATCTGGCACAGGGCGGCCACGCCGGTGCGGTTGATGCCGATGGAGCGGTACATGCCCCGCTTGCCGGTGTCCCGGTTGGTATAGGGATCGTAGGGCGTGCCCTGGTAGTGGGCCGAGAGCAGATACTTCACGTCCTCCACAGTCACCTTCCTGTCGGGGACCAGGCACCAGGGGATATCGTCGCTCTCGGGGCCGAACTCCGCTCCAGGCCCCTCCCAGCTGCAGGACCAGGGCGCCAGATACCGGCCCAGGAACCAGGCCCTGGGGGTGTTGTAAATATGGTCCATGTCCGAGTGGGAACCGAATATATCCCGGGGATTGAAGGCTCCGTCCTGGTTCAGATCCAGGTGATTGTCCGCTATGAACTCCCGCAGGTCGGCGGAGCACAGATTTTCCCTCTGCGCCCCGAAGGCGTCCTCCAGGTCGAAGGCGTCCATGCCGAACTGGTTGGGCGCGATGACCACCGCGTCGTCGGGCACCCGCCGGGCCATCCAGTGGTGGCCGCCGATGGACTCCAGCCACCAGACCTCGTTCTCGTCGTTGAAGGCGATGCCGTTGGACTCATAGGTGCCGTACCGCTCCAGCAGCGCCCCCAGCCGGAGCACGCCCTCCCGGGCGGAGCGGATGTAGGGCAGCACCAGGACGACCATATCCTCCTCGCCGATGCCGCCGGGCACGTCCTTCTCCCGGCGATTGGCGGCTTTTTTATACTCCACCAGTGGGTCCGCCGACAGCACCCGGGGATTGGAGGTGATGGTCTCCGTGGCGGTCATGCCCACATTGGCGGCGTTGATGCCCGTGGCGGCCCAGATGCCCCTGGCCTTGTCCACGCTGGGGCAGGCAGTGTAGCGCATGGGGTCGTCGGGCAGGTCGATCTCCACATGGGAGAGGACGCTCTTGTATTTCCGGGGCTGCTTTTCCGGGGTCACCACCACCATTTTCTTCACGTCGAAGTGGCCGTCGTCCGTCCGGGAGATCATGGTGGAGCCGTCGTTGCTGGCCTTTCTGCCGACCAGGATCGTTGTGCAGGACATGTATATTCCCTCCTTACGGTCTGTTTCGCTGACAAATATACCATACCGGCCGCCGGTTTTCAACCGGAGCCTTCACGGCTCCCGTATGCAGGAAAAAGATTGTGCTTCACTCTTTCCTGTGGTATAATTGGAAAAATTATGCGACAAACATCCGTGTCTGTCTTTTACGAGGTCGATCCCATTGAAAACACCCTCCCCCCGCGGCCGGACAGGCCGCGTGCTCCGCGCCCTGCTGAAGGGCAGCGGCCTTTATTTCGTCATATGCATCCTGGCCGGCACCATGCTGACGCTGTGCGAGCTGGTGATCCCCCAGATCATCCGCGTCACGGTGGACTCTATCATCGGCAACCAGCCGGTGAATCTCCCCGGCTGGGGTCTCCGCATCATGGGGGCCCTGGGCGGGGTGGACTCTCTGCGCGCGCGGATGTGGGCGGTGGCCCTGGCCCTGGCGGCTATCGGCCTGCTGTCGGCGGTGTTCCGGTATCTGTCCGGTCTCTTCAACGGCAAGGCTGGGGAGACTCTGGTGAAGACCACCCGGGACCTGCTCTACCACCGCATCCAGCAGCTCCCCTGGAGATGGCACGCGGAGAACCCCACCGGCGACGTGATCCAGCGCTGCACCTCCGACGTGGAGCGCATCAAGAGCTTTTTCCAGGAACAGTTCGTCATCGTGTTCCGGCTGGTGGTGATGATCGTGCTGGCGCTGGTGTTCATGATCGGAATGAATTTCCGTCTCTCCCTGGTGGCCATCATCATGCTGCCCATCGTGGTCAGCTACTCCGTCCACTTCCACAACAAGATCCGCCGGGGCTTCACCGACTGCGACGAGAACGAGGGCGTCCTGTCCACCATCGCCCAGGAGAACCTGACCGGCGTCCGGGTGGTCAAGGCCTTCGGCCGGGAGGCCTGGGAGCGGGACCGGTTCGAAAAGCAGAATATTTTCTACACCGATCTGTGGGTAAAGCTGCTGCGCACCCTGGCGGACTTCTGGGCCGTGGGCGATTTCACCAGCTGCCTGCAGGTGATGCTGGTGGTGATCTTCGGCAGCGTGCTGTGCGTCCGTGGTGAGATGACCGGCGGTGAATTCATCTCCTTTGCCCTGTACAACAGCATGCTCATCCATCCCATGCGGCGGCTGGGCCGCCTGATCTCCGAGATGAGCAAGATGGGCGTGTCCGTCAACCGTATCGGGGAGGTGCTGGAGGCCGAGCCCGAAAAGGACGTCCCCGGCGCGGAGCCCGGTCCCATGGACACGGATATCTCCTTTGAAAACGTCTCCTTCCGCTACGGAGAGGACTCTCCCCTTGTGCTCAGCGACGTCTCCTTCACCATCCCCGCCGGCAAGAGCTTCGGAATCCTGGGCGGCACCGGCGCCGGCAAGAGCAGCCTGATCATGCTGCTTTGCCGCCTGTACGAGCCCACAGAGGGCCGCATCACCGCAGGGGGCCGGGATATCGGCCGGATGCCCGCCCGCTGGGTGCGCCGGAACGTGGGCGTGGTGCTCCAGGAGCCCTTCCTGTTCTCCCGGAGCGTGGAGGACAACATAGGCGTGTGCGGGGCCGACGCGGAGGAGATCCGCGCCGCAGCCGTCACCGCCGCCATAAACGGAGACATCGAGCGCTTCGCCCAGGGCTATGAGACCGTGGTGGGCGAGCGGGGCGTCACTCTCTCCGGCGGGCAGAAGCAGCGCTTGGCCATCGCCCGGACACTGACGAGAAAGACCCCCGTCCTGGTGTTCGACGACTCCCTGTCCGCCGTGGACACCGAGACCGACGAGAAGATCCGCACCGCTCTGGACCGTGACCTCAAGGGCGCCACCACCGTGATCATCTCTCACCGGATCAACACTTTGCTGGACTGCGACAATGTGCTGGTGCTGGAAAAGGGCCGGGTGGCCCAGCTGGGCGCGCCGCAGGCTCTGCTCCGGGAGGACGGCGTCTTCCGCCGGATCTACGAGCTGCAGACCGCCGTCGGAGAGGAGGCGCTGGCATGAATAACCAACACAGCCACACCTCTCTGCCTCTGTTCGGCATCCCCCGGCTGCTGCCCTATCTGCGGCCCTATCGCGGGATGATCGCCTGGATGGTGGTCATGGGCTTTTACGGCAGCGCCATGGACGCGGTGATCCCCCTGTTCCAGCGCTATGCCATCAACCACTTCATCGCCGGGTCCACCCTGCAGTTCCTGGGCATATTCATCCTTCTGTACGCCCTGGTGGTGATCACCCAGGTGATCTCCAACTATATTTCCGCCTTCGGCGCCAGCAAGCTGGAGATGTTCATGGACCGGGACCTCCGCCGGGAGGCCTTCAACCATCTGCAGACCCTGTCCTTCTCCTACTTCAACCAGAACAGCGTGGGCTACATCCACGCCCGGGTCATGTCCGACACCGAGCGCATCGCCTCCACCCTGGCCTGGGACATGATGGAGGGGGTATGGCATATCTCCTACCTGCTGTGCGTGGTGGTGATGATGCTCGTGCTCCACTGGCGGCTGGCCCTGTGGGTGATGCTGGTGGTGCCTGTGGTGATACTGTCCTCCATTTATTTCCAGAAAAAGCTGGTGGTGCTCCACCGACAGGTCCGGGAGCAGAACTCACGGATCACCGGGGCCTTCAATGAGGGCATCGTGGGCGCCCCCACCATCAAGACCCTGGTGCTGGAGGACAAGATGGAACGGGAGTTCAACGTCCTCACCTCGGACATGCGGGCCGTCAGCGTACGGGCCATGCATTTCCGCGGCCTGTTCATGGCCACCACCTCCTTTGCCGCATCGGCGGCGCTGAGCCTGGTCCTGTGGCGGGGCGGCATCATCACCCGGGAGGGCGTCATGCTCATCGGCACCCTCACCGCGTTCATGAACTACGCCCAGGGCATGATGGAGCCCATCCAGTGGCTGGTCCACGCGATCTCCGGTCTGATCAACGTACAGGTGAACGTGGAGCGCTTCATCCACCTGGTGGAGACGCCCTCCGACGTCACCGACAGCGCGGAGATCGAGGATAAATACGGCGACATGTTCACTGCGAAAAAGGAGAACTGGGAGCCCCTGTACGGGGACGTAGAGTTCCGTGACGTGACCTTCCGCTATCCCGACGGGGAGGAGAACGTGCTGGAGCACTTCGATCTGAAGATCCCCCGGGGCTCCAACGTGGCCATCGTGGGAGAGACCGGCGCGGGAAAATCCACCATCGTCAATCTGGTGTGCCGGTTCTTCGAGCCTACCGAGGGCCAGATCCTCATCGACGGCCGGGACGCCCGGGAGCGCAGCCAGCTATGGCTCCACTCCAACATCGGCTATGTGCTCCAGACCCCCCACCTGTTCTCCGGCACGGTGCTGGAAAACCTGCGCTACGGCAATCCCGACGCCACCATGGATGAGATCGAGGCGGCGGTGAAGGCCGTCTCCGCCGAGGGCGTCATCGCCCGGCTGCCCCAGGGCTACGACAGCCAGGTGGGCGAGGGCGGCAACAGCCTGTCCACCGGTGAGAAGCAGCTGCTCTCCTTTGCCCGGGCGCTGCTGGCGGACCCCCGGATCTTTGTGCTGGACGAGGCCACCTCCAGCGTGGACACCGTCACCGAGCGGCTGATCCAGAGCGCCATCGAAAAGGTCATGGAGGGCCGCACCTCCTTTGTCATCGCCCACCGGCTTTCCACCATCCGCCGGGCCGATCAGATCCTGGTGGTCAGCGGCGGGAAGATCGTGGAGCGGGGCACCCACGCCGAGCTCATGGCCGCCCGGGGGCACTATTACAGCCTGTACACCCGGCAGTACCGGGAAGATCAGCTCCGTTCCATCCTGGATTAATTCCTTCCGCACCCGTTTTAAGCAGATCAAAAAACCGCGCTTTTCATATGGATTCTTCCGAAAGGAGAAATGCTTTATGGATCCGGTCGTGACCGTATACGGCGCCGCCTCTGCGCTGAGCTGCCTGCCCCTGGCGCTGCTGATCCTGCTGGCCAACTACAAATCCGAGGGGAAGGCCCGGGTGAACAACGCCCATTGGGTGACCGTCAAGGGCAGCCGCCATGTGCGCAACGCCACCGAGCGGGAGCTGTGGGAGCACAACAACCCCGGCAAGAGCTGGGACCGGCATCAGGAGGCCCGGCGAAAGGGCTGTCTCATCTCACTTGTCCCCTTTGGCCTGCTCCTGCCTCTGATGGCGTCGTACATCATGTGCGGCGGCCGATGGGTGACGGAGGCCCGCAGCGGGATCGGCCCGGTATGGGCGGCCTATGCGGTGCTGCTCTCCGCGGCGGCCCTGTGCGCGGAGGGCGCACTGGCGTACCTGCGTCTGGACACGATGAACCTCTATTCCATCAAGGAGAAGCCTCTTCTGATCGGACTTGAGGTTCTGAACATAGCCGCGGCGGGGCTGGGGCTCCTGTACATGCTGGTCTTCGGTCTCTCCTGCGGTTTCCTGGGCATGCGGAGCCGGATGCCTGATTTCGGTCTCTTCCGCTTCTTCGGAAAGTCCTTCCTTTGGGTCTGCGCGGGGGCCGGGATCCTGCTGCTGCTGGACGCCCTCGCCGCGGGGATATCTCTGGCGCTCGACAAAGCCCGGGAACGAAGGGAAGCCCCCGCCAGACAGGAGAGAGCCAGAGCCAGGCAGCAGGCGGAGGACAGGGCGAAGGACACGGTCGCAGAATTCGTGATGAACCTGGCAAAGGACCCCGATTACGCCTGCCCCCTGTGCAAAAAGCCCTTCCGGACGATCGGCTCCAATACAGTGGTGCTTCTCGGCGGGCTGGCGCCCGTCTGTGAGAAGTGCTATTCCCCGCCCATCATAGGGGAGGACGATTCTGTCAGGATCGACTTCGCCAAGGTGAAAGCCCTGGCCGACAGCATCCGCAGCCAGATGAAGCAATGACCTCCCGATCTTCAAAACGGCAAGAGGAGCCTTCCGAAAAAGGAAGGCTCCTCTTGCCGTATCCGGGTCCGCCGTCAATCCGGCTCCGGACGGTATGTGTTCTCCATGATGTCGCAGACGGTGTCCTCGCCCACGGTGGAGCGCACCAGACCGAACAGACGGCAGTCATATCGGGGGAAGTCCTCGTCGTCCAGAGTGGGCCGGTGCTTGTACTTGAGCTGGCTCTTGTGATACTCCATGGCGTCGCAGGCCACCTCATAAGCGGTGCGGCCGCCGAAGTGCTCCAGGGGGTGTTCCAGATCCAATGTGATCTGGTTTTCCGGCGCGAAATGGAGATAGAGCTTCTGCACGTCCCATACCCCCCAGGTATCGGCAGATCGGCCGAAATGCCGCTTGTCTCCCGCCAGCTTCACGGCGCTCTCCAGTGACTGGCCGTTCATCATGTGGGCGGCGTGGCCGTACTCCCCGTAGCGGTCGTGGCCCACCGCCACCAGGGGCTTGAAGCGGCGGAGCTGCTCCACCTGCCAGCCGATGACGTTGGACATGCCGTAAAACTCCTCCGCGTCGTCCCACTTGGACAGGAACTGGTCCTGGAAGGGCCCGAACACGGGGTAATTGCGGACGCCCAGCTCCCACAGGGCGTTGAGCAGCTCCTGGGGCCGGGTGTTGCCGTTGTATCCGGCGTAGAAGTGGGACACCATGTAGGCCACCTGCACCGGGATGCCCCGGTCCACACAGTCGGCGATCAGGCCGCCGAAGAAGATGGTCTCGTCGTCGGCGTGGGTGGGGAACACCAGCACATCCGCCTGCTCCAGGGGCGGCTGCCAGCGCTGGACATATTCCGGCGTGTCCCCTTTGGTGAAGGCCCGCACATCGCACAGGTTGGCCGCCCCCTCAAAGGCCAGCTCCACCCGGTTGGTGGGGAAGGGCAGCTGGATGTATTCATAAAGATAGTCCGTCTCGCCGGCGAAAAAGGACCCTCCGCTGACCCGGACGGTGTAGCGCGAGGGCGCGCGGAACCAGCACAGATACAGTGACGCCATGGGCTCCGGGCACTCGATGTACAGCTCGCTGCCCCAGGCATAGGCGACCCAGGTCTCCGCATCGCAGTCCAGCAGATAGGGCAGATATACCCCGTGGTTGTCCGACAGGGCCAGCTCCTCGGTGAGCTCCCGGGCCACGGGCCTGGCAGTGGGCTCCGTCACCGGCACGGGGGTGGGCGTTACCTCCGGGGTGGCAGTGGGCTGTGGGGTGAAGGTGGCGGCAGCGCTCTCCGGCCCGCTTTCCGCGCCGGAGCAGCCGGCCAGCGATATGCAAAGCGTCAATATCAATAAGGCAAGGAAAACTTTTTTCACCTAATTCTCCTTAAACTGTTCCTTTGCGGGAGCAATAATGATATAATGATTGGATGTAACCGTTAGTTTGGCCTAATAACTTTACCTCTTTTTTCCCGTTTGCGCAAGAGCGAAAACGGGCAGGAGCCGAATATGCGTAAAAATCATTCTGTGTCCGGCCCTCTCCGGGGCGTCTGGCTGGTCCTGGCGCTGGTGCTGATGTGCCTGGGAGGCTGCGCCGCCCAGGGGTCCGCCCCCGCTCCCTCCGCCGCCCCCGCGGCCGCAGCGACCCCCGTCCCCGGCCCCACCCCCGTGCCGGAGGTGTCCGTGGGGAGTCATTCCTATGCCGCCGACAGGACCGAGCTGAACCTGAGCTGCCGCATGAGCCTGGATGAGCTCACGGAAATCATCGGGCAGTTTCCGCAGCTCCGCTATGCCGCCTTTTACGGAGGCGGCGTGACGCTGGAGCTCCAGGAGGCGCTGACCGGGCGCTTTCCGGAGGTCACCTTCCGCTGGGACACCGCTCTGCTGGGGCGGGTGATCCCCTATCACGCAAAGGATATGTCCTTTGCCGGGCAGCCCCTGACGACGGAGGATCTGGCGGAGATCCGGCGGGCCGCGGCCCTTCTGCCCTGGCTGGAGCGGGTGGACCTCAGCGGATGCGGGCTTGACGACAGCGAGCTCCACGCGCTGGATGAGGATCTCGGAGACATAGACGTGATCTGGCCCATTTCGGTTTACGGAGTGGAGTGTCCCTCCAACGCCGCGGAGATAGACATCTCCGGCGCCAGAGTCCGGGATGGCGGGGCGGAGATCGAAGCGCTGCTGCCCCTGTTCTCCCGGGTGGAAAAGGTTATCATGTCCGACTGCGGTCTCTCCGACGAGGAGATGGACGCCCTCGACAAAAGGCATGAGGACGTCCGCTTTGTGTGGACGGTGCATTTTTCCGTGTGGTCCCTGCGCACCGACGCCGATTATTTCATTGCCAACAAGCCCGTGGAGCACGGTCTCCTGACCAGCCCCCAGGCTCAGCCTCTCCGCTACTGCACAGATCTGATCGCGCTGGATCTGGGCCATAAAAACCTGACCGACCTGTCCTTCCTCTATCCGCTGACCAAGCTGCAGTTTCTGATCCTTGTGGGCAACGACATCAACGACATCACCCCCATCGGGGCGCTGCCGGAGCTCAAATACCTGGAGGTGTTCTGGACCAAGATCGAGGACATCTCCCCGCTGATAAACTGCAGGAAGCTGTTGGATCTGAACATCTGCTACATATACTGCAAGAGCGACAGGGCCTATGAGACGCTGATGCAGATGCCCTGGCTGGAGCGGCTGTGGTACTGCGGCAACGCGCTGACCGGAGAGCAGATCGAAAACCTCCGGGCCCTTATGCCGGAGTGCGAGATGTTCCTGGAGCCCCACGCCGAGTCCACCGGCGGTGGCTGGCGCGACCATCCCCGTTACTTTGAGATGCGGGACATATTCGAGATGTACTACATGCCCGGCGGCACCAACGGCGTGGATGAGTTCGGGCAGCAGATCATCATACCGGGGTGAGCGGCATGAAGGAAAAGACTGCCTCCCACGGAGGCTTGTGGACCGTGGTGGTGCTCTCGCTGTTCCTGACGGCGCTCGTGGGCTCCACCGTACTGCTGGGCATGCATCAGTCCGCCCAGCGCTCCGCCCAGGGCGAGGAACCGGCAGCCTCTCCGAACCCCACCGCCTTTCCCGGCGTCATGATAAACGGGACGCTGTACGCTCCCGACACGATCAGCGTCAGCGAGACCGGAAAGGGCATGACCGTGTCGGAGCTGCGCGCCGCCCTCTCCCTGCTCCCCGACCTGGAGCGGGTGGAGCTGTCCGAGCCGGACCTGACGCCGGAGGAGCAGGTAGCTCTCAAGCGGGTGTTCCCGTCGGTGGAGTTCCTGTGGCCGGTGGACGTGTTCGGCCATCGGGTGATGTCCGACGTGCGCTCGCTGTCTCTGGCGGGCCGGACGGATCTGACGGCGGATTCCCTGCGCATCCTCCGGGAGCGGGCGGAGCTGCTGTACGCTCTGGAGTCCGTGGACCTGACCGGCTGCGGCCTGGCTGACCTGGACCTGCACTCCCTGGACACGGCTCTGCCTGATACGGATGTAATCTGGACCATGCGCGCCTACGGCCGGGAGATCTGCTCCACCGATACGCTTGTGGATCTCCGGGGCATCACCGTAAAGGACAAGGGCGCCCAGATAGAGGCCCTCCTGGCGTATCTTCCCCATCTGGAAAAGGTGGATATGTGCGGCTGCGGTCTCTCCAATGAGGAGATGGACGCGCTGAACCGGCGCCACGAGGGCGTCCGCTTCATCTGGATGGTGAACATCCTGACGGCCACCATCCGCACCGACTCGGATTTCTTCATCCCCTACCGCTCCAGCGGCGTGAAGCAGACAGGCATCAACGCCGGCTACAAGGCCCTCAAATATTGCCCCGATCTCATCGCCCTGGACGTGGGCCACTCCCACAGCCATGATTTCAGCTACCTGGATGTGATGCCGCATCTGAAGTATTTCATCATGGTGGAGTGCTACCCCACGGACATGAGACCGGTGGGAAGGCTGCAGGAGCTGGAGTGGCTGGAGATGTTCCAGTGCATCACGAAGGACATCTCCCCTCTGGTGAACTGCACCTCTCTCCGGGATCTGAACGTGTGCTACGTGGTCTGTCCCCGGGACAACATGTTCGATACCCTGCGGCAGATGACCTGGCTGCGGCGGCTGTGGTGCTCCGGCACCTCCATGACCAAGGCCCAGATCGCTGCTCTCCGGGAGGCGCTGCCCAACACGGAGATCTGGTGCAAGTGGGGCGATGAGTCCACCGGCGGCACCTGGCGCTTCGACGAAGACTATTACGACATGCGCGACGCCTTCCACATGTACTACATGGATATCACCGGCAACAAGGTCCGGCGCAAGACGCCGGAGGAGCTGCAGGCCATCCACGATAAATTCTGGAAATAACAGACCCTGGAGGTGCCTATGAGCGGTAAAAAGAAGAAAAAGACCCCCTGGCTGCTGGTAGTGCTGCTGTTGCTGCTGCTCTCTCTGGCCGGGGCTGTGGCCGTATTCCTCAACAGCCACGTCTTCGTCGCCGGCCGGGTGGTCTCCACAGAGGTCACGGAGCTGGACCTCAGCGGCCGGGAGGTCGGGTCCCTGCTCTCCCTCAAGCGCTGCCGGGATCTGAAAGAGCTGGACCTTCGGGGCTGCGATGTGTCCGAGGCGGACCTGGCTGCCCTGCGGGAGGCCCTTCCCGCGTGCGTCATCCGCTATGATATCATCGTGGGCGAAAACCGCTACGATGCGGATACGGCGGAGCTGACGCTTCCCGACCTGCCGGAGGACTGGAAGGCCCTGACAAAGCTGGCCTCTCTGCGCTCGCTGACGGTGGAGCGCTGCACCAATCCCTCCGCCATGGCCGAGCTGCAGCAGGCCCTGCCGTCGTGCGCCATGGACTGGAAGCTGGGGCTCGGGGGCGAGTGGTTCGACGTGAACACCGAGGACATGCGCCTCACCCTTCCCGACGTGGGCAGCGCCGAGCTCCTCTCCCAGCTGCCCTGGTTCCCGGCGCTGAAAAGCGTCACCCTGGAAAACGCGGTGCTCTC
>JAEEGL016411183.1_pt1 | contig 21546 bp, 18 predicted proteins | sample 9134231 | NCBI WGS metagenome assembly JAEEGL01 (sample SAMN16246548, study PRJNA631951) | gut metagenome | biome: gut microbiome; feature: rumen; material: fiber-attached | host: Bos | place: Iran: Karaj | collected 2018-10
AGAGAAAAGATCATGAAGGTTTTGCTTGCAGGCGCATTCGGGAAACTGGGCACCGACGTTCTCAAAACGCTGGTGGACAAGGGCCACGAGGTCGTCGCCATCGATATGGTCGTGCGCGACATAGAGGAAATCGAAGGCAAATACACGAAGAAGCTGATCGATGTTACAAAGCCCGACCTGCTCAAGGGCGTATGCGAGGGCATAGACACGGTCGTCACCACCGTCGGCCTGACGCGCGGCGGCGTGGGCGTCACCAACTACGACATCGACTATCAGGGCAACCTGAATCTTCTCAACGAAGCGAAGGCTGCGGGTGTCAAAAATTTCGCGTATGTCTCCGTTTTGAAGGCGGACAACCCGCTCGCCAAAAATATCCCGATGCTCGATTCCAAGGCCATGCTGGAAAAAGAACTGAAGGCAAGCGGTCTGACCTATACGATCTTCCGCCCGACCGGCTATTTCTACGACATCGTCAAGGTGTTCAAGCCCATGATCGAAAAGGGCGAGGTCACCCTGCTCGGCAAGGAGCCGGTATCCTGCAACGTCATCGACACGCCGGACTTCGCGGAGTTCATCGAAGCGCATATGAACGACGAGAATCAAACCTACGATATCGGCGGCACGGAGACCTATACCTACGAAGAGATCGCCGACATGATGTTCGCGGTCAACAACAAGGCCCCGGTTGTCAAGCATGTCTCCCCGAAGGTCTTCGATATGATCATCTTCATCAACAAGCTCAAAAAGACCGGCAAGGCGGACATCATCCGCTTCTCCAAGTGGACGCTGACGCAGTCCATGGTCGCCTCCGTAAAATACGGTTCGCACAGCTTCAAGAAATACATCGAAGAAAACGGAAAGATTGGTGAATGAATATGTGGACGCTGCTTCTGATCCTTCTGGCCGTCTCGCTCGCCGCCTGCGCGGTCGGCTTTAAAAATTATATCTGGTTCCTCTCCGTCGGTTACGGCCTCGCGGTGGCCGCGCTCGGCGCCGCGCTGCTGATCCTGTTCGCTCCGGCGCTCTCGCTCGTCACGATCCTCGCCTGCGCCGTATTCATCCTCTACGGCTGCCGCCTTGCGGGCTTCCTGCTGTACCGCGAGCTGAAAAGCGGAAGCTATAAAAAGAGCATGGAAGGCGAAGTCGCCCAGAAGGTCCCGGTCTTCGTCATGATTTTCATGTGGATCGCGGTGGCCGCGCTCTATGTCCTGCAGGTCAGCCCGGTCTTCTCCCGCCTGTACAACGAGTCCGCGGATCTTTTCGTCCCGCTCCTCGGCATTCTCATTTCCGTGATCGGCCTCGTGATCGAAGCGCTGGCGGATATCCAGAAATCCGCGCAGAAGAAAGAAAACCCGAAAATGGTCGCCATGAAGGGTCTATACAAGATGGTGCGCTGCCCGAACTACTTCGGCGAGATCCTGATGTGGACGGGCGTATTCGTCGGCGGCCTGACGACCTATACGGGCTTCTTCCAGTGGTTTGCCGCGATTTTCTCCTACGTCTGCATCGTATTCATCATGTTCAACGGCGCCCAGCGTCTGGAAAAGCGCCAGAACAAGCGCTATCTTACGGAGCCTGTCTATCAGGAGTACGTCAAACGCACGCCGATCATCCTCCCGCTCGTTCCGATTTATCATCTGGCGGGCAAAGAAGAGGAAGAGAAAAAATAAGTGCCTCGGCGGCGTAAATGGAAATAACTACGCAAAAGGCCTGTGCTTCGCGCACAGGCCTTTTTCTGTCACCAATCCGTATCGTGCGTGCCGCCGCAGGCGTCATACACTGCGTCAAAGACTTCTCCGGGCATCTTTACGAAATACCAGGACACGGTACCCGCATAGCTGACATAGCCGCCCTCGATCAGGCGAAGCGGGATCTCGGTCCCGTCGTCCATATACAGGATCAGATGCGCCTGATTCGGATTTGTATAGATCGTGCTTTTCGGGTGATCCTCGTAAAACGGCGCATCCGGCGTCCAGGCGTCGATGAACAAGCCTTGATCCAGCGCGTCCAGGAACGCTTCCCATACGGACGGCTCGAGATCCGCATCGTGCAGGATCTGTTTCGCTTCGTTCCAGTCCTCATGGCTCTGCCACAGGATCGACTCGATCCTGCCGCGCATACGCAGCCGCGTTTCGAAGAGATCATAACCCGTGACCAGCGTGATGCCGTTGAGCCGATCCATGAAGACGATCTCCTGCTCCGTCTTCCCGGTCTCATCGGTATATTCGTTTCGTATGCACAGCCGGAAACCGGGATCATAGCCGTTTACGGTATAGACCTCCCCTTCCACGGTGGAGGCAAACTCCCGCGTATATTCGTCCTGCGTCGACCATACGGATATGGATCCCGACGCATTCCCGAGATGCTCCCCGACCAGCGGCGCAACGACTTCGGCGTCCTGTCCGGAATACCACCGGTTCTGCGTATAGATCCCGCCGCGGTAAACGACCAGTCCCATCATATCCATTTCGACGCCGTCTTCGACCTCGGGAAGCTCGATCGCCGGGATCTCGATCCCCCGGATCGGTTCGGGGCCGGGATCGACGTAGCCCTCGTCTCCCGGCTTCAGGATGGGCTGCGGCGGGATGGACTCCGGTTCCGGCTCACGCTCTATTGTCCCGTCCGGGCTCGGTATGGGCACGGACGCCGTTTTCGAGAACAAGTGCGGATAGACAAGAAAAGCTCCGATCAGGATCGCAAGGCAAGCCGCGGCGGAAAATGCCGCTTTCCAAATCCTTCGGCTGTTCCCGTTCTTTTCCGCTTCTTCGATATACCGCGCGTCTATGCTGCCGACAGCATCGAGAAAATCCAGTCCGTTCATACCGTATACCCCTCCTTTTCCAAATCATTCCTAAGCCGCTCCCGAAGCCGGAACAGCATGGATTTGACCTTGCTCTGTGAATAACCGAAACGTGCGGCGATCTCCGGGATCGAATCCATATACCAGTAGCGGCGGACAAAAACGCTCCGCTGCGGCGCTGTACAGCGTGACAGAAAGAGATCGATCTGCGCGGTCAGTTCCCGTGCTTCGAGCTTTTCCTGCGCATCGGAGCCGTCGGGAATACACTGCTCAAGCTCCTGCGTAAGTGTATAGACCGCTGCGTCCCGTTTCAGACTGTGACGCTTCCTGTATCGGTCTATCGCCAGATGCCGCGTGATCCGCCCGAGGAACGCGAAGAACCAGCTGTGCGGCTCATTCGGCGGGATACGGTTCCACGCCTCAAGATAGGTATCGTTTTCGCATTCTTCCGCCGCCTGCCCGTCTTCCAGGATCCGGTCGGCGATATGCCGAAGGCGTGCGCCGTATTTTTCGGATGTGCACACGATGGCGGATTCGTCTCTGCGCAAATACAGCTCTACGATCTGCGCGTCTTCCATCCTGGATCCCTCCTTTCACTCTATACAGCGTATTATTCCGTCCATTGGTTTCACGATTTAAGCAATTCTTTTCAATGCCGACAGAAGCTTGCGAAAACAGGAAAAATCCTGTATACTGATATAAAAAGATCCTCTCTACGGAACGGAGTACGGTATGAAGATCCGCTGCGAATACTGTGACAGTTTTATAAGCGATACGGATGAAAAATGTCCCTTCTGCGGCGCGCCGAACGGTCATCTGGCGCGCGCAGCGGCAGGCATCCCAAAGACGGTCGAAGAGCTTCGCGCTTTTGCGCAGGCGCATAACCTGCCGCTTGAGAAGATGCGCTTCTTCCTCGGGGAAGATTACCGCGGCGCCAAGGCGTACGGCATTTTCAAGGACGAAAACGGGGATTTCATCGTATACAAAAACAAGGCAAACGGCGAACGCGCCGTGCGCTACCGCGGCAAGGACGAAGCTTATGCCGTGAATGAGCTCTGGCAGAAAATGCGCTCGGAGATCCAGACCCAGCGCGCGCATCAGACGCCCCGGAGCACCTCCGCGGCGCCGGTCAAAATAAAAAAGAACCGCACCGGACTGTACATACTTGCCGCCATCCTTGCGTTTTTGTTCCTGAGCGCTGTCTTTGACGAAAACAAACCGGACCGCGGATACTACAGCTACGGCGACAGCTATTATTACTACGATACTTCGGACTGGTATGTCTCTGACGCAGCCGCCGACGACTGGGAATGGACGAACATCGACGATGGAAGCCCCCTCTATTCCGATTACGAGGACTATTACACCGGCTCCTATTCGGACGGCGCGGATTACGAAAGCTTTTACGACAGCGATTATTACGCGGATCATTATGAATATCCCGATTCGGATTCCGGTTCGGGCCTAGGCGACTGGTTCAGCGATTGGGACGACAGCGACTGGGACTGGGACGACAGCGACAGCTGGGACAGCGATTCTTCCGATTGGGACAGCGACTGGTAAGATACGTATTTATTATAGATGAGGAGGATATAGTATGGCAATATTGGAGACAAAGATCCGTACCGGCGCGGTGCGCGGTTTTCAGACAGAGACGTCCGGGATCAGCGCCTTTTTGGGTATCCCTTACGCCAAGCCCCCGATAGGCGAGCTTCGCTGGCGCGCCCCGGAACCGGCCGAGGCCTGGGACGGCGTGCGCGAATGCCTCGATTTCGGCTTTTCCTGCTGGCAGCGGGACAATGCCGGATCCCCGGGCTTTCAGTTCCAGATGGAGCACAATCCGGTCAAGCCCCGTCCTCTGCGCATGGACGAAGACTGCCTTTCCCTGAACGTATGGACCCCGGCGGAGAGCGCACAGGAGAAGCTGCCGGTCATGGTCTGGTTCTACGGCGGCGGCCTGCAGGGCGGCACCACGGACGACATCCTTTTTGACGGCGAAGGCCTGTGCCAGTACGGCGTCGTGCTCGTCACGGTCAACTACCGCACCGGCGTCTTCGGCTATTTCGGCCATCCCGAACTGGAAAAAGAGAACGAGCACGGAAGTTCCGGCAATTACGGCCTGCAGGATCAGATCCTTTCCCTTTTCTGGGTCCGGGACAATATCGCCGCATTCGGCGGCGATCCGGACAACGTCATGATCTTCGGCTGCTCCGGCGGCGGAAGAAGCGTACAGGGCATCTGCTGCTCCCCGCTGACGAAGGGCCTTGTGAAGCACGCGGCCATCCACAGTGCCGGCGGCCTGAACCCGGACTACAGCCTTGCCTATGACAAGATCAAAGCCTACGGAGGGGAATTCGTCGCTTTCTGCGGCAAGGAAGACGTCGCCGGACTGCGCGAAGTTCCGGCGAAGGAACTCCAGGAGAAATATCAGGAATTCCGCAAGCAGTTCAACATCACCGGCGACGGCTATGTCCTGCCCTATACGATGGACGAGATGGTGCGCCGCGGCGAGCAGGCGGATATCGACTATATCCTGAGCACGATGAACCACGAATTCCGCCGTCCGCTGCGCGAGCCGGTCACGCTCGCCAATTTCTCCCCGTCCATGTTCGGCCCGCGTACGGCGATCTTCGGAAACGTCTGCAAGCCGCAGACCGACGCGGAAGCCGCCGATTTCGTCGAGTGGTCGGAGGCCTATGAAATGAAGTCCGCGCAGCTCGGCTGGGCGATCCTGCAGGACAGACAGGGCAAGAAGCCCGCCTATGTCTGCACCTTCGACCATCCCCTGCCCGCTTCCGACATCGCCGCGCACGGCTGCGACCAGCACTATCTGTTCCACACCCTGCGCAAATACTGGAACCCCGCGACGGAAGCAGACGAAAAGCTCTCCCGCATGATGATGCTGCGCTGGACGAACTTCGCCAAGACCGGCGATCCGAATGGCGAAGGTCTGGAGAAATGGACGCCCTTTACCAAGGACAGCCCGCTGACCTTCTCGATCGAAGCCGATCACTGCGAGATGCGCGACCGCACGGTTCCCGTGATGGAGCGCACGGTCGCGGCCTACATCGAAAACCGCCGCGAATAAGATTCGTTTATCCGGAAAGCCTCCGTTTTACCGCGGGGGCTTTCCTTTTTCCTCCGCGCAGCCGCCCCGCATCCTGTTCTTTTCGCGAAAAGTCCTGTTATTCTTACGAAAATCGATATTTATCCGGGATTTTCCGCAGATGATCATCCCAAAACCCTATCTGTTCGCAAAAATGAAATATACGCTTGCATGTTTCGGGGTTTTCTGCTATAATACTGTCCAGGACTTTTAAAAAAGGAGTTGCAAATCAAAATGAACAAAACCGAACTGATCAAGAAGCTCGCTGAAGAAGCTTCCCTCACCAAGAAGCAGGCTGCCGCAGTCCTCGACTGCGTTCTGGATTCCGTCGTCAGCGCTGTCGCCGCCGGCGAAAAGGTCGCCCTCCCCGGCTTCGGCACCTTTGAGAAGAAATACCGTCCGGAGCGCACCGGCCGCAACCCGAGAACGGGCGAAGCCACGGTGATCGCCGCCTCCAGCGCACCGGTCTTCAAGGCCGGCAAGGCTTTCAAGGATCAGGTAAACAAGTAAAATTTTCCTGCAGACTGCCCCGTTTAACGGGGCAGTTTTGTTCATGCACAGAAAGGAGCTCTATGCTATGAAAAAGGATCTCTTTGCCCCCCGCCCGCCGATGGGCTGGAACAGCTATGACTATTACGATACGACGGTGGACGAAAAAGCCGTGCGCGCCAACGCCGAATACATGGCGAAGCATCTGAAAAAGCATGGCTGGGAATATGTGGTCATCGACATCCAGTGGTATGCGCATGAACCGGGCACGCAGCGCAAGCGTTTCCAGTACATCCCGTTCTCAAAGCTGGAGATGGACGAATACGGCCGCCTGCTGCCCGATCCCGCGCGCTTCCCCTCGAGCGTGAACGGCGCGGGCTTCAAGCCGCTCGCCGATTACGTCCATTCGCTCGGCCTGAAATTCGGCATCCACATCATGCGCGGCATCCCGCGCATGGCGGCGCATCTGCATCTGCCGGTGCTGGGCGGCGATACGACGGCGAACGAGATCGCCGAAGCCAATTCCATCTGCCCGTGGAACCCGGATATGTACGGCGTGGATTACCGCGTGCCTGGCGCGCAGGCGTATTATGATTCCATCCTTGCGCTGTATGCCGACTGGGGCGTGGATTTCATCAAATGCGACGATATCTGCGTCACGTCCGCCGGACGCAAGGGCATCTTCCCGCGCAGTGAGGAGATCCGCATGCTGTCCGAGGCCATCGAGCACTGCGGCCGCGACATCGTGCTGAGTCTGTCGCCGGGCGGCGCGCTGCTCTCGGAAAGCTGGACTTATGCGCGTTACGCAAATATGTGGCGCATCACGGGCGATTTCTGGGATTCCTGGCCGCAGCTGTATAAAATGTTCGAGCGCTGCGAGCAGTGGCAGGATCATGTGCGTCCGGGACGCTGGCCGGACTGCGACATGCTGCCGCTCGGCAAGGTCGGCCGCGGCTTCGGAGAAGAGCGCGACACCGGCTTCAACCGCGAAGAGCAGAAAACGATGCTGACGCTGTGGACGATCTTCCGTTCCCCGCTGATGCTGGGTGCGGAGCTCACGATGCTTGACGAGACGACGCTCGGCTATATCACGAACGACGATCTTCTGCGCATGAATATTTACGGCACGCAGGCGCATCAGGTCGCGCGCTCGGAGCAGGAAGCCGTATGGGCTTCCCGCGACAGCGAGACCGGCGAGATCTATGCCGCGCTGTTCAATATTTCGGACGAGGAGCGCCGCGTCTGCGTAAGTCTTGACGCGCTTGACGCCGCCGCGGGCGAAGCAAAGGAGCTTTGGTCCGGCGAGACCGTATCGGCCGACGGCGCGCTCAGCGCGGTCCTTCCGCCGCATGCCGCCGCGGCTTTCCGCCTGAAAGCGAAATAAAACGACCTTCCATCAATCAAAAAATCCACCTGCCTGAGGGCCGGTGGATTTTTGTTTTGCTGTCGACCCGGATGATCACAGGTTTACATAATCTTTATAATCGTTGAAGATCAGGAATTCGGCGGGTTCGTCCTCCTCGATCTCCGGGATACGGCTCTGCGCGTCGTAGAAGCGGTTGTCCACGGTATCGTCATTGGTCGAAGAGACCTCAAACAGCATGACCGGGCCTGTCCCGGGGATTCCGATCCACTGGTGATACTGCCCCGGCATCAGCGTAATGCTGGTACCCGGCGTCAGCACGACCTTGCCGCCCGCCGGCACGCTGACGCGCTTGCCGTCGAGGGTCAGATGCACGTCGTTTTCCTTATCCAGCTCACCGTCCGGGAGGGAATTATAGACGGTGATCTCCAGATCGCCGCCGCCGCGGTTGATGATGTCCTCCATCTTGCTCCAGTGGAAATGGAACGGCAGCGTCTGCCCGTCGCCGACCAGCAGCAGCTTTTCCGCATAGGGCTTGGGATACAGCGCCTTGTTGTTGAAGTTTCCGTTGCGGAACGTGAAAATCAGCAGGCCGGTCTCGGCGAAATTGCCGCCGAAATCGCTCACGTCCCAGCCGAGCATATTGTCGACCAGCTCGCGCTGATCCTCGCCCAGCGCGCGCCACTGGTCAGGCGTCCATCTGGCAAAGGCCGGGAAGCTCAGCCCGCGCCCTTCCACAAGGGCGATGCAGTCGCGGATGGCCTTGTTCAGTTCTGATCTTTTCATGCGTTTTCCCTCACTTTATCTCAAGTATTGTATAGATCCCTGCATTTTCCACGGTCAATACGCCGTCCGACAGGTTCACGCGCAGATCGGGGTTTTCGGGGAAGCTGTGCGCCTGCACCTGCGCCGCGGCGAAACGAAGCGAGAAGGACAGCTTCGGCAATTCGTCGATACGGTGCGTTTCCTCGTTATAGCGGTAATTGACCAGATGCAGCGCTTTTCCCTCCGCCGTTTCGCGAAGATCGATGCCGTAATCCGGGGACTGCGGTGCAGTCAGGAAGCTCTCGTCCGCGGCAAGCCGCGCAAGCAGCGCATCGCGCGAGGATTCGTCATAGGCCGTTTCCGTCTGCAGCGCGGCGGCTTTGCGTTCGTACGACAGGACCGTCCCGCCTGCGGCGGCATACTCGTTCAGCACCTGCGCGTTACGGTCGTCCATCAGGAAGGCGTCCGGCACGACCACGGTCGAATACGGCGCAAGCCTGTCTGCCGTCAGCGGTTCGTCCGCGCTTTCGAACAGGACGTTGTACAGCACATGCCGGTCGGACAGATCCTGCACAAGCTCGAAAAAGTGCCGGAAATTGCCCTGCCCGGTAAAACCACCCTGTTTCCCGAGATCGACCACGCCGGAAAGATCGGGACGCGGCGGCTTTCCGTCCGGGAAATACGGCTCGGAGACGGAATTTTCATAGGCGGAGGGCGAATCATAGACGACCGCGATGGACGCGCAGTGCGTCTTTCCGAACAGCGCCTCCTTCTCATCCAGCCACGGGCCGAGCTTTTTCAGCACGCGCAGATCGGGCCAGAACGCGTCCTTCACCTGATTCTGCAGCCAGGAACCGTACGGGAACGCGACATGGAAACCGTGCGCGATCGGCTCCAGCGCAAAGAGGATGAAACGGTCGTTGATGCCGTCCTTGATGTCGGTGACGATCGAACGGATATAGGCGTTCGGGTCTTCCGTGAAGCAGCATTCTTTTCCGTTGAGCCAGCCCGAAGCGAAGCGGTACCAGCCGTCCTGCCGAAGCTGCAGATTCGTCTTTTCCCCCGCAAGGATATCCAGATGCTTTTTCACGCTGTCGCCCAGCGGATAGCACTGGTAGAGGTTCGCGGTGACGGGGAAATCCTCGCCGCGCGTCTTTTTCGCATAAGCCTTCGCGTGCTTGGCAAGCTCCGAGCACACCCATTCCACGCTCTCCATCTGCATATCGAAGAAAGCGCGGTAAAGCGGGACGTCCCAGCGGTCGTTGCCGTTCCCGGCAAGAAGATCTTCGTCGTGATATCCCTTGGAGAGCAGATAAGCGCGGTAATCAAAGCTGTCAAGCTCCCCCGCGTCGGCGGGAAGCGGGATATTCTTCTTTTTGAGATAGCGGCGGAATTTCATCACGCCTTCGCGGCAGAAGCAGCCCGCGTTGCTGGTCAGATGCTTCTGCGTATCGTATTCGTCGATGTGCAGGCCGCCCGCGCCCGCGTCGATCATCATCTCCACATCGCGCTGCATATAGGCAAGATAGGAATCCTTGTTCGCGCACGGCGTATAGCATTTGTGATCGTGTCCCGGCGCCATCAGCCATGCGGAGAGGATGTTCCTTCCCTCCAGAGAGACGCCCTTGAATTCCTCGAGATAATCCCCCACCGTCTCGCCGAGGCCGTTTTTCAAGCCGTCCGGGAAATACTTTTCGATCGGCGCAAACAGTTTGGGATACCGGTTCGTCGAAAGCTCGGACATGCCGATATAGCCGCGGTGTTCGGATGCGCCGCGCAGGATGTTCAGCGACAGAAGCTTCGATTCGTCCTCGTTAAACTCCGCTCCGAACTCCCAAAGCTGTCCCTTCCACAGTACGGCGAAGACTTTGATCCCGCGCTTGCGGCATTCTTCGCAGAATTCGCGGTCGTTCATGAAGCCGTACAGGCGCAGGCGCGGCGGCGTATCGTCGTTTGCTTCGAGATCGAGATACGGAAGGCCGATCGCGCCCGACCCGAGACAGGACCAGATCAGCATATTCGCGCGGATGTCCGTGATGTCCTCGATCATCTGCATCTTCTTCATCGGAAGCGACGGATGGTAATTCCACATGTCGCGGTACCATCCCATGAAATAAAGACCTTTGTTCATGGCTTGCTCTCCTTATATTTGATCCGGGTTTTTGGGAAAAACCCCGCCGATCGAGAAATGCTCTGCCGGCGGGGTCCGAGATTCAGGCTTTGTCGTAATACTGATCGAGCACGTCGCTGACAGTCTGCGTCCATACGATCAGATTGGAAGGATCGTTCGATACGGTGCTGATATCCTTCAGCACCAGCTCATACGGCGTACCGTACTGCAGGCAGGCCTTGACGGTTTCCTCGATCTCGCGGCGGATGACCTCAGGATCCGTCTTGATGGCGACGTTGGCGGGATTCGGCTTGCGCGCGAGGACATATCCCCCGCCCATGCGTTCGCACATCGGCTCGACCTTCGCCCACGGCGAACAGCCGATCTTTCGGATATTCGGGATCTTCATGACCGCATCCATCTTGTTGTCCAGCGGCTCGCAGCAGCCGAAATACGTATAGGCGAAGCGGCCGGAGATCTGAAGGATCGGATCGATCGCAAATTCCTCGAACATGGCGGGCGAAACGCTGCCGAGCGACTGCGCGTTGTCGCGGAACCATACGCCCTTCAAGCCGTCTTCCGCACGCAGACCGGAGGTCAGGATCGGCACGCAGTGGAGACTCGGAACGGTCGGATCGGCCTCAAGGTTTTTCTCCACGAAATCCAGCTCCGCGTTCAGCGCGTCGATGAATTTCTGAAGGATCGCAAGCGTATACTCCGGCCGGTCGTAGAGATCCATATAGATGGCCTGCATGCCGCGCAGAAAGGTGATCTCGTCCCACGCGTCGAGATAGATGCCGCCGTAGCCGTAGACCTTGATCGGCATCGTATCGCCGAGAAGCTCCGAAACGAAGGCCTCGCGCTGCGCGTCCAGCTCCGGATCGAGGGAAAACTCCGGGATGCGGAACTTTTCCAGCATGGATTCGTCCTCAAGCGCATCCGTCAGCTTTCTCGAAATGATGTTGTTCTGGTCGTCGGTCTGGCGCGTCTCGTATTCCGGCCGCTCCACGCCTATACCCGTGGAATGCACGGTGCGCTTGATGCGGAAATACGGCTCGGCAAAGGAATCCGCCTTGAAATGCTTCATATAGAAGATCCCTCTGCGCAGTTGGGTCTCCACGGCCCTCTCCCGCTCGCCCTCGCATTGGCAGACAAGCTCCCCGTCGATATCCATCTGGTACCACGGGATCTCCTCCAGAACGACCGGCGGACGGCCGGGCTTCAGATCGTTGCAGTCGTACATGCGCTTTACGCCGCGCGCATGATAGTCGGAATTTACATACTGCATATAGGTCCTGGCAAGCTCGCGGACGATCTGTTTATCCTTCTGTGAAATCATACTTATCCCCTACCTTTCCGTTTCCCGGGGCTCAATCCGCCGGCCGGTGAAACAGGTTTTCTTTTTCTTCATCATAGCATACGGGATCGGAAAAAGAAATGCCTTTCTGCAAAATTGTTATAAAAATATGCATTATCGATTTCATTTATTGAAATTTTCCCGCTTTGGATTGTGTTTTGTTCCGGCCTGTGCTAAAATCAGAGAAAAAGGACGGATCTCCAGAAGAAAAGGAGCTCGGAATATGGAAAACAGGATTTTTACCGCCGCAGGGCCGACCTATTATGAAGTGAAGGACCATCTGTTCGATCAGTACGCTTTTCCCGCCTACGACGACGGCACCGGTCTTTCGCGTGAAGCGCTGGAAGAAGGCTTCGAGAAGCTTCTGACGGAATATGACTCTCTTCCGCCCGTCACGCGCAAAGCAAAGCTTTTCGGCTATATTCTCGAAAACGCCCGCATCGACGTCGATCCGACGGACTGGTTTGCCGATCATTTCGATCATGCCGATCATATCCTCTACCGCCTGCATGAAAGACGCCGTCGCGAACAGGGCGAGAACGTGATCCCGGAGGAAGCCGGGATCCTGCGCAAAGCCTACAAGACAGGCGCGTTCTTCGCGGAGCTGGATCTGGGGCACATCTCCCCCGGCTGGCGTTTCCTCCTGGAAAAGGGCATCCCAGGCATCATGGCCGAGGCGCGGGAAAAACTCGCCGTCTGCGAAGACGAAGTTTCGCGCGTCTACTATGAAGCGGTGCTCGAGGTCTATACGTCCGCGCTTCGCTATATGGAACGGCTGGAGACGCAGGCAAAGCGCATGGGCGCAGAGCATCCCGAATGCGCCGACCGCATGGACAAGCTTTCCGCCTGCCTGCATGCGCTGCGCGGGCGCGCGCCGGAAACGCTGTATGAGGCGCTGGAACTTGCCTATATCTTCCATCAGCTCATCGAATTCGAAGGCGAATATGTACGCTCCATGGGCAGCTTCGAATGGAATTTCGGTCGCTTCTACGAGGCCGATCTCGCCGCCGGACGCATCACGCAGGAGGATGCGCGTGAGCTGATCCGCTTCTTCTGGATGAAATTCTACGCATGGACGCGCGGCTCCGGCAACGGCAAAAACTTCTATTTCGGCGGCATGCGGGACGAGGAAACTGTCAATATCGGGCCGCTCTCCTACCTGGCGCTCGAACTGTTCTACGAACTCAACCAGACCGATCCGAAGCTGTCCATCAAGCTCGGCGAAAAGACGCCCGAGCCCTTCCGCCGCCTGATCGCAAAATGCCTGCGCGACGGCCGCACGAACATGGTCCTTGTAAATGACGACGAGACAATCCGGGCCGTGCGCGCCCGCGGCGTCGAGGAAAAGGACAGCTATGAATATCTGCTCATCGGCTGCTACGAACCGGCCATAGAGGGCAAAGAGGCCGCCTGCAACATGTGCGTCAAGTTCAATCTTGTCAAGCCCGTTGAGCTTGCGCTGTGGAACGGCGTCGATCCGATGACCGGCGACCGCATCGGCGTTGAAACCGGAAACTGCGAAGAATTCACGGATTTCGAGCAGTTCTATGCGGCTTTTGAGGCGCAGCTTGCGCATCAGCTCTCCCTTGTTCAGCACGCGATCCGCGGCTACGAGAAGCGCTGGGATGTGATCAATCCCTCGCCTTTCCTCTCCGCGACCTTCCCGCCCTGTCTCGAAAAAGGCCGGGACATCGGACAGGCCGGTCCCAAGTACAACAACACAGGCTCCATGGGCGGCGGACTTGCCAACGCGGCGGACTCGCTGACCGCGATCCGGCAGGTCGTATTTGAGGAAAAGCGCATGACCTTTGCGCAGCTTCGCGAGATGCTGAAAAACGATTTCGCGGGCTTTGAACGCGAAAGGCTGTATCTTGCCAACCGCGTACCGAAATGGGGCAACAACGACGCACGTGCCGATGAAATGGCAAAACGCGTCGCGGAAAGCTACACCTCCCGCGTGAACGGGCAGACGAACGGCCGCGGCGGGATCTTCACCGCCTCGATGTTCACCCTCGACCACTGCTTCGGGCTCGGTCACCGCACCGGCGCGACGCCGGACGGCCGCGCGCAGGGGCATTATATCGCCAAAGGCATCGGCGCGATGACCGGCATGGACAAGGCCGGCGTGACCGCGCAGATCAGCTCCGTCGCCAAGCTCGATTTCGGCCATATCCCGAACGGCTCCGTGCTTGACCTCTATCTCCATCCCTCCGCCGTGGACGGTGAAAAGGGAATCGAAACGCTTCTGCAGCTCGTGGACGCCTATTTCACGCAGGGCGGCTACGGCGTGCAGTTCAATATCCTGAACGCGGACGATCTGCGCAAGGCGCAGAAAAATCCCGAAGAATACCGGACGCTGCAGGTGCGCGTGTGCGGCTGGAACGTCTATTTCGTGACGCTGAACGAAGAACAGCAGAATCACTTCATTGAAACGACCATGCAGCTGGTGTAGACCATGAAGGGCTATATTTCCGACTACAAACGCATGAGCGTGCACGACGGGCCGGGCATCCGCACAACGCTGTTTCTCAAAGGCTGTCCTCTGCGCTGCCGCTGGTGCCATAACCCGGAAAATCTGCACATGACCCCGACGCTGAGCTATACGCAGAAATTGTGCGTCGGCTGCGGCGCCTGCGCCGCCGTATGTGAGCGCGGCGTGCACAGACTCGATGCGCTTGCGCACCATATCGATTTTTCGCGCTGCACCGCCTGCGGCGCGTGCGTAAAGGAATGCTATACTGGGGCGCTCAAGATCTTCGGACAGGAGGCGCAGCCGGAAGACGCCGCCGAAAAGCTTCTCGAGGACCGCGCTTTCTATGAAAGCTCGGCGGGCGGCGTGACGTTTTCGGGCGGAGAACCGCTTCTGCAGCCGGATTTCCTCGCCGCCGTCATGGCGATCCTGAAAGCGCAGGGCATCCACATCGCCGTGGATACCTGCGGCGAAGCGCCGTGGGATGCCTTTGAAAAAGTCCTGCCCTATACCGACCTTTTTCTCTTTGACGTGAAGCATATCAACTCCGGCGCGCATCAGGAAGGCACCGGCGTCGGGAACGAGCGGATCCTTGACAATCTCGGCCGTCTTTCCGAGATCGGCGCGCAGATCGAGATCCGAACGCCGGTGATCCCCGGCTATAACGACAGCCCGGACGTGCTTCGCCGCATCGCGGCGCTTCTTGCCGGTCTCAAGGGCGTGCGCACATGGCGGCTTCTTCCCTACCACAGCATGGGAAAAGCAAAATATGAAGCCATCGGCCTTGCCTACGGCATGCCGGAGCTCGAAATGCCGGACGTTTCCCGCATGCGCGCCCTGCAGGAAAGCCTGCGGGACGTTTTCCCGAACGTCATGCTCTCTTCGGATCTTGCCGAATAAAAAACCGCCGCTTCCTCCGAAAGCCGGAAGAAACGGCGGTATCTTTATGCGGTTTTATTTCCCGTCCGGGAAGCTTGTGAAATTGCCGCTTTCCATCTCGGGATAGCCGTACTTTTCCTTCGCGTCGGCAAACGCGCGGATCATGAAGGCCATGTTCCGGGCCAGATTGCGCATGGTCTGCAGGCCCTCCAGGTCCTTTTTGACGTCCTGCGCCGAATGGCCGTGCACCTGGTTCCAGTAAGTGCTGGACGCGACCGGCATGCCGCTGATCGTGAAATACTTGTTCAGCACGTCGAAGCTCGCCGTATTTCCGCCGCGGCGGCAGCTCACAACGCTCGCGCCGACCTTCATATGCTTGGAAAAATGCGAGCTGTAGAAAAGCCTGTCAAGCAGCGCGATCAGCGTCGCGTTCGGCGAAGCGTAATAGACGGGGCTTCCGATGACGAGCCCGTCCGCGGCCTCGAACTTCTCCGCGATCTCATTGACCGGATCGCTGTCGAACACGCACTTTCCGTTCTTGCCGCAGTAGCCGCAGGCCATGCAGCCGCGGATCGCCTGATTGCCCACCTGCACAAGCTCGGTTTCGATCCCTTCGGCCTCGAAAACGCCGATCATCTCTTTCAGCGCGGTCGCGGTGCAGCCGTTCGCGTGGGGACTTCCGTTGAGAAGCAATACTTTTGCCATACATAGATCTCCTTATATGTTTTTTTGTATTTTATCATAGAAACAAAGAAGTTTCAAGGTAAATATGACGCTTACCGGCCGTAGATGCGTGCCGCAACAGTTTCCGCGAAGCGTCCGAGACATCCCTTTTCATAGAGATACGTCAGGATCGTATAGCGTGGATTTACGCGCGCCGCGTGTTCAAAGGACCCGAGGAATTCTTCGCGGCTTATGCCGAGCTTTTCCTTCAGCGCCCAGGATCCCGCCTGCCGCAGGATCGCTTCGATCTCGTCGGGATCGGGCAGGGTGTAATGCAGATCGGAGAAATCGAACTCCTTCCCCGCCTCCTCGTACAGAAGGATCGCCGCGATCGTGCCGAAGCCCACGAAATTGCCGTGCAGCGGGCTTCCGCCGGGTTTGCCGAGCGCCTCGACCTCCCATACATGGGCAAGCTGATGCTCGCTTCCCGCACAGGGACGCGAAGTGCCGAACATGCTGATGGCCGCTCCGGCCATGACGAGCGTGTCCGCCATATCGCCGATTGCGGCGGCGTCTCTTGCCAGTACGCCGCGGTAATTGGCCTGACAGCGGCGCACGGCAAGCTCGATCAGGTCGGAAAGCTCCGCGCAGTAGTGTTCCTTCCCCTCCCGTGCGGCGAGGCGCCAGTCGGCCAGGGTCACATGCTTGCCGAGCACGTCGCCGACGCCCGAGGAGAGCATCTCCTCCGGCGCGGTGACGAGAAGATCCGTGTCCATGACGATGCCCCACGGGGAGCCGAGCGGCACGCTGCGCTTTTCATCCCCGCAGATGATGGCGGAGGTGGAGGACGCGTACCCGTCCATGGAGGGTGCGGTGCCGACGATCATATACGGCAGGCGGCAGCGCACGCTGACCGCCCGGCTTACGTCGTTCATCGTGCCGCTCCCGACCGCAATGAGCAGATCGGTTTCCTGCGGCATGGCGACGAGCAGCTCTCCGATCGCCGCCTCGTCCGTCACATAGTGCGCACGGCGGGAGAAAACATAGTTTTGTACCTTGCAGCCCGCGCCTTCGAGCAGCGCGCGCACGCGCTCCCCGGCAAGCGGATAGGTGTGGCTGTCGCCGATCAGAAAAACGTTCCTGCCCGAGAAATCCTTCACGATCCCGGGGATCTTTTCAAGCGCTCCCTGCCCGAGCGCGATATGTTCGATGGGTACCCGGTGCCTGCGTCCGCAGGAGCAGGCGTAGTCAAGACCCGCAAGCTTGTCCACGCGGAAATCCGGCTGCGTAAAAAACGATGCGCTGTTCATATTTGAAAAACTCCTTGGTTTTTCTTCAGTATACCATGCCTTCCGGCAGTATGTCCAGATTCAAAAAACATGGGAAAGAAGCATCCGTAAATCATCATCTTTTTTCGCTTTGGTATGGATTTTTTGAGATCCGTCCTGTATAATCAGAATAAAGAAAACCAAAAAGGAGCGAGCGTATGAATACGATCAACAGCGCCGAGCTTCGGCAGATGCTTCTTGCCGCGGCGGCGCGCATCATCAAAAACGAGCCCTACCTGACCCGCATCGACAGCGCCGTCGGCGACGGCGACCACGGCATCGGCATGAAAAACGGCATGACCGCCGTCACGCGCTTCCTTGAAAACGCGGACGGCACGCAGGATATCAACGCGCTGTACGCAGGCATCGCGGACGCGATGCGGCAGGCCATGGGCGGCGCTTCGGGCATGATCTTCTCGACGCTGTTCGCCGGAAAAGGCGAAGACGAAGCGCCCGCGCAGACGCTGACGCCGGAAAGCCTCGCAGCGCGCATGCGCGGCGGTCTGGAGGCTATTCAGGCGCTCGGCCACGCGCAGCCCGGCGACAAAACCATGGTGGATGCGCTTCTGCCCGCCGTGGAGGCCATGGCGCAGCATACGGACAGCTTTGAAGACCTGTTCACCGCGGCCGAAGCCGCGGCGCAGGCCGGCATGGAAAAGACGAAGGAGTATGTCGCCCGCTTCGGCCGCGCGAAAAACCTCGGCAAGCGCGCGCTCGGCCACGCCGATCCCGGCGCGGCGAGTACCTGGCTGCTTTTCCGCGCCATGCGCGACTTTGTGACCGGGGAAAGCTCCCCCGATCCCGAGGTGCCGGAAGCGGAGAAAGCGGAAAACGCCGGACACGGTGCGAGAAAAATGCTCATCAACGAGCCTGTTGACGTCGTGCGCGAAGAGGCCGAAGGCTTTGTCGCCGCTTTCGGGAAGGATTACGCCATCGTACCGGGCGTGAACGGCCTTGTGCGCCGCGAGATCCCGGAGGGAAAGACCGCGCTGCTGCTCGGCGGAGGCTCGGGCCATGAGCCGATGTTCGGCTTCATGCTCGGTGACAATCTGGCCGACGCGGCGGCGAACGGCAACGTGTTCACCTCCCCCGACCCGGTCACCATCGTGAAAACGGCGGAGGCGGCCAGCCGCGGCGGCGGCGTGCTGTTCCTTTACGGCAACTACGCGGGCGACAACATGAATTTCGATCTTTCGGCCGAACAGCTTGCCGCCGAAGGCATCCCCACGAAAACCGTGCGCGTGCGCGACGACGTCGCCTCCGCGCCGAAGGACCGCATCACGGACCGCCGCGGCATCGCGGGCGATCTGCTGATCGTGAAGATCGCGGGCGCGGCCTGCGCGGAACTTCCTCTGGAAGAAGCGTACCGCGGGACGGAAAAGGCGAACAAAAATCTCTGGACGGTCGGCGTCGGGCTTGCAGGCGCAACGATCCCCGGCCAGCGCGTCCCCATCTTCACCCTGCCGGACGATGAGATCGAATACGGCCTCGGCATCCACGGCGAGCCGGGCGTACGCCGCGAAAAGCTAAAGAAGGCGGACGAGATCACCGAGGCGCTGCTTGCTCCGATCCTCGAGGACAGCGGCATACAGGCGGGCGATGCGGTCGTCACCTACGTAAACGGCCTCACCAGCACGACGCTGATGGAGCTGATGATCCTGAACCGGCGTCTCAGGCAGCTTCTCGACGAAAAAGGGATCGTTGTGCACGACATGGACGTCGGCAGCTACGTCACGACGCTGGAAATGGCCGGTGCGTCCATCACGCTGATGAAGCTCGACGATGAACTGAAATACTACTACGACAAGCCCTGCCGCAGTCCCTATTACAACAAGTTCTGAACAAAGATCCCCCGCTCCGGTCCCGATGATCGAAGCGGGGGATTTCTCTATTCTTTTTCCGGTTTTGGCTTCATGCTCTCGCTGACGACGGCCGCGCCGATGATCAGCGCCGCGCCGATCCACCCGGCGAGCCGCATCGGCTCGTGCAGGAAGAGCACCGAGCAAAGCACCGAAACGACCGGCTCCAGGTATCCCAGGATGGCGATCGTCTGCACGGGCAGACTGCCCATGCCTCTGAAATAAAAGCAGTAGGCCACCCCCGTATGTACGACGGCGAGAAGCAGGACAAGCAGCACGGAGCGCACGTCCCATACGATCGCCCTTCCCCAATTATTGACGAGCACATACGGAAGGATCGTCAGCGCGGAGACGGCAAGCTGTATGACTACCCTGTCCAGCGCGGGGATATCGCGCAGCTTTCTGTTGCAGATGATGATGCCGACAAAACCCGCCGCAGCCAGAAGGCCCATGATCATGCCGGACACATTGCCGAGCTTTCCTTCAAACACACGGGATACCAGCAGGATCCCGACGAACGCCGCCGCGACGCAGGGGATCTTCCGTATATCCAAAGGCTCGCGCAGCACGATCGGCGCAAGCAGGATGACGATGATCGGCGCCATATAGTTGCATAAGCTCGCGATCGCCACTGTCGTCTGGGTATAGGCCATGAAAAGAAAGATCCAGTTCAGGCCCAGACAAACCCCGGACAGGATGAGCCAGCCCCGGTTTTTCCGAAGCGCGGCTCTGTCCAGACGCTCTCCCCGCATCCGAAGATACAGATAGATGGATCCGGAGCCGATCGCGCCGCGGCACAGGGCGACGATCTCGGTGGGGATGCGTACATAGCGCAGGAACAGTCCGATGGTGCCGTAGATCAGCACCGCCGTGATATATTGGACCCGCAGAGCGGTCTGGTTCACGCTTTCACCTTCCAAACGGCATACCGGCCAAAGGGCCGTATGCGGTCATGCCTCAAGATACATCCGGCGAAGCGTCTCCCGCTCCTCGTCCGTGATGCCGAGACCCTCCCGGATGAAATCGTCAAAGCTTCCGTAGTTATCCTCCGCGGTCTTATAGACGATCTCCGGATATTCTATATGCGTATCGATAAAGCAGCGCATGATCTTTTCCTGCGTTTCGTCCATGCTGCCGGTCTGGCGGCCTCTTTCCGCGACCTGTTCGCGAAGCTCATCGGCAAGATATTCGCCGCTGATCATGTAATCGGCCAGGATGTCCTCCTTCGCCACGCCGAGGATCTCCTGAATGAAGATCGCGGCGGTGCCGGTGCGGTCCTTGCCCGCGTAGCAGTGCCACAAAACGGCCTTCTCCCGCGGCTCCAGAAGCAGCCGTACAAGACGCGCGAACTGCGAGCGCGAATAATCGTTGGTCAGGAATGTGACATAGACACCCGCCATGCGCTGCAGCGCGGTCTCCGGCGTCATGGCCACCATGCCGCGGTCGGATTCCCTGTCGCGCGTCACGCCGGATTTGCGCATTTCGAATATGGGCAAATGCAGAAATTCCACGCCCTCCGGCACGGGATCGGGCGTTTCGGTGACCTCGTTCGACGAACGCAGATCGATGACGAGGCTTACGTTTTCCGCAAGCCATTCGGTATCCTTCAAAACATGCAGCTTGCCCGAACGGATCAGCTTTCCCGATTTGATCGTACGCCCGTCCTTCGTCTGCATCCCGCCGAGGTCGCGGGTGTTGTTCAGTCCGTCCACTTCCAGATGCCTGCTCAATATTCCGCCCATAATGATTCTCCTTCTCTGTCTGTTCTGTCTGCATTTTAGCATAAAAATCCGCGGGATTCAATATAAAAGCATCCGATGAAAAAAGCCGAAACCTGCGTTTCGGCTTTTTCCTTATATTCTTTTTCGCGTTTCTCGGGCGCTTACAGCGCTTTGAACACCAGCTGCGCGTAGTCGCAGAAGGCGGCTCTCCATACGCGCCACTCATGATAGCCGGGATAGATCTTCTGGATATAGTGAATGCCCTTCTCCCTGCAGTATTCGCGCTCCTTCTCGAAAAGCGGCAGCGACACCTCATGATCGCCGATCGCGCCGAAGAACGGATTTACCTCGCGGTTGAAGGTCTCGGCGTCGTCGAGCGCCTTGAGCTGTTCCGCCTGCGAGCGGTCGTAGCCGGGCATCACGGGATAGGTATAGCCGGTAAACAGTCCGGCAGAGCCGAAGACGTCGTAATGCGCCATGATCATCTCGCCGGAGAGCAGCGAACCCATGGAAAGACCGGCGACGGCGCGTGCCTTCTTGTCCGGGATCGCGCGGTAATGGGATTCGATGAAGGGGATACAGTCGCGGATGACCATCTCATTGAATTTGCTCGTATCCAGATGCGGATTTCCGTCG
>JAEEGL010183150.1_pt1 | contig 21545 bp, 24 predicted proteins | sample 9134231 | NCBI WGS metagenome assembly JAEEGL01 (sample SAMN16246548, study PRJNA631951) | gut metagenome | biome: gut microbiome; feature: rumen; material: fiber-attached | host: Bos | place: Iran: Karaj | collected 2018-10
CCTCTCGGGGTTTTGTCATCTCTGATGATGACCGCTGCGTTTTCGTCAAATCTGATATGAGAACCGTCGGCGCGGCGAAGGCCCTTCACCGAACGGACGATCACGGCTCTGACGACCTCGCCCTTCTTGGCCTGGCCGCCGGGGGTAGCCTTGCGGACGCTGGCCACGATGACGTCGCCGACGTTGCCGTATCTGCGGACGGATCCCCCAAGCACGCGAATGCATTTGATTTCCTTGGCGCCGGTGTTGTCGGCGACCTTCAGTACCGTTTCCTGCTGTACCATGGTGACCCTCCCTTACTTCGCCTTCGTCACGATCTCGACGACGCGCCATCTCTTGTCCTTGGACAGGGGGCGGGTCTCCATGACGCGGACGGTATCGCCGACGCTGCACGCGTTTTCTTCGTCGTGCGCCTTCAGCTTGTAGGTGTTGCGGACGGTTTTCTTGTAAAGCGGATGGATCACACGGTCCTCGACCGCCACGACGACGGTCTTATCCATCTTATCGGAGATTACCTTGCCGACTCTCGTTTTGCGGAAGGCTCTCGTAACTTCGTTCATTCTCGTTTCCTCCCTTTTCATCAGGCGTCGGCCTTGAGCTCAAGCTCGCGCAGGGTGGTTTTGACCCTGGCAATATCCTTCTTGACCTCGACGATCTTCATGGGGTTGTCAAGCTGGTTGATCGCGTGCTGGAAGCGCAGATTGAAAAGCTCGCTTTTCAGATCATCAAGCTTCTTGTTCAGCTCTTCGACGCTCAACGTCCTCATTTCGCTGGCTTTCATTACGCTTCACCGCCTTCCTCTTCGTCGGCCTTTTTGACAAACTTGGTTTTCATGGGGAGCTTGTGACCGGCAAGCCGGATGGCTTCCTTCGCAGCGTCTTCGGAAACGCCGCCGATCTCGAAGAGAACTCTTCCCGGCTTCACGACCGCGACCCAGTACTCGGGGGAACCTTTACCGGAACCCATACGGGTCTCGGCCGGCTTCTCGGTGACGGGCTTGTCGGGGAAGATCTTGATCCAGACCTGACCGCCGCGGCGGATGTAACGCGTCATGGCGATACGGGCCGCTTCGATCTGATTGGAGGTGACCCAGGCGGGTTCGGTGGCCATAATGCCGTAATCGCCGTAGGTGACCTTGTTGCCGCGCAGGGCTTTGCCCTTCATGCGTCCGCGGTGAACTCTTCTGTATTTGACTCTCTTGGGTAACAGCATTACACCGAGCCTCCTTCTCTTCTGGGCGCGCCGCTATTCGATCCGAAGGACCGGTTGTCGCTGCGCCAGCCGCCCTGCCTGCGGTCGCCGCCCTGACGATTGTCGCGATTGTCGCGCCAGCCGCCCTGTCTGCGGTCGCCCTGTCTGCGGCGGTCGTTTCTGTTTCTTCTCTCTTCGGCGTTCTTCTTCTCCTCGTTGAGGCGGTGCTCACGCGGGCTGCCGGTCAGGACCTCGCCCTTGTAGATCCACACCTTCACGCCGATGCGGCCGTAGGTGGTGTTCGCCTCGGCAAAGCCGTAGTCGATGTCGGCTCTGAGGGTCTGAAGAGGAATGGTGCCGTCGTGATACTGCTCGGTACGGGCGATTTCGGCGCCGCCGAGACGGCCTGAGACCATCGTTTTGATGCCCTTGGCGCCGAAACGCATGGCTCTTCCCATCGCCTGCTTCATCGCGCGGCGGAAGGAGATGCGCTTCTCAAGCTGTGCGGCGATGTTCTCGGCCACCAGCTGGGCGTTGAGGTCGGGGCTCTTGACCTCGATGATATTGAGGGTAACCGGCTTGCCGATCAGCTTCTCCAGGGAAACGCGCAGCTTTTCGATCTCCGCGCCGCCCTTTCCGATGACCTGACCCGGGCGGGCGACGTGGATGACCACGTTGGTCTTCACGTCCTTGCGCTCGATCTCGATCTTCGGAACGCCGGCCGAAGCCAGAAGCTTCTTGAGATATCTGCGGATCTTATAGTCTTCGACGATCAGGTCGCCCACCAGTTCGTCTTTGGCATACCAGCGGGAATCCCAGTCGTGGATAACGCCTACACGCAGTCCGTGCGGATTAACTTTCTGTCCCATATTATCCTCCTGTTATTCCGCGTCAAGTTCTTTGACCGCGAGTGTGATGTGAGAGGTCCGCTTGTTGATCCGGTCGGCTCTGCCCTTGGCGCGGGGCAGGATCCTCTTCATGATGGGACCGGGTCCGACGAAAACTTCGCTGACGTAAAGCTTTTCGACGTCCATCTCGTAATTGTTCTCCGCGTTCGCCACCGCGTTTTTGAGCAGTTTCGAAAGCGGCTCGCTGGCGGCCTTCGGAGTGAAACGCAGGATGGCGGCGGCCTCGCTGGCCTTCTTGCCGCGGATCAGATCGCAGACGATCTTGACCTTGCTGGGGGAAATACGGACGTTTCTGACGTATGCTCTAGATTCCATATCCTTTTCCTCCCTTATTTACCGTTGTTGGAGGTCTTAGATCCCGCATGTCCTCTGAAGGTACGCGTGGGGGCGAATTCGCCGAGTCTGTGACCGACCATATCTTCGGTGATATATACCGGAACGTGCTTCCGGCCGTCGTGCACCGCGATGGTGTGTCCCACGAAATCGGGGAAGATCGTCGATGCCCGGGACCAGGTGCGGAGGACCTTTTTGCTTCCGCTGGCATTCAGTTCCTGAACTCTCTTGAGGAGCTCGGGGGCCACGAACGGCCCTTTCTTAACGCTTCTGCTCATTCTATCTTACCTCCGCTTATTTACCGTTGCGTCTCTTGACGATGAACTTATCGGTGCGGTTCTTCTTCTTGCGGGTCTTGTAACCCAGGGTCGGCTTGCCCCAGGGAGTGACCGGGCCGGGACGGCCGATGGGGGCTTTGCCTTCGCCGCCGCCGTGGGGGTGATCCACCGGGTTCATGACCGAGCCGCGGACCGTCGGGCGAACGCCCATGTGGCGTTTGCGGCCGGCCTTGCCGATCTTGACGTTCTCATGCTCGTGCGCGCCGACCTGTCCGATGGTGGCGACGCAGTCGAGCCTGACCAGACGAACTTCGCCGGAGGGGAGACGGACCTGAGCGTATCCGTTTTCCTTGGCCATGAGCTGCGCGGCGCTGCCCGCGGAACGGACCATCTGCGCACCCTTGCCGGGATACAGCTCGATGTTGTGGATGAAGGTGCCGAGCGGGATGTTGGCCAGAGGCAGAGAGTTGCCGGTGAGGATATCGGCCTCGGGACCGGAAACGACCTTATCGCCGGCCTTCAGGCCTTCGGGGGCGATGATGTAGGCCAGGACGCCGTCCTCGTACTTGATCAGGGCGATGTTGGCGCTGCGGTTCGGGTCGTACTGAAGCGAGACGACTTCGGCGGGGACGCCGGCCTTCTGACGCTTGAAATCGATAACGCGGTATTTCTTGCGGTTGCCGCCGCCGTGGTGGCGAACCGTGATCCTGCCGTAGCTGTTGCGGCCGGCGTGCTTTTTCTTTTTCAGAAGAAGGCTCTTCTCGGGCTTATCCTTGGAGATGCCTTCGATCTGAAGCGACGTCATATTGCGGCGGGACGGAGTCGTGGGTCTGTAAAGTTTGATAGCCATCGTTTTGTCTCCTTCCGTCTTACATCATACTGTCGAAGAATTCAATGGTCTTGGAATCTTCGGTGATCTTCACGATTGCCTTTTTCCAGTCGGGACGGAAGCCGGTGTGAACGCCCATGGTCTTTTCCTTGCCCTTGACGTTGATCGTGTTGACGCTTGCTACCTTCACGCCGAAGATCTCTTCCACCGCGCGCTTGATGTCGATCTTGGTGGCCGACTTCGCGACCTCGAAGGTGTACATGCGGTCGGAGATCGCAGCGGTGGATTTTTCGGTGATGATCGGCTTCTTGATGATATCGTACTTGTTCATGCAAATACCTCCTCGAGCTTTTCAAGGGCAGCCTTGTCGAGAACGAGATAATCGCTTCCCAGAACGGCGTAGGTGTTGATGAGGTTCACCGCGGTCGGGTTGACCTTTTCAATGTTGCGGGCGCTTCTGAAGAGCTTGTCGTTTTCGCCGGCGTAGGCAAGCATGACCTTGCCCTCCGCCTTCACGGCCTTGAGGCAGTCCGCGATCACGCGGGTCTTGTACTCTTCCGCGTTCAGGGAATCGATCACGATGATCTTTCCCTCGCTGGCCTTGTCGGAAAGGACCGATTTGAGGGCCAGTCTGCGGATCTTCTTGTTGACGTTGTATCTGTAGTCGCGGGGCTTCGGTGCGAACACCACGCCGCCGTGATGCCATTGCGGAGCGCGGATGGAACCCTGACGGGCGTGTCCGGTCCCCTTCTGTCTCCAGGGCTTGCGTCCGCCGCCGGAAACCTCGGCGCGGGTCAGAGCCGACTGAGTGCCCTGCCGCTGATTGGCGAGGTAATTGACCACGACCGCGTGGACCGCGGATTCGTTGGGCTCGATCCCGAAGATCGCATCGGAAAGCTCGGTTTCGCCGACGACCTTTCCGGTCATGTCAAGAACGTCTATTTTAGCCATTTCTCATTTCCTCCTCGTCACGTCTCAAAGAGCGCGGGTGGTGTTCTTGATCACCACGGCTCCGCCCTTCGGTCCGGGGATCGCGCCGCGCACCGCGAGAAGATTCTTCTCGGCGTCGACCTTCACGACGATCAGGTTCTGCACCGTGACCTGCTCGACGCCCAGGTGTCCGGCAAGCTTCTTTCCGGGCAGCACCCGGGACGGGTCGGTGGAAGCGCCCATGGAGCCGGGGCTTCTGTGCACGGGGCCTACGCCGTGGGTGGCGGACTGCTCGTGCTGTCCCCATCTTTTGACGACGCCGGCATATCCTTTTCCTTTGGAGACGCCCACAACGTCCACGTGATCGCCTTCGGCGAAGACGTCGGCCTTCAAAACGTCGCCCACGTTCATGTCGGCCGCGTTTTCAAGCCGGAATTCTTTCAGGATCCTCACCGGTCCGCTTCCGGCCTTCTTCAGATGACCGAGGGCGGGCTTGGTGAGCTTTCTTTCCTCAACGGCGTCGAAGCCGACCTGTACGGCGTCGTAGCCTTCCTTTTCGGCGGTCTTCTTCTGCACCACGGTGCACGGGCCCGCCTCGATGACGGTGACCGGAATGACCTTGCCGTTTTCATCGAAGATCTGCGTCATGCCGACCTTTTTCCCGATGATCGCTTTTTTCAGCATGTGTTTTTTCTCCTTTCAGCTATTGGTTGGCTCCCTTTCCGGGGCCAACTTGACCGCCGGCTTATCGCCGGTTTTCCATATTAAAGCTTTATTTCAATTTCCACGCCTGCGGGCAGATCGAGGGTCGTGAGCGCCTCCATCGTCTTGGCCGTGGGCTTTAAAATGTCGATCAGTCTCTTGTGGGTGCGTCTCTCGAACTGCTCGCGGCTGTCCTTGTATTTATGGACGGCGCGCAGAATGGTGACGACTTCCTTCCTGGTGGGAAGCGGGATCGGGCCGACGACCTCGGCTCCGGTGCGCTTCGCGGTCTCCACGATCCGCTCGGCCGACTGGTCGGCAAGCTGATGATCGTACGCTTTCAGACGGATTCTGATTTTTTCCTGCTGTGCCATGGTTTTGTTTTCCTCCTCGTGCACCTTTTCTTTTTTTCGGTGGGTCCTGGAGGGAACGCGTTCCGGGGAATCATCCACAGTTTTCCATATTTAGTGGTGTTCCTTTCGCATCATCCGATATCTTGTACACCCATCCGCGTGTTTTATTCTTTCCCAGTGAAAAACCGCATTGCCTCTTCCGTAAAATCGGCAATCCGGTCCCAAGGAAACCAGCGGACGCGCTTTGCCCGGAAGCAAAGCCGTATCCGCGAACGCAGACGAGCCGCCACAGATTCCCGGCGTGCTTCGTCGCCAATTTCCCAACCGCCCGATTCTCGACCGGCAAATTCTTCCGGTCCGGACATACTCCACGAAAAAACCCTGCTTTCGGCAGGCAACCTTTCGCTTCATCGCATTCGTCCCGCGCAGGGACTCGAATATAATACTACTTCCCGGGCGTTTTGTCAATACTTTTTTTGCGCGCCGGAAAAATAAAAGATGCCGAAAAATGCTTTCCCCGCCGCCTTTTCTTCGACACTTTGACCATATCCCCCGGCCCGGGACCGCAGGATCCCCGGGATCTTCCTCCTCCGAGCGAAGAAAAGTTGACACGCGCCGGGAATTATTATAGAATAGGGAAAGAATAAGCCCCGCTCTGCGGGACGCCGGGAAGGAGGCGCCGGAGGATGGCCGGAGGGTTCGTGCATCTTCACGTTCATACCGAATACAGTCTTCTGGACGGCGCCTGCCGGATCGAACGGCTGATGGACCGGCTGAAGGAGCTGGGCCAGACGGCCTGCGCAATCACCGACCACGGCGCCATGTTCGGCGTGATCGACTTTTACCGCGCCGCCAAAAAGGCGGGGATCAAGCCCATCATCGGCTGCGAGGTCTACGTGGCGCCGCGCACCCGCTTTGACAAGACCTACGATCTGGACCGGGAGGCAAGCCACCTGATCCTTCTCTGCGAGAACCGGACGGGCTACCGCAACCTGTGCAAGCTGGTCTCCGCCGGATACGTGGACGGCTTCTACAACCGTCCCCGCATCGATCTGGATCTGCTGGAAGAATATCACGAGGGCCTGATCGCCCTTTCGGCCTGCATCGCCGGGGCCATCCCCCGGAAGCTCCTGGCCGGGGATTACGAAGGCGCGAAGGCTTACGCCCTGAGAATGCTCTCCGTCATGGGCGAGGGCAATTTCTATCTCGAGCTCCAGAATCATTCGATCCCGGAGCAGGCGACGGCGGCCTCCGGCCTGATCCGCATCCACGAGGAGACCGGCATCCCTCTCGTGGTCACCAACGACGCCCATTATCTGACCAAAGACGCGAGCTTCGCCCAGGACGTCCTGATGTGCATCCAGACCAACAAGACCGTGGACGAAGAGAACCGGATGAAGCTCGAGCCCGCGGAATTCTATATCAAATCCGAAGAGGAGATGCGCGCCCTCTTCCCGGAGCTCCCCGAGGCGTGCGACGCCACCCTCGAAATCGCAGGCCGGTGCGAGGTGGAATTCGAATTCGGGAAATACCATCTGCCGAAGTTCCCCCTGCCGGAGGGCGAGACCGACGCCTTCGCCTATCTTTCCCGGCTTTGCGAGGAAGGGCTTCACCGGGTCTACGGCGAGGTGACCGAGGCCCACGAAAAGCAGCTCGCCCACGAGCTTTCGGTGATCCGGGAAATGGGATTCGTGGACTACTTCCTCATCACCCACGACTTCATCGCCTACGCCAAGAGCCGGGGGATCCCGGTGGGGCCCGGGCGCGGCAGCGCCGCGGGATCCATCGTCTCCTACGCCCTGAACATCACCACCATCGATCCCTTCCGCTACCGGCTTTATTTCGAGCGCTTCCTGAATCCCGAAAGGGTCTCCATGCCCGATATCGACATGGACTTCTGTCCTCTCCGGCGGCAGGAGGTCATCGATTACGTGACGAAGAAATACGGCGCCGACCGCGTGGTGCAGATCATCACCTTCGGCACCATGAAGGCGAAGATCGCCGTGCGGGACGTGGGCCGCGCCCTCGGCATTTCCTACGCCGAATGCGACGCGGTGGCGAAAGCCATCCCCTTCGACCTGAAAATGACCCTGGCCAAAGCTCTGGAGGTCTCCCCGCAGCTCGCGTCCATGTACGCCGCGGACGAGAGGATCAAAAAGCTCGTCGACACGGCAGAGCTTCTGGAGGGCATGCCCCGCCATTCCTCCACCCACGCGGCCGGCGTGGTGATCTGCGGCGCGCCGGCGTCGGACTTCCTGCCCCTGGCCCGCAACGACGAGAGCATCGTCACCCAGTTCACCATGACCACCGTGGAGGAGCTGGGGCTTCTGAAAATGGACTTCCTGGGTCTGCGCAATCTGACCATCATCGACGATGCGGTGAAGGCGGTCCGGAAAGAAAATCCCGCCTTCTCGATCGACCGGATCCCCGACGACGATCCGGAGACCTTCCGGATGCTGTCCGAAGGGAAAACCGTCGGCGTTTTCCAGCTGGAAAGCGCGGGGATGACCGCGGTCTGCACCTCCATGCGCGCCCAGTCCATCGAGGAGATCACGGCTCTGATCGCCCTTTACCGGCCGGGTCCCATGGAATCCATCCCCAAGTATATCTACAACAAGCAGCACCCCGACGAGGTGACCTACGCCCATCCTCTTCTGAAGGACGTCCTGGACCTGACCTACGGCTGCATCGTCTATCAGGAGCAGGTCATGGAGATTTTCCGGGTGCTGGCGGGCTATTCCCTGGGAAGAGCCGACATCGTCCGGCGCGCCATGGGCAAAAAGAAAATGGACGTCCTTCTCCGGGAGCGGGAAAACTTCATCCACGGCAATCCCGCCGAAAAGATCGACGGCTGCGTGAAGCGCGGCGTATCCGAAAAGGTCGCCGGCGCGCTGTTCGACCAGATCGAAAACTTCGCCAACTACGCCTTCAACAAGGCGCACGCCGCCTCCTACGCGGTGGTGGCCTATCAGACGGCATATCTGAAATGCCATTACCCCCGGGAATACATGGCCGCCCTGCTCACCAGCGTTCTGGGCGACGCGGTCAAGGTCTCGGAATACATCGCCGCGGCGGGCGAGATGGGCATCCGCGTCCTCCCTCCCGACGTGAACGAATCCGGCGCGGGCTTCACGGTGGTGGGAAAGGACATCCGGTTCGGCCTGGTCGCCCTGAAGAACGTGGGCGCCGGCTTTATCGATTCCCTCGTGGCCGAAAGGGAGGCCGGCGGGCCTTTCCGTTCGCTGCAGGATTACGTCGAAAGGATGTCCGGGCACGAGCTGAACCGCCGCGCCACCGAATCGCTGATCAAAAGCGGCGCGATGGACTCCTTCGGACTCTATCGCTCCCAGCTTCTGAATATGTACGACCCCATCGCCGAGGCGGTGGCCGAAAACGCGAAAACCGTGGCCGAAGGCCAGCTCGGCTTCTTTGAGTCGGGCGATCTCATGGCCGACGCCGACGTCATCGCGCCGCCCAGGCTCACGGAGTTTTCCAGATTCGAGCTTCTCGCCATGGAAAAGGAGACCGCCGGTCTCTATCTGTCCGGCCACCCCATGCAGGAATACGCCGCCTCCCTGGAAAAGGCGGGCGCCGTCTCCCTGGGCGAGATCCTCCGGGATTACGCCCAGACCGAGGACGAGGAGGGCGAAGCCGCCGTCCGGGAAAGCGCCCACCGCTTCCTCGACGGCGAGGAGCTGCTCGTCGCCGGGATCGTGGGCGCGGTAAAATCCAAGACCACCAAATCCGGCTCCGCCATGGCCTACGTGACGCTGGAGGACAGCTCCGGTTCGATGGAGATCCTCTGCTTCTCCCGGGTCCTCGGCGAAGGCGGGATCTACCTCCGGACCGGCAACGCCGTGGCCGTGCGCGGCAAGCTCACGGTGCGGGAGGACGAAAAGCCCAAGATGATCGCCGACGCGGTGGCTCCCGCCGCCTCTCCGCCTCCTCCGGCCGCTTCCGGTTCCTTCCGCCGCGGCGGCGAGCCCGGAACGCCGTCCCCCGAAGCCGCTCCTCCTCCGCGGGAGGAAGGGGCCCCCGCTTCTCCCCGCAGGCTCTATCTGCGCATCAACGACCGGAACCGTTCCGCCCTTCCCCGGATCGAGGCGCTTTTCGCCTTCCTTCCGGGCTCCACGCAGGTGATCTATTACGACGAGGCCTCGAAAACCTACCGTCCCGCCCCGTCCGGGCTCGGCGCCGACTGGTCCGAGCCGCTTTCCCGGCGGCTTGTCTCCCTTCTGGGCCGGGAAAACGTCGTCTCGAAATGAAGCGAAAGAAGGTCTTACGATGAAAACATTCCGGCGAACTCTCGCGATCCTTCTCGTTCTGTGTCTCTTCGTTCCGCTTTCCTCCTGCCTCGGCAAGGCGGAGGAAGAGGATCTGGACAAGGTCTACAAGGCCGATCTCTATTCCTTCGTCTCCACCCACAAGGGAGACGACCATTCGGTCTGCAAAAGCAGCCTTGACAACACCGAGAAATACACCCTCGGCGTGCACATCCCGGTGACCGGCATCGAAGAGGCCGACTTCTTCCTCTCCTCCATGGCCGACGCCGCCGAAAAGGAATTCCGCAGCGCCATGTCCGCCTCGTCCCCCGCGGCCGACGGCTCCAAGGGCGTTCTGTTCGGCGACTACAGCTATGCGAAAAACAGCCAGCACGTGTCGATCCTGATGACCTTCCGTTCCCGCTTCCCCGACAAGGATCCCGTGACCGAATATCATTCGGTCTTCGCGACCTTTGCGGACGGCAAGGTGCTTTCGCTGGGCGATCTCTTCGGTTCTCCCTATCTTTCTCCTCTGGCCGATCTGCTTTCCGCCAAGCTGGAGGCCGATCCCCTTCTGACGCCTTATCTGGGCAAGGACTACTATTCCCGCCTTTCTCTTACCGACGCCTCCGCGGCCGCCTTTCAGGTCAAGGGGAACGAGGTGACTCTCTATTTCAACGCCGGCACCATCCTGCCGGAGTATTCCTCTCCGGTGATCCTGACCCTGGAAAAGGCCGAGATCGCGCCCCTTCTCGCCGACGGCATGTACCAGAAGCTCTTCGACGACGGCGCGCAGGGATGATCCCTGAACCGAAAGAAAAAACCGGCCTCTCCGGCGCGCCGGAGAGGCCTTTTTCCGTGCCGCGGAGCGCGGCTTTTTTTATTCTTCGAACATCCCCCCGGGAAGCTTCGCCTCCCAGTTCGGGTCGGCGGGAAGCCCCAGCGCGTGCAGGATGATCGCCGGGATGTCCCTGACCTCCAGGTCGATTTTCGCGCCGGGCTTCACGGTTTTGCCGACGGCGACGAAGAAGACGTACTTTTCCTCGTCGGTGACGCCGCCGTGTCCGTGATCGTATCCGCCGTGATCGGCGGTGACGATGAACAGGGTGTCCTCCGCGATCCCGGCCTCCTCCACGGCCTTCCGGATCTTCGCCACGTATCCGTCGGCCTCTCCGAGCGCCTCGAGATACTTCCCGGTGCCGTAGCCGTAGGTATGGCCCGCTCCGTCGATGGAATCAAACTGCACGAAAAGGAATTCCGGCTTCTTTTCCCGGATATAGCGGCAAATCTTGTCGGTCAGGACCGCGTCCTCGCCGGTCTCCATCTCCACGCCGAGATTCCTTTCCACGATCCCCGCGTTGATGGGGCTCCAGTTGCAGAAGGCGCCGAGCTCGGCCCCGGGACGTTCCCTGCGGATGATTTTGAAGACGGTCGGATGCAGGGCGTTTTCATAGGGCTTCGAGGATACGATATCGTTGGTCAGGCCGTGGATCTTCGGGCCCACGCCGATCAGCATGGAGCCCCAGCATTCGGCCGAGATGGTGGGGATCGAGGTCAGACACCAGTCGCTCCCGGCCCCTTCCTCAAAGAGCTTGTGGATCGCGGGGGTTTTCGCTTTCCGGTAAAAATTCCCGGCGCCGTCGATCCCGACGACGATGACGTGACGATATGCTCCGGACATATGGATCCCTCCCTTTTTTCTGTCACCTGAAGCATATCCCTCCGCGGACTTTTTGTCAAGCGCCTTTCGCGTCCCGGCCGATTGACAAGGCCCCTTTTTTCGTGGTATCATAAAAGAAAAGCGTTCCGCCTCTCCTTTTCCCGGGGCGGCGGACGAAGGAGGGACAGAATGCTCTACAGCGATTTTCAGGGGCTGAAGCTTTCCCGGCTCGGCTTCGGATGCATGCGCTTCGCGACCGACCCCGCAACCGGCGAGATCGACCAGCAAAAGGTGAACGACATGTTCGATCTCGCGATCCGCGGCGGGGTCAACTATTTCGACACGGCCTATCCGTATCTCGGCGGCAAATCGGAGCTCGCCATGGCGGAGGCGCTTTCCCGGTATCCGCGGGAGTCCTATTTCATCGCGGACAAATTCCCCGGCCATTCCCTGCCGGGCCCGGTGGACAACGCCGCGCTTTTCCGTCTGTCTCTGAAGAAGTGCCGGACCGATTATTTCGATTTCTATCTTCTTCACAACATCACCGAATGGTCGGTCAGGATCTACGAGGGCGAGGACTATCATATCCTTCCCGATCTTCTCCGGCTGAAGGAGGAGGGCCGGATCCGCCATCTCGGCTTCTCCTTCCACGGCGGCGCGAAGCTTCTGGAGGAATACCTCGACCGGCATCCCGGCGTCTTTGAATTCGTGCAGATCCAGCTCAACTATCTGGACTGGAGCCTGCAGGACGCGAAAAAGAAATACGACATCCTCACCTCCCGCGGCCTCGGCGTGTGGGTGATGGAGCCTCTGCGCGGCGGAAAGCTCGCCTCCCTCGCGCCCGAGGCGGGCGAAAGGCTCCGCGCGCTCCGCCCCGGCAAAAGCGACGCCTCCTTCTCCTTCCGCTTCCTGCAGTCGCTTCCGAACGTGAAGGTCGTCCTTTCGGGCATGAACGAGGTCGACCAGGTGGAGGACAACCTCCGCACCTTTGAAAAGGACGAGCCGATCACCGGAGAGGAGACCGCCCTGCTCTTTGAGATCGCCGAATCGATGAAGCGCGGCGTGCCCTGCACCGCCTGCCGGTACTGCACGGCGGGATGCCCGATGCAGCTGGATATCCCCTATCTCCTGGAATGCTACAACGACTACAAATACGCCTCCACCGTCACCCCGGCGATGCGGCTCGACGGTCTGGAGGAAAAGAAGCGGCCCTCGGCCTGCATCGGCTGCCGGAAATGCGCCCGGGCCTGCCCGCAGTCGATCGACATCCCCGCGGCGCTCAAAGAGCTCGCCGCTCTCTATGCGGCGGGTCCTCAATGGGCCGTCACCGCGAAGCCGCGCCAGGAGGCCATCCGGCGCGACCTGCATATGGATTGATCCCGCTTCCTGCGCCGGAGCGCATTTCCCGGCGCAGGAAGTCATGAAAGGATACGGCGCCGCCCGCGGCTTCTTTCGAAGCCGCGGGCGGTTTTTTCTCGCGTCCTGGCGACGGCGGGAGAAGAAGGGCGGCGCTTTTCCGCAGCTCCCGCTATCTTTTCTCTCACCCGAAAAAGCTTTTGATCTTCCCCAGTAGCTCGCCAAGCTGCTCCGAGAGGTTTTTCAGCGTATCCCATCCGGCGGAGCCGGCGCCCGACACGGCTTTCTGGACGCTGTCGGCCGCGTCCAGGATCCTCTGAAGCTCCCCCCGGACCTGCCGGATCGACTCGCTCAGCTCCCGGAAGAACGCGATCACGGGCGGGAGCCAGACCGCAAGCAGAACGATCACGGTCACGGCCGCCGCCAGCAAAACGCAAAGCAGAACGATCTTTACGACGTCGTTTCTGCGTTTTTCCGCGACCAGCTCCTCCAGCATCTCCCGTTCGGTCATCTGCGCGACGGGTTTCTTCATCTTTTGTTCCCTCCCCCGTTTTCTCCGGCCGTTTCATCGACGTTTTTCGTCCCGCGGTTATCATACTAAAATCCCCGCGGTTTTGCAAGCTCCGATGTCTCTTTCTCCGGTGAGAAAGAACGGCGCGGCCCCGAAGGGCCGCGCCGTTCTTTCCTCGCAGATTCGTCCGTACCGGGGTTTTTCTCACGCCTCCCGCATCGTCTTCGGGATCCGGATCGTCAGGATCAGATCGCGCCGGTCCTCGCTCCGTTCCATCTCCGCGCCGATCCCCGCCGAGCGCATGGTCTCCACGGCGCGGGACACGCTGTTGAAAAACACGCGCACGTCCTTGATCACCAGGATCCGCTTTCTCTCCGCCGGATCGGCCTCCTTCTCCTTTTCCCGGAGGAAGGAGGCGATATACGCCTCGGTCTGCTTCGCCGAAAGGCCCTCCTCCGCCGCGATCTTTTCCACCCGGAGCCGGTCCTCCTCGTCGGGGAGGGCGAGAAGCGCCCGGGCGTGCTTTTCCCCGAGCCCGTCCCGCCGCATCTCGGCCACGAGCCGTCTTCCCAGCCGGAGAAGGCTGAGCTTCCCCCGGATCGCCGCGCGGCTTTTCCCGAGCCGGCGGGCGGTCTCCTCCTCCGACAGGCCGAATCCCGCCGCGAGGCGGCCCAGCGTTTCGGCCTCCTCGTAAAAGTCCAGCGGCGCGGAAAGCAGGTTCGCCGCCGCCGCGGTCACCCCGGCCGCCTCGTCGTCGGCCGCGATCACCAGGCACGGGATCTCCTCCATCCCGGCCAGCACCGCCGCCCGGAACCGCCTTTCGCCGGAGACGATCTCGTACCGGTTTCCCACCCGCCGCACCGTCACCGGCTCGATCAGTCCGAGGACGCGGATGCTTTCGGCCAGCTCCCGGACCGACGTTTCCTCATATACCCGGCGCGTCTGGTTTTTTGCGGAAAAGATCCTTTCATGGGGGATCCCCTTGACCTTCCGGACCGTTTCGTACATCTTCTTCGTCTCCTTTCCCTCCCGGACGGGGCGTTTTTCTTTCGCGGGAACAGTATGCGCCCTTTCCCCTGACGATTGCAAGGGGAAGCGGTCGAAGACCGGAAGACTTCCGAAAAAAAGTGCCCGCGTCCGGTCCGGACGCGGGCGTCGCTCTGTTCCGTATGCTCTCTTACGGTTTTTTCTTGACGATCTGGGCGTATTTCCGGGGAAAACGCGCGGGGGTCGGCGCGGTTTTGCGGCATTTTTCCAGAAAGAAGACGCCGTCCCCGTAAAAGAAGCGGCCTTCCTCCTCCCCGCCCAGAAGCTTCACGGTCGAAAGCGCGTCCTCCACCTCGGGAAGCGCCTTCCGGGTCTTCCACGCGTAAAAGGCGCCGCCGGTCCTGAGATAGGGAAAGGCGAGCTCGGCGATCACGCGCATGTCGGAAACCGCCCTGGCCGTGACCAGGTCGAAGCTCTCCCGGCCGAATTCCTCCACGCTTTCCTCGGCCCGCCGCGCCTCGGCCTTTGCCCCGGAAAGGCTCAGTTCTCCGATCGCCTCCCGGACGAAATCGATCTTTTTCGCCGTGGAATCCATGAGAAGGAGCTCCAGCGGGATCCCCGCCCCGTCGGCGTAAAGCTTCACCGGGATCCCGGGGAACCCGCCGCCGCAGCCGAGGTCCAGCATCCGCCCGCCCCGGAAATCCGGGTCGAGGAAGAGAGAAAGGCTGTCGGCGAAATGCCGTTCGGCCACGGCCTCCTCGCTTTCGATGGCGGTGAGATTATACAGTCTGTTCTTTTCCAGGAGAAGGGAGGCGAATTTCTCGAATTTCTCCGCCGTCTCTCCCTTCACCGGGGCGAGGCCCCGGCCCTCCAGGATCTTATTCAGCGCGGGGACGGTCATTCTTCTTTCCCTCCGCTTCTTCGGTATAGAGTAAAAGGGCGCTGATATCCGCCGGGCTGACCCCGGAGATCCGCATGGCTTCCCCCACGGTCTTCGGCCGCGCCGCGGCAAGCTTCTGCCGCGCTTCGGTCCGGAGGGTCTTCAGGGAGAGGTAGTCGATCCCCTCCGGAAGGACCCGGACCGAAAGGCGTTTGATCTTTTCGACCTTTTCTCTTTCACGTTTGATGTACCCTTCGTATTTGACGGCGATCTCGGCCTCCTCGACTACGTCGCGGGGCAGATCGGGCCTTTCGGGATCCAGCGGGCGGAGCGTTTCGTAATCGACGCCGGGCCGCCTGAGAAGATCGGCCAGGCGCGCGCCGCGCCGGATCTCTCCTCCGGTTTTCTCCGCGATCCGGCCGAAGGCCTCCTCGTCGTACCGCGCGCCGGTTTCTTCCAGCCGGCGGATCTCCCCGTCCACCGCCTCGTATTTCCGGAGCATCGCCCGATAGGTCTCCTCCTTCACCAGGCCGAGCTCTCTTCCCACTCCCATCAGGCGCCGGTCGGCGTTGTCCTGGCGGTTGACCAGCCGGTATTCCGACCGGGAGGTCATCATGCGGTAGGGCTCGTTGGTCCCTTTGTCGGTCAGATCGTCGATCAGGGTCCCGATATATCCGTCCTCTCTCAAAAGCACCATCGGCTCCCGTCCTAGAAGCTTCAGGGCCGCGTTGACCCCGGCGACGAAGCCCTGCGCCGCCGCCTCCTCGTAGCCGGAGCTGCCGTTGAACTGACCCGCGCCGTAAAGGCCCGCGACCAGACGGCTTTCCAGGGTGGGATAAAGCTCCCGGGGATCCACGCAGTCGTATTCGATGGCGTAGGCGCTTCTCTGCACGTGGGCGTGCTCCAGCCCCTTGACCGTGTGCAGCATTTCGAGCTGCACCTCCTCCGGCATGGAGGAGGAAAAGCCCTGGATATAGAGCTCGTCGGTGTCCAGTCCCATCGGCTCGATGAAAAGCTGGTGTCTCTCCTTGTCGGCAAAGCGCACCACCTTGTCCTCGATGGAGGGGCAGTAGCGGGGCCCGACCCCCTCGATGACGCCCGAAAAGAGAGGCGACCGGTCGAGGTTTTCCCGGATCACCCGGTGGGTCTCCCCGTTGGTATAGGTCAGATAGCAGACCGCCCGGTTCTTCTTTTTCTCTTTGGTGGAAAAGGAGAAGGGCGCCACGTCCTCGTCCCCCTCCTGGACGGCGAGCTCCGAAAAATCCACCGTGTTCCGGTTGACCCGGGGCGGCGTGCCGGTTTTGAAGCGGCGCAGGGTATGCCCGGCCTTCCGGATCGATTCCGAAAGACCGCGGGAGGGAAAGAGGCCGTCGGGTCCGCTCTCGTAGGAAAGCTCGCCCATGATGACCTTCCCCTCCAGGAAGGTGCCGGTGGCGATCACCGCCGCCTTCACCCGGTAGACCGCGCCGGCGCGGGTCGTCACCGAAACGACCTTTCCCTCCGCGGTTTCCAGGGAGACGATCTCCGCCTGCACGACGCGGAGGTTCTTTTCCTTTTCCAGGACCGATTTCATATAGGCGCGGTAGGCGATCCGGTCGGTCTGGCTCCTCAGGGAATAGACCGCCGGTCCCTTGCCCCGGTTGAGCATCCGGTATTCGATGGCGCAGGCGTCGGCCGCCTTTCCCATTTCGCCGCCCAGTGCGTCCAGCTCCCTCACCAGATGTCCCTTGGCGGTGCCGCCGATGGCGGGGTTGCAGGGCATGTTCCCGACGCTGTCCAGATTGATGGCGAACGCGACCGTGGAAAGCCCCATGCGCGCCAGGGCCAGGGCCGCCTCGATCCCCGCGTGACCGAGTCCGACGACCGCGGCGTCGAATTCTCCCGCCGGATATTTCGTGATCATGATGCTTTTGCCCTTCTCCTTCTCATTTCCCCACGCAGAAATTGCGGAAGATCCGCTCGATCATATCCTCCCTGACCTCGTCCCCGGTGATCTCGCCGAGGATCCCCGCCGCGCCGGCAAGCCCGCTCCAGATCACGTCGTCGGTGACCCCCGCGGTCTTGTCCCGGAGGACCTCCTCCAGAAGCGCGGAAGCCCGCCGGATGGCGTCGGCGTGCCGGAGGTTGGTGACCGCGGCGGGGTCGCTTCCCTTTTCCTCTCCCAGGCGGCAAAGGGCGGCCGAAAGAGCGTCGATCCCGGTCCCGTCCTTCGCCGAAAGGCGGAAAAGCGGCTCCTCCGGGAAAAACGCGCCGTAGTCCGCGCCGTTTCCCAGGTCGATCTTGTTCTGGACCTTGAAGATCCGGAGCTCCGGCCGGCGCTTCTTTTCTTTTTCCGCTTCCAGGAAGGCGATCCGGTCCTCCCCGGAGGGAGGCTCGCTCCCGTCGAAGATCAGGATCACGCCCTCCGCCCGGGAAAGGCTCTCCCGGCTCTTTTCGATGCCGATTTTTTCCACCGGGTCCCCCGTCTCCCGGAAGCCCGCGGTGTCGGAAAAGCGGAATTTCACGCCTCCCAGGACGGCGCTTTCCTCGATCACGTCCCGGGTGGTCCCGGCCACCGGGGTCACGATGGCCCTTTCGTATCCCAGAAGCGCGTTCAGAAGAGTCGATTTCCCCGCGTTGGTCCGTCCGACCAGGGCGATCCCGATCCCTTCCCGGATCACGCGGCCCGCCACCGTTCCCCGGAGAAGCCTTCGAAGCCTTTCCGCGGCGTCCTCCAGAAGCAGATCGATCTTTCGGGAATCGGGCGGCTCCACGCCCTCGTCGGCGTAGTCGAGCATCGCGGCGTAGTGCGCCGCGGCGTCCAGGATCCCGTCCCGGATCTCCCCGATCTCCCGGCCGAACCGGCCGGAAAGGGCCTCGGCCGCGTGGCTGACCGCCAGGGGGCTTGCGGCGTCGATGATCTCCTCCACCGCTTCGGCGGCCGGCAGGGACATCTTGCCCGCAAGAAAGGCCCGTTCGGTGAATTCGCCGCCCCTGGCGAGCCTTGCGCCTGCGTCCAGAAGAGCGAAAAGGATCTCCCGCGTCACGGTCCTGCCGCCGTGGCAGGTGATCTCCGCCGATTCCTCTCCGGTGTAGGAGCGCGGCGCGCGGAAAACCGCGCACATCCCCTCGTCCAGAAGGGTCTCTCCCCTCCGGATCTCGCCGAAAAAGAGCTTGCCCGGCTCCCTCTCGGCGGCCGGTCTGCCGTTTTTCGCAAAAAACACCCGGTCCACCGTCTCAAAGCAGCCCCTGCCCGAAAGGCGCAGAAGGCTGATGGCGCCGCGCCCTTCCGGCGTGGCCGGCGCGCAGATCAGATCTCCGTCCATGTTTCCCCTCAAAAAGCGAAAAGGGGGAATCGCTCGCCGCCATTCCCCCTTCGTCTCATTTCTTCGATTCCTTTTCCTTCCGGTTCTGCGCCCCGTCCTTCTTCGGCTGAGCGCCCGCCGGCGCCACGATGACCCTTCTCTGAGGCTCGGTGCCGGTGGAGAAGGTGGTCACGCCCTTGTAATTCTGGAGGCAGGCGTGGATGATCCGTCTTTCACTGGGCGGCATGGGCTCCAGCGAGACGTTCCGTCCGTACCGGGCGACCTTGTCCGCCACGCGCTTGGCCAGGCGTTCCAGAGATTCCTCTCTCTTTTCCCGGTAGTTTTCGGTGTCGATGGTGACGCGGACGCGTTCGTCCTCGTTCTTGTTCACCGCGAGATTGGTGATGTACTGCAGCGCGTCGAGATTTTCGCCGCGGCGGCCGATGATCAGGCCCATTTCGCCGCCCGAAAGAACGACGTTCAGTTTTCCCTCTTCTTCGCTTGTGATATCGATCTTCGCCTGGACGTTCATCTTGTCAAAGAGCTCGGTCAGGAACTCTGTGACCTTGGTCGCGGCGGAGTATTCGTAGGAGACGCGGATCTTCGCGGGGGTCGCGCCGATGCCGAGGAAGCCGGATCTGGGCTTTTCCAGGATCTCCACGCTGACGCTGTCGCGATCCATTTCCAGGGTCTTCAGCGCTTCCGCCAGTGCGTCCTCAATGGTTTTGGCGGTTACGTCAATATACTTTTGGCTCATGAATGTCCTTCGTTCCTTTCAGTCTTGTCAGTCGTCGTCCTCTCCGTCGTCCGAAGACGTGCGGCGGGAACGGCTCAGCTTGTACTTCTTAGCCGTCTTCTGCTGGGTTTTCTTGCCGCCGGTGGCGATGGCCTTCTGTACCTCCCGGTTGCGGTCGCGGGCTTCCTCCCGCGCGGCGCGCGCCGCGGCTTCCTCGGCCGCTTCCTTTTCCTCGGTCTTCTTCATGAGGCTTCGCATCTGGAGCTGCAGGAGATATTCCTGCGCGATGCCCAGAACGTTGTTGGCGATCCAGTAGACCGTCAGGCCCGCCGGAAGCGTGAAGCCGATGACCACCGAGATCAGGGGCATGGTGTAAAGAAGCATTTTGGCGCTGCGGTTCTGATCGGTCGTCTGACTGCCGCCCAGGGTCTTCGTCTGCATTTTCTGCGAAAGGATCGACATCAGAAGGGCGGTGGCGCCGGAAAGGATCGGCAGGATCACCAGCCATTCGAATCCGAGCTTCGGCGTCTGGGTCAGGTCGAGCCCCAGAAAATTCATGTCGATGAAATACTCGCTGGTCTTCGGCAGATATTTCATCATTGTGATCTCGTTGATAGCCGTCGTGCCGTCGGCCATGCCGGCCAGAGCGGCCGCGGCCTCGGCGCTTCCCGCGGACAGCTCGTTGATCAGGGCGGTCAGAGCGTCCTTGGATACGCCGAACACGTAGGAAAGGGGCTGGCGGATCACGCGGTAAAGACCGATCATGATGGGAAAGGTCAGAAGCATCGGAAGACAGCCGGACATGGGGCTGATGCCGTTCTGGGAATAAAGCTCCTGCAGGGCGGCGTTATAGGCGGTGCGGTCGTTTTTGTAGCGCGCCTCGATATCCTTGATCTTGGGCTGGAGCCGCTGCTGGGCGAGCATGCCCTTTTTCCCCTTGTACTGAAGCGGATACAGAATGACCTTCACGATCAGGGAGAAAAGAATCAGCGCGACGCCGTAGTTGTTGATGATCTGCAGGATCGCCCAAAAGACCCATCCGAAGGGACGCGCGATCAGGGTGCCGAAAATGTCCATCTTGCAGTCGTTTTCTCCTCCGAGAAACCTTTTCCTTTCATTTCAGTTCCGAACGGTTTTTCATTCGGACGCCCGCTTGTTTCCCCTGCGGGGAAGGGTCTCCGGAACCGGGTCGTATCCCCCCGGGCAGAAGGGATGGCATCGAAGGATCCTCTTCACGCCAAGCCACCCTCCGCGAATGATCCCGAAGCGTGTGATTGCTGTCGCCGCGTATTCGGAGCAGGTCGGGATGAACCTGCAGCACGGCCCTTTGGCCGGTGAAATATACCTCTGATAAAAGCGGATCAGACCGACGGCGATTCTTCTCATTCCCTAATCATCCCCAGCTTTTCCGAAAGCGCGAGAAACGCTTTCTCCAGCTCCGGAAAGCTTGCGTCGTGGGCGGCTCTGCGGCCGATCAGAATGAGATCCCGTCCGGGGAGGATTTTTTCTTCATTCAGCCGGTACACCGCGCGAAGGCGGCGTTTGACCCGGTTCCGCCAGACGGCGTTCCCCAGCTTTCTGCTGACGGTGACGCCGACGCGGTTTTCTTTCCTGCCGTTTCCGCGGCAGTAGACCGCCATCACCGGATGCGCGGCGGTCTTTCCCCTGCGGTACAGTTTTCTGAAATCCTGACTGTTCTTCAGGACGACGGTATATTTCATGCCTTTTTTCTTCGCTGCAAAGGAAAAAATCAGACTCTGGTCAGCTGATATCTTCCCTTCAGTCTTCTGCGGGCGAGGACCTTGCGGCCGTTGGAGGTCTTCATTCTCTTGCGGAAGCCGCATTCCTTGTTGCGCTGCTTTTTCTTGGGCTGGTAGGTTCTGAACATGACGATCATCCTTTCGGTTTTGAAGATGGGGCCGCTCCTTCTCCGGGAAAAGAGCAGAATGCCCCCTTGGAGTGACGCAAAAGTTATTATATCGTAAAGGATCCTTGCTTGTCAAGATTTTTTTCGCAAAAAAGAGAACCGGAAACGCCGTCCGGAGGGAAACGGCGCGCGGGCGCTTTTTCTCCCGCCGGCGGAGTCCCTCTTTTTTCCCGGGCCTCCCCACCGCGGGAAAACCGGAAGGATCCTCGCGGCGTCCGCGTTTCCCCGTCTGTTTTTTCTCCTTTTTCGCCCCCGAAAAAGCCTCCGCGAAGCGTGAAGAGCGCGAATCTTCCGCTTGCCTTTTTCCCGGTTTTGTGGTATTATATCTATATAGTATGTCTTTTGATTCTTCCCGCGCGGGAAAAGGCTTTTCCCGAACGAAATTCACGCCGGAAATGAGGAAGCGATTTTGAATTCA
>JAEEGL013852027.1_pt1 | contig 21545 bp, 11 predicted proteins | sample 9134231 | NCBI WGS metagenome assembly JAEEGL01 (sample SAMN16246548, study PRJNA631951) | gut metagenome | biome: gut microbiome; feature: rumen; material: fiber-attached | host: Bos | place: Iran: Karaj | collected 2018-10
CGAAGCGGATCGGACGTATACCATGGAGATCGTTATTGATACCGAAGAGGGCTACTACTGCACGCAGACAGGCGGCAGCCACATCGGAACCACAGTTACGGTTTCCGGCGGGAGCCTGAGTTCTTCCTGGATCGTCAATATGTTGGACGCGCAGGGGAACCCGCATTCAACGGTGTATGTGATCGTTGCGGTGCAGGCGCAGCCCGCGCAGATAGCACAGATTTCGCTGAACGTTACGCCCCCCACGGCAGGCACCGGCAGCACGAACGCGAAATCCATGATCGCGGTCACGGGGGACGGGATCGCGGATTACTATGCCTCGTGGAAAACCTTTACGGGCTACAGCACGGACGAGCCGACCGAAATCGATTTCACAGAGGGCAGGACCTATTACGGCGTAATCACGCTGTATGCCGCCGACGGGTATACCTTTAAAAAGGGCTATTCTCACGACCTGGACATAGATGCCTGCGATTACTATTTCGGCGGCGAGGTGAGCGTTACCGGCGGAGCGCTGTATAAGAACAAAGCGAACGTGCGCAGCGTTGCCGATCCCGAATATCTGACGATATGGATCACGGTCACGGCAGGTGAAGCCGCGAAATGTACCGTTTCGTTCGATCCCGGCACCGGCACGGGCGAAATGGCCTCTGCTACGGTAAGCAGCGGCGATACCTTTGAGCTTCCCGCGTGTACCTTTACGCATACCAACGCCGAACGCGCGTTCTATAAGTGGGACGTGGGCGGCGAGCTCTGTGACCCCGGCGTGAATGTCAAGGTGAACGGGGATACCGTTGTTACCGCGACGTGGAAATACACGGGAGACAGCACGACCGTAGACAACTCCACAGACAAGAGCACAACCGAAGTCCTCGGCGTACTGACCCTCACGAACACGCGCACGGGCGAGGCGACGAACGCGACCGTATTTGATGAAGTGACCGCGTCTTCTTTTGTGAACCCATCCAATCCCACCGTGAACGCGATGATCGGAGAGGCGCAGGCCGCGCTGGCGGAAGAAGCAGGCAAAAAAGCCGGCGGGAGCGAGCTTACAACGGTCAAGGACGGCGTAGAGAATCTCAAAGTCGCCAAGTTTGACGACAGCAGGACCTTCACGTATTCTTATCTCAAAGATGAGGCGGGCGATTATTATCAGGCGCTCACGATCGAGGGAACGTATTATAAAATATGGCAGTACACCGTGGTGCTTGAAGCGGAGTACGCGAGCGCCGAAGCTGCCGTGAAGCTCGGCGACGTGGATTTTGACGGCAACATTACCGCGTCGGACGCGAGGCTCGCGCTGCGCAGAGCGGTGGATCTGGAGGATTATGCGCCCGGCTCGCGGGAGTACATCGCCTGCGATGTGGACGTGGACCATACCGTTACCGCGGGCGACGCGCGTATGATCTTACGCGCCGCGGTAGGGCTGGAAGACCCCGATTCGTGGGGCAAATAAACCAAATAATCCGACAAGTGTAAACGCACCCCACTGAGACGGGGTGCGTTTTGCTGTAACACGCTGTTTTTTCGTTCCTGAGATCCGGTGCAAAGCCTTAAGGTTCCAGACCAACGGCAGCGCGCAGGATGCTTCTGGCGTCCGCCGCGGTAATCAGGCCGTTGCAGTCGAAATCGGCGGCATAGAAGTTCAGCGTGCCTTCTTCGACGGGCTCAAGCCCCACCGCCATGCGCAGCGCCGTGCGGGCATCCGCAGCCGTGATGGAACCGTTGTGGTCCGTATCGCCGCGCTGATAGAGAATGAAAGCGTAAGCTCCGTAGGGCGCTTCTGCAATCCAGGCCGTTACGTTGATGAAATATACGCCGGGCTCGGCGACGCGCCACTCTCTTTTTTCTTCTGTATAATCAGAGGCGGAAGCATTGGCAAATTCATACGTCTTCAGGTCGACGTCTGTGGGTTTGCCGCCGGAAACGAACCGAAGCGTGAGCTCAACGGGCTCGGTCACTGTGAAACGGTAGAGGTCCACGCTGTCGTTTTCCGCGATGAAGCCTGTATAACTCTCGCCCAGGCTTACGGCAGGGGCTGTGGCTCTGTCGTTCAGCAGAGCGCCCTGCTTTTCGGCAAAGGTCTCGGCAACAGGCGTGAACGAGGTTGTAAAGGTATAGGGGAAGGACGCGTACGGGGAATCCACTTCGAGATAGTAAATGCCGGGAATCAGGCTGATCGTATGCCTGGTCACATACTGATGGTCTTCCTTTTCAGTTGAAGCGGTTTCATACAGCGTTTTATCCGCTTCGGAAATTTTCAGACCGCAATAGCAGTCTGTTTCGGGATTTTTAAGCTCAATGCGCAGAACACCGGGCTCGGTAAGCTCAAAACGGTAAACGTCAACAGGGTCGTTCAACTGGCCGATCTGCCCCCGCACGTTCGTGCCGACCGTATAATCGAAAGCAGTATCTTTTCTGTCATTGTGAGTAGTCAGGCTTTCTTCGATGGTTTCGTTTGCGCTCTCGAACGCCGCCGTGAGGGTGTAAGGGCCGTATACGTTGCCGGCCATGACGTCAAGATGGTAACAGGCTTCGACCGTCAGACGATAATCGCCCGCTTTCAGGCGGAGAGAGAGGTCCGCGCCGCAATGGTCATCGTCTCTCATCGAAGAAAGCGTGCGGTGGATTTCCTCATAATCGTCATACAGGGTTATATAGGAAAAGTATGCGCCGGAGCGGAACGTGACCGTGACCAGACCGGATTCCGGCAGCACCAGCCGATAAGAAAAGCTGTTGTTCATTTCTGTGCACACGCCTTCGTAGGTTTCGCCGAAAGCAAGGATCGGCGCTTCTTCTGCCGAGGCGTTCAGCATACCGACGCCGAACGCGCCGAGGGTTATGGCAAGGGCCAGCAGAACGGAAAAGAATCTTTTTGCAATCGTATTTGCGGTTTTCATAATGCTCTCCTTTTTGCGCCGCTTTGGGGCGCTTCTTTTTTTTGACGCGGCGTTTTGTCCGCCTCTGTTTCCCAGTATATACGGCGGCGCAACATAGTCAATACCGCGGAAACGAAACCGCGTTTCGGAGCTACGAAAACAACGTTTTTCAGAAAAAAGACACAAATCCGCCCGAACGGGGCGCACGGACCGCGCACCTGAACTGAAGACAGGATCGCTGAAAAATCAGCGAACTTTTTTTATTGAAATCGAAACGTTGCTGTGTTAATATATTCAGCGGTTAGAAAAAACAAGGGGGATCATTATGAAAAAAAGCATCGGAATCACAGCTTTTCTGTGCGCTGCGGTATTGCTGCTGGTCGGCTGCGGCTGCGGCAAAAAGGCCCCGCAGGAGACGAAAACGGACGAGGTCGCCTATGTTGAGAAAAGCTTCGGGAACCTTAGTTGTAAGTATCCGGATACCATGACCGAGGTTGCGTTTACCCCGCGGGACGGCGCGGACGGCGAAGCATACGGCATCACCGACGAAGAGGGCAGATTCTTCGGTTTCACCGTTGAGATCATCGCGTGCGAACCGGGCGATTACGACCCGCTGGAACCCGAGAGCTTTCTGGAAAAGTATTTCCCGGAGCACTGGGCCGAATACTATACGACGGAGCTGGGGGATAAGGATAACGGTACGGAGATCGCCAGATACAACGGAAACCCGGTGTTTGCGCGCGACGCCGGAAGCGGCATCCGTACAGCCGACTATGTGTTGGAATACCTGATTCTGGACGAAGGCAACAACCGCAGCCTCCTTTACATCGTAACGCTGTATGATAACGACGTTTATTACCCGGGAACCTACGATTATTTCGGGTACGAATTCAGGCGCAGCCTTTCCTTTGACGCCGACGCGGCGAAGGCGCAGGACCTTGCGGACGAAGATAACTCCATACTGGAGGCGGAAGGCACCGTGTTTGAGCCGGTGAAACTGGCAATGGGCAATTATCCGCAGTATGAGATCCAGGCGTACGAGCTGACGGTGGTGGGCGCGGAGTTCTTCCGGCACGACGGCAAAGAGGCGATCCGCATCATCTACGACGTGAAGAATACGGATACCAACAAGAAAAAGGTTTGGCAGGCATACGAATACTTCCGCCTTACGGCCTCGCAGGACGGCGAAGACCTTGAAAAGACATGGGAGTATGAAGCCAACGATAAAGACGTGGGCTACGTAGGCACCAACCCCGAAGTTCTGATCGATATGGCGAACTACGTCTATGATAACGAGTATTCCAACAACCGCAGATGCATGATCAGAAACGGCTATACCGTGAGAGTTGCCGAGGAATTCCTGTGCGATTGGCAGGGCGGCCCTGTTACCGTGAGGATCACCCTCCCGATCTATGAATATAACCTGAACTTCTACGATGAAGACGATCCGCTGATGGTGGAGATCGCCAAGAACTGCGTGAAAGAGGTCACGTTCGACCCCGCCGACATGCCCTGCAAGATCAAAAACAGCGACTGGCTGACCGCGGTGGAGAACCCCGCGTGGACGGACGGCCTTGATGAAGAAGGGGATTTCTTGCCCGATAATCCCACCAGGACCTGCCACATAAAGCTGAAAGAAGCGGAGTTTAAGGAAGTTGACGGCGAGAAGCATATGCTGCTCCATGTGGAGTACACCAATAACAGCAATGATGAAAACAGTTTTTTCGAGCTGCTTGCGGTTCCCGTATGGATGAACGGCATGGCGGACGGCAAGCCGCATCTGTGGGTGATGCAGGACGGTGTGAGCCTTCTTACGGTGGAAACGGAGCTGACGAAGCAGGGACATTACAGCCTCGTCCAGCCCAGCGAAACGGAGGAATACGTGCTGGAGTACGTCGTGCGGTCCGACAGCCCCATTGAAGTGGAAGTAAACTATATGGCCGAGAACGGCGGCGAGTTTGACGGAAAAACCGCCGGTAAGGTTTACACGCCGGCATTCTGAGCGATAGAAAAACAGATAACCCGCTGAGACGGTTTGCCTCAGCGGGTCATTCTTTTTGTTTACGGCGCCGGTTAAAGCAGGCGCATCCGTCTGTCGGTTACCATTTGGTGGGGTCTTCAAGGCCCACGGCGGCGCGCAGGATGCTTCTGGCGTCGTTGGCGGTCACGCTGCCGTCCTTATCCACGTCGCAGGCCGTGAATTCAAACGAGCCCACGGCATAATCCTCAAGGTCGACTGCGCGGCGCAGGCAGAGGCGGGCGTCGCTTGCTGTGATATTTCCGTCCCCATCCACGTCGCCGGGTTTCTGTGCCAGAATGACGTCGGAAGATACCGTTACGGTTTCCCCGTTAGTGTGAAGCGCATAGCCTTCCTTGGGGCCGTCCCACACGGTGGGCGTCGTTCCTTCAAAGACCTGCTCCGCCTGCAGTGGGATCTGTATTGTTTCAACCACGCGCAGGGTTTCAATGTCTTTCAGTTCGGTGACGCGGTATGTCATCTCACCGCTTTCTCGGGCGACGATCTTTACAGAATATGATTCTCCCGCGGGGATGACCACGCTCTTTTCTCCTTCTGCGACCAGCACGGTGACCTTTTCATCCTGCGTCCCGATCTGCTCGTTTGCGATCGCGGCTGCGAGCGCGCCGGCGGCATCGTACACATACATATCGACAGGGCATTTCACGGTCACCTTTTTGTAATTCACTTCGCCCGCGGCGGAGGCATGGCAGCTCACATTGTTCCAACTGTTCTTCAGGGCGGCAATGGTATCCATCTCGTCCACATATTCCTGATGGGACTGGCCTGCGTGAAACAGATTTGCTTTCGTAAACTTATAGGCGGCGTCATACAGATACATGTTGGTCAGTTTGAGCTGCCTGAAAGCTTCGTCGTAGCTGACCGCGTTTGAATAGGTCAATTCATGTGCCAACTTGTTAAATTTGTCTGTTACGTTCTGCTGAAGGCCTTTTTCTACCGGGGAAACATAATTCATAATTTCATATTGTTCCGTAAGATCGCCCACCATCACGATCTTGTCCATGATCTCAAAAGTAGCATCATACGCGAAGATCACAGCTGCTGCCGGTCCGGCCGCTTCAAAACCTAACACGGCGGCAACCTGCGAATACGCAAAGTCTTTTGCAACAACATTATATATGAGTTCTGTTAAAGGAGCTTCAACCGAAATGATTGCTTCAATGATCGTATCAATACTCGGGTATGCTTTGGCTTTGGCTTTTGCTACGGAAGCGGAGAAAGACGCTGCATAATCCGGATCGATTTGTTTCATGTTTTTCGCTGCGATCTCAAGGTTTTCATAGAATGAATCGGTCACCGTCTGATAAGCTTTTGCCAACGTAACGGCTTTGTATATCTTACGAAAAGCAGTATACGTATCCGCAGCTTTTCCCAGCATATCGCAGCAATCGTTTATTGTTTCCGCAGCGCATCCCATCTCATATAAAAAGCTGGCGAAGCCCTTGCTGAGATCAGAGCCTTTATCATCGAGTTTAAGTAAAACGGAGGTGAAATTTATGGAAGGAGAGTATAATGAATCCTTTGCAAACTCCATAAACTCGAACGAAGTTTTTTCAATCACGTCGTCGGTCCATTCCGGCATCGTTTTGATCGCGCCTTCGATAAAGTCGTAGAACAAGTGATAGCTTTCGAAGCTCTTCTTCATCTCCGTTTCGAGTTCGGAAGGAAGATCTTTTTTGATATAATTCAGAAGCAAATCCCCTACGTAAGCGTCAAAATAACCAAATTTGCAAAAATTCGGTTCTCCATAAAACAGTTCTCCGAAATCAAATGTTACTGCGTTATCAAGGATATCCAGCGCATCCCAGACCTTGCACGCTCCGAGTTTTATATCGCTGTCGAAAGAGGTGTTCTTAAAGAAGCTCTTTTCCTGTATCAGCACCTTCACATTATTAAACATCTGAATGTGCGAATAAACAAACAGGGCGTCAAAATGATACTCGAAACTGCCGTTCAGCCTGATCGGCTTAAACGCATTTGCCATGGAAGTAAGCGTAAAGGGAATACTGTCGGTAATGTCGGCGACCGGTGTTTCCATCATGCGGGCAGTAAGCGCAGCCTCGTCAAATTCGATACGGTACTCAAATTCCTTGATCTCACCGTACATCATATCGAAATACTTGGTATCGCCTGTATAACCTCCCGCAAGCAGCAAGCCGGAATGATCGCCGAACGCTGCGTCAAGCCTGACATTTTCGAAATCAAGCAGTTCGCGCAGTTCACCCGAAAAGATCGGCGCGGTTTTGTCGGGCATGCAATTCCGAACCGTAAGCGTGCCCTTGATAAATGCCGCTTTCAATCCGTCTTTGAACAGTTCTCCGTCCTTATACGTATAACTGCCGGGATCGGGCGCAAACTCCATCAGCAGCGTATTTGCCGGATGCAGCGTGAAACCGGCGGATGCTTTCACAACGTCTTTTTCGGTGCTCGCGGTTACGGAAAGCTTGCGCACGCAGGGCTCCGTATCTTTGGGGAACGAAAAATTGTCTTGCGGCAAAAGCTTCACTGTACGGGAAACGGTCTCGTTCGGCGACAGCGACGATACCGTGAAGGTATAATTATTACTGCCGTTTTCAAACAGCATGCCTTCGTCTGCAGTGCACTGAACGGAAATGTTGCGCAGGGTTTTGCCCTCCATGCCCTGATCGGGCAGATTGGTTAAGCGGATATTTGCGGTTACCGCGTCTTTTTTGTTGCCGTCCGCGTCAAAGAGCATTCCTTTTTTCAGATAAAAGAAATCGTTATCAAGTTCAATTTCCGCTTTCAGCTCATACTTCTGTTCTATAACCTGAACGGTTACGGAATCGGACGCAACGCCCGGCGCCGATACGGTAACGGTCACGGTGCCTTCCTTCTTTGCCTTGAAATCCGCGGTAAGGACCCACGTGCTTTCACCGGACGAAACGGCGTGGGTATCGGTGATCTCCAGCACGGAAGAATTGCTGCTGCGCCACTGCACGTCGCTGCCGGTGCATTTGCCGTCCGCGGAGAACAGGACCGCACGCAGCGGGACCGGGTTTTCAATGTTGCCCTTATACAGCGTTGTCTGCTCCGCAACTGTGAACAGATCGTCCTTTTCGGTAAACGTCAGTTCGCTTTCCGGCCAGTCGAGGATGAAGAACGCCGGGCGTATGCCCATGCTGGTGTCGTACAGCGTGCCGTTATATCCCACGCGCCCGTTATAATCAACGCTGCCGCCGAAGGTGGACAGGAACGTTTCGTATGTTGTCATCAGCGACCAGTTGGAATACGCCGAAGTGATCCCCAGCCCGGAGGCGGAAACGTCGTAAAGGCCCTGGCACTTCGCGTAGTCCGTACCGGATGCGAGGCGCCGCTGATCCGTGGCTATCTCGCTGCTGCTGAAGCCGTTCGACGGATCCAGAACGTCCGCATAGGTGAGCAGAAATACATTGTCGGTAACGTAGCCGTATTCGTCCAGCCACGCTTCGTCGATGAGTTCCTTTTCGGTTTCGGAGAACGCCGCGTTATAGAAGGTGTCGTTCAGCCATTCCCGGATATCGCTGTTCTCATAATCCACGCCTGCCGTGCTGTACATATTGCCGATGTTGAACGCCTGCGCGTCGATCAGCTTTTCGCTCATCACGAACCCGTAATCCGCATCAAGGATCCGCCACTCCAGCGGTTCCCATCTGAACCAGTAGGTCGTATTGGTCACGTAGCCGTGCAGCGGCTGAAAAATGTAGCCGTCATTCCCTTCCAGAAAAGGCAGGTAAGGCCTGTATTGCGAAAACACAACGCCGCGGTATCTGGCGCCGTCGTGTTCGATATCGCAGTACCGCATCCAGTCGCCCTGAATACAGGTGGAAAGGTTGCCGTTTCCGGCGTAATACCCGTAAGAGATCCATTCGGCGTCGGCAGCTTTCGCGTTCAGCGCGGCGGTGATCTCTTCGTCCTGCACTCTGCGCTGCGGATAGGAGCCGAAATAAAAGGTGTCTCCGTTGCGGTATTGCTGCGCAGATGCTTTCGGCAGCAGGCTTTTCAGCCCGGCGGCCGCCCCGAAGGGGATCGACGCCAGCACCATGATAAGCGAGAGCGTCAGCGCCGCGATCTTCGTTGCTGTTTTTCTCATAAAAAGGCCTCCTCTGTGTAATAAATATATATTAACAAATTAAAATAATAAAAGCAACCGTTTTCAGCCGATTTGCCACGTTTTACTGTGCAGTACAAAAACATACCCAGAAAGACTTGCCGTTTTTTTCTTGCTTTTGACGGGGCGATAGGATATGATAGAATTATCAGCGATGACTGTGAAAGGAGGGATACCTGTCGTAATTATTCTGTGAGCAAAGACGATTCGGAATGACCGGTACCGTTGATTGCAAAAAACATAAAAAGCAGATTGGAGTGAATAATTATGAAGTATCGTCCGGATGTTGTCAGAATACCTGTTGAAAGAAGCAATTTCGTAATCCTTGAAGAGAGAGAATATGATAAGTATCTGCTGCTTTCCGAAAAGTATGAAAAAACGTTTGAAATGACCCTGGGTTTTTTACATATTAAAAAACCGGAAATAGGAGATATTCTGGAACTGCCTGATAAGATGATTTATGAGTCCGATGGAAGATCGTATTATACTAACCGGGAGTTATATCTCGGCGAGCCAAGTGATGCCGTTGCCTTTCCGTATATGTTTAATATTGAGAATGATTACTGTTATTTAACCTACAAAAAAGAGAACAAGAGGGTTATGCTCCAGCGGTTTTACGGGTAGACGTTCCCGAAACAGAATGCTCGTGCCGTGTGCGCAAGGCGTTTCTCTGCGTGAAGCAATGAAAAAAGACGCGATTTCAAGGCGGGACAGCCTGAACGCGTCTTTTCTGTTTATGGGATCTTTTATTCGAGCTTGTCCGACGGTTTTCTGAGAAACGGGCAGGGGAGCAGGATCAGCAGCCCCAGCAGTACGAGACCCTCCAGCACAAGGCATACGGTGAAATACGCGAGGTGGGAATCAAGCCCGTTCATCATGTTCTTCCCGAGTACAATGAGCACGGCGATGAACGCGCCTGCGACTGCGCATGCTGCGATGGCCCCGATCACGGCCTTTTTTGCGACGCCGCCCCGTTTACGGGAATAACCGTTAATTGCCAGCGGGATGACGGTAAGCAGTATCACCGCAAGCATTGCCGAGGCTTCCGCCGCAAGGCCGAGCTGCTGAAAATCGACCAGCCACGTGGTGGCGAAGATCCCGCAGGCTGCCGCGACGTTTGCAAGAAGCAGAAGATATTTTTTACGGATGATCGCGGCAATCGTGATCGCGAGTGCAATGGCGGCGATGGCAGGGATCAGATACATGTCTATGGTAAGCACTAAACCCTCGGCGTCCACCCACGCCAGAGGATAGAGCAGGGGATCTGCCTTTTCCGGCATGGGCTTGCTTTCGTCGTAAGAGGTGACGCCGAAGCTGCGCAGGTCGTTGAAGAGCGCTGTGTTTGCCTTCGTCCAGCGCCCGATATTGAGGCCGTGGCGGAATTCCCCCAGCCCGTTGCAGGCCTTGTAATACCGCCAGCTCAGCTGCGACCGGCGGACCCGTGCAGCGGCTTCGGTATTGCCCGCTGCTTCGCACTTTCCGGCGGCGGTCTCCCACAGCGAGTCGATGTTTTTTACGTCGCTGCCTGTTATGCCGTGCATCGTTTTGAGCATCGAGGCGCGGTTGTAGAGATGGCCGTTTTTATCGCCCGCGTGGGCCGTGATAAAATCGAGATACGTTTCGATCTCTCCGGCGCCTTCCCCGTAATAGGCGTTCAGAAATCCGCGGCGGAGAGCCCCGTTTTCTTCTTCGGTAAGTTCTTCCCGCATGTTGGCGGCGAGCAGAAACGCGCGCAGATCGGCGAACTCGGTATCGCAGGTAACGGTGCTGCCCACGCCCTGCTCAAACACCCCTACCACGTTGTTTTCGCGGAAGATCTCCAGGTTTTTCCGCAGTACGCCGAAGTTCGGGAAAACGCCGAGCGTCTGGTTGAAATCGGTTGTGTAATCCCACACGTAGAGCCTGTTGCAGATCGCAGCCCAGTCCTGCAGGTCCTTATAGAATTCCGCGTTGGCGGCGCAGGCCGGGTCGTCGATCGCGTGGGCGCAGCAGCATTCGATGGAGCACAGCCGCACGCACACGTTGTCTCTTACGGTGATGCCCGTGGGCGCGTGGCGCGTGTATTCGTAGGCAAAGGTGTCGATCACTGCGTCGGGGTAATCCGGCTCGATGGCCTCTGCTACCTGATTGATGAACCAGATCAGCGTGCCGGAGGGGCCGCCGTATTGTTCGGCGAGCGCCGCGCAGTTTTCGCAGACGCAGTAATCGAAGTTGTCGAGCTGGGAAACCGAAACGATATTCAGCGCCGCCTCGGGGTCGTAGGCTTCGTCGAGCTTTCTCTTTACGCCCTCAATCGTCAGCCGGAGCACGTCGGGGTTGGTCAGGCACACCTGCGTCGGTTCCCGCTGCCCGCTGCGCGCAGTGAGCGCGTAGTATTCGGGGTGGGAACCGAAAAGCTCCCAGTAGGGCACGAGCTCGCTGCCGAGCGTATGGCAGAACCACAGATAATTCACGGGCTTGCCGTAGAGCGCCTCTTTGCCGCTGTGGTTGCCGTTCAGGCCGTTTGCGACAGAGAACATCGGGTCCCTGCCCGAGGCCCAGTCCGTTTCGGCGTATTCAAGCAGCGGTTCGTACCGGTAATCATATTCCGCAGGGAGCGTGAAATCACTGTTTTCCGGCACGCTGACGACCTGCGGGGAATACACCTCAACGCCGCATATACGCCTTAAAAAGCCGTAAACGCCGTTGAACAATCCCCTGATATCCCCGGCTTCGATGTAAAACACGGCGGCGTTATCACCCTCAGCATCGGGCATTTCGTCTGCTCCTGCGCGAAGGGTGTAAGCGCCGTTCCGATGCCCCTGCGCGTCCTGCTTCAGCTGCAGAACCACCGTTTGGGCAGCCGTGCCGGAAGAAATGAGCGCCGGGCGCGCGCCGGTGATCTTTTGAAGATAATCCTGCAGCAATACTGCCGCCGCCTGTTCGGATTCCCCTGCGTTCCCATCCACCCACACGGCAATGTCCGCCCCGGGCGCGGCGAACGCGGAAAACGGGAAGATGCACGCCAGCAGCAGCCCCGTAAGCAGAACGGCAAAAATACGTTCTCTCATATATCTCTCTTTTCCTTAACAGGATTTATGCCGTTGAAAAAGCCTTATACCAATAAAATCATTATAATCCGGGATGCTTCTTTTTTCAAGTTTTTTATCCGGGAAACGAGCCGGGGCGCTTGTGTTTTCTGCGGAAGGGTTGTATAATGTTTACAAACGTCCCGATTCAGAGCATCGGGGAACAGAAAGGGGAAAAACAAGATGCGCAACAAAGCGTTATCCCTTGCAGCGGCGCTGTCCGCGGCGGCCGCCTCCGCTCTTTTTTACTACACCTTCGTAAAATGGATCCCGGTGCTGTATGGGCTCTCGGTGGTTCTGTACGCGCTGGCGGCGGGCTTGCTGACCGCCCGGTTCGCGAAGAAACCGCTTCTGCACGGCCTGCTTGCCGGCGGTATCTTTGCCGCGGCGTTTTTCGGGCTGACGTATCTTTTCAATATCGTGATACTGAATAACGGCTCCATGCCGAAAATCGCTGGCGCGATCATGGCGGGGCTGACGCTGATATTCTTCATCGTGTATTACTGCGTTATATCGCGGGGGCAGCAGAAAAGCAGGCTGTTTGCGGCGGCGTCGTTCATTCTGTCCATCGTGCTCACGCTCTGCTCCATGGCGCCTTCGCAGATCGGTTACTATTATGAATATTCTTACCGCCGGAAAGCCGCGCCCGTTGCGGGGAAGGGGAGCACACCCGCCCCGCGTTCGCTGATCGCCGACGCGGATCTGTACGTCGCCCCGGATGGCAGCGACGAAAACGACGGCAGCTTTGAGCATCCCTTTGCCACCGTGGAGAAAGCCCGCGATACGGTGCGCGCGATGGATAAAACCGGCAAAAAGGGCGTCACCGTGGCGCTGAAGGCCGGCGAATACCGCGTATCTGCATTGGCGTTTACCCCGGAAGATTCCGGCACCGAAGCGTGTCCCATCAGCTACCGCGCCTACGGCGACGGCGAGGTGGTGCTCAACGGCGGCATCACCCTGCCCCGGGAAAGCTTTGCCCCGGTAACGGACGAAACCGCGCTCAGGCGGCTCAGCGCGGACGCGCAGAAGAGCGTGCTCTGCGCGGACCTCTTCTCGCTGGGTGTTACCAAAGAGCAGTACGGCGGGCTTTACGCGATCGGCTCGTATACCACGGCGTCTTATTACGACGGCGACTGGACGGGCGGCATCTACTGCGAACTGTTTGTGGGCGACCGGCGCCAGACGATCGCACGCTATCCCAACGGCACGGAGTACCTCTACACCGGCAAGGTGATATCAGAGGGGCAGGGCAGGGACAGCTACATGTCGAGCTGGGTCACCCCGGGCAGCCTTCTCAGGAACCCCGCGCCCGACGTGTATCAGATGGACAAGGCGCTTTCCGAGCGGATCGCTTCGTGGCAGACGACGGATGGCGTATGGATGTTCGGCTATTTCAGCAACGACTGGGCGGACGCCTCCACCCCCATCGGCGAAGTGGATCGCGATAATCTTACGATATCCCCGAAATTTGCCGCGATGTTCGGCGCAAAAAAAGCCGCGCCCTACTATTTCTTTAACGTATTCGAGGAGCTCGACGCGCCCGGCGAATGGTACCTCGACCGGGAGAACGGCCTAATGTACTTCTATCCGCCGGAAGACTTTTCGGAGGAGGATTCGGTGGAGCTGTCGCTCTCTTCCGACTGCATCATCAGAGCCGAGGCGGATCACCTGACCTTTGACGGGCTCACGGTTAAGTGCACGCGGGGCGACGCGGTGAGCATCACGGGCGACGGCAACACTGTGGAAAACTGCCTCATTAAAAACGTGGCGGGCAACGCGCTGCTGGTTACGGGGTATGATAACCTGATACTGGATAACGAGATCACCCGCACGGGCAAGGGCGGCGTGATCATGGACGGCGGCGACCGGGAGACCCTGAAGCACGCGAACAACCGCGCCGAAAATAACCTGGTGCACGACTGGAGCGAGATCTACGAGACCTACCAGCCCGCCTTCACGCTGAACGGCGTGGGCAACATTTGTTCGCACAACGATATGTATAACTCGCCCCACGAGGCGGTCACCTATTCGGGCAACGACCACGTGATCGAATATAATATCATCCACGACGTGAACCTGAAAACCGACGACGGCGGCGCGATCTATTCCGGCCGCCGGTGGGACTGGTACGGCACCGAGATCCGCTATAACCTGATCTACAATCTGGGCGCGGACGGGCACAGGCCGGTGGGCATCTACATGGACGATGCCATCGCGGGACAGACGATCTACGGCAATATCATCATCAACGCCCCGAAATACGGCCTGCAGCTGGGCGGCGGGCAGGATCTGATCGCCCATGACAATATCGTGATCAATTCCAACGAGCCGATCAGCTTCGACGCCCGGGCGCTCATGGGCCTTTCGGGAGACGAGGATAACAGTTTTTATCAGGAATACAAAGAGGGCGGCAGGATCTGGCAGCTTCTGTACGATTCTCCCTGGCAGAGCGAAGCCTGGCAGAAGGCTTACCCGCAGTACCGGCATTACAGCGACGATTTTTCAAACACCGAAGACGCTGATTTCGTTCTGAACCCCGCCCATAACAGCGTTACGCACAACATTTTGATCTCTGCGCAGCACACCATCGGGTACGTGGCGGACGAGGTCTACAAGTATTCCGAGATCAAAGATAACGCCGTTCTCGGCATGTCGGCGCTGAAAAAGATCTTTGTGGATCCCGAAAACGGCGATTATACCCTGCGCGAAGACGCGGCGGATATTGTAGGGTTCGAGATCGACGTGCCTGCGATGAGCGAGTTCGGCAGGCAGTGAGATTACCGCCGATATTCCAAACAAAAATCTTGATTTCCGTATAGTGATATGATAATATAAATTGATATGTTATATCAGAGCTTGCCCGTGAGGCGGAATGCCTCCGGCGGTATGTAAAGGAGTGGAAGTTATGAAAAAATACGCAATCGCTGCGGTAACCAGCATGGGCCTCAGGATCACGCCTCAGGACCGTATGGCGGTGCAGAACAGCAACCTGTTTTACCTGCAGGCCACCTCGGCGGAGAGCAACGTGCTCAACGTGGCCTCCAGCCTCGGCAACGAATGCCTCGTTTTAACGAAGTTCGTTGAGGGTTCGCCCATGGCGGATTTCATCAAGCGCCAGCTTCGGGCGCGCAACATCCGTTTTGAGGGCAAAGACGTGCCGCAGGGCGGCCCCTGGGGTTACCGGCACCAGTTCAACATCGCGGATTCCGGCTTCGGGCTCAGAGCGCCCCGCGTGTGGAACGACCGCGCCGGTGAGATCGGCAGAACGCTCTCGGCCGATGATTTCGATCTCGACCGTATCTTCGGCGAAGAGGGCGTAGAGATCTTCCATCTTTCCGGCCTGATCGCCGCGATGAGCGAAGAAACCACGAAATGCTGCCTTGAGATCGCAAAGGCAGCCAAGAAATACGGCACGCTCGTCAGCTTCGATCTCAATTACCGCGCTACTTTCTGGAAGGGCCGCGAAGAGGAACTCAGCAAGGCCTTCCACGAGATCGCCTCCGTGGCCGATATCTTAGTGGGCAACGAAGAAGATTTCCAGCTCTGTCTGGGCTTCCAGGGCCCCGAGGCCGGCGGCAAGGATCTTTCTTCCAAGATTGAGCGCTTCCAGTTCATGATCGATCAGGTGCGTGAAAAATACCCGCAGGCGAGAGCTTACGCCACCACGCTCAGGCAGGTGATCTCCGCCAACGAGCACCTCTGGGGCGCGATTCTGTGGGCGGACGGCAGCTGGTATATTGAAGAGCCCCGTGAGATCCAGGTGATGGACCGCATCGGCGGCGGCGACGGCTTCTCGGGCGGCCTGCTTTACGGCGTGCTCAAGGGCTGGACGCCCGACAAGTGGCTGCAGTTCGGCTGGGCCACCGGCGTTCTTGCCGCCAGCAGCCTCAACGACTACGCCGAGCCCGCGGATGAAAAACAGGTTTGGGATATCTACAAGGGCAACGCCCGCGTACAAAGATAAAAGGAGAGAAAATACCATGAAAAAAGCAGATATCGGCCTCATCGGCCTCGCCGTAATGGGCGAAAACCTTGTGATGAACATGGAAAGCAAGGGCTTCACCGTGGCGGTGTTCAACCGCACCGTTTCCAAGGTGGACGACTTTGTGAACGGCCGCGCGAGCGGTAAAAACATCATCGGCTGCCACAGCCTTGAAGAACTGATCGGGAACCTCGAAAAGCCGCGCAAGGTGTTTATGATGATCAAGGCAGGCCCTTCGGTTGACGCGATGATCGATCAGCTTCTGCCGCTGCTGGAGGACGGCGATATCATCATCGACGGCGGCAATTCCCACTTCCCGGATACCATCCGCCGCACCGGATACGTGGAATCCAAGGGCAAGCTCTATATCGGCACCGGCGTTTCCGGCGGCGAAGAAGGGGCGCTGAAAGGCCCCAGCATGATGCCCGGCGGTTCCCCCGCGGCATGGCCCTACGTAAAGCCCATTCTGCAGGCGATCTGCGCCAAGGTGGAGGGCGGCGAGCCCTGCTGCGACTGGGTCGGTGAAAACGGCGCCGGCCATTTCGTGAAGATGGTGCACAACGGCATCGAATACGGCGATATGCAGCTGATCTGCGAAGCCTATCAGCTGATGCGCGATCTGCTGGGCATGAGCTACGACGAAATGCACGAGACCTTCAAAAAATGGAACGAGACGGAGCTTGACAGCTACCTGATCGAGATTACCCGCGATATTTTAGCGTATAAAGATACCGACGGTTCCCCGCTGGCCGAGAAGATCCTCGATACTGCCGGGCAGAAGGGCACCGGCAAATGGACCGGCATCGCGGCGCTGGACGAAGGCGTGCCGCTTACGCTGATCGGCGAAGCGGTGTTCGCGAGATGCCTCTCCGCGATGAAGGAAGAGCGCGTGCAGGCCGCCGGGGTGTTCAACAGGACCATCCCCGCCTTTGAGGGCGACAAGGCCGAAATGGTGGAGGCCATCCGGCAGGCGCTGTTCGCCTCCAAGATCATCTCTTACGCGCAGGGCTATACCCTGATGCGCACCGCGGCCGCGCACTACGGCTGGAACCTCAATTACGGCGGCATCGCGCTGATGTGGCGCGGCGGCTGCATCATCCGTTCGGTGTTCCTCGGCAAGATCAAAGAGGCCTACGACGCCGATCCGGAGCTCAAGAACCTGATCCTCGCGCCCTATTTCAAAGAGACCATCGAAAAGCTGGTGCCCGCGTGGCGCAAGGTGGCGGCAGCAGCGGTGCAGTACGGTGTTCCCGCCCCTGCCATGACCTCCGCCCTCAGCTATTTCGACGGCTATACCACCGCGCGTCTGCCCGCGAACCTCCTACAGGCGCAGCGCGACTACTTCGGCGCCCACACGTATGAGAGAACCGACGCCCCCAGAGGCGAGTTCTTCCACACCAACTGGACCGGCCACGGCGGCAACACCGCGGCGACCACGTACAATGCGTAATATCAAACTGATCGCGCTGGATCTGGACGGCACCCTGCTGGACGCCGACAAACGCCTGCCCGCGGAAAACGCAGCGGCGCTGGAGCGCGCGGCGGGCGAGGGGATCGAGATCGTGCCCGCCACCGGCAGGTTCTACCGCGGCATGCCGCAGATCGTAAAAGACCTGCCCTACGTTCACTACGTGATCTCGATCAACGGCGCCGAGGTGTACGACGTAACGCGGCAGCAAACTCTTTGCGCCTCCGAGATCCCGTGGGACCGGGCTGTGGCAGTGATGGAGCGGTTCGATACGCTGGACGTGCTCTACGATTGCTACCAGAACGGCTGGGGCTGGATGACGCAGGCGTTTTATGACCGTGCCGAGCAGTACGCCGCGAACGTGCACAGCCTCGATATGATCAAAAACCTGCGCACGCCCGTGCCGGAGCTCAAAGCCGTACTGCGGGAACGCGCCTCCGGCGTGCAGAAGATACAGATCTTTTTCCGTGATATGGACCTGCGCGCCGAGCTGCTGAAAACGCTGCCCGCGGAGTTCCCCGATCTGGTGGTGACCTCCTCCATCGTCAACAACATTGAATTCAACAGCCGCGAAGCCACCAAGGGCGTGGCGCTCACAAAGCTGGCGGCGGCGCTCGGCGTCCCCGTGAATGAAACGATGGCCTTCGGCGACGACCGCAACGATATCACGATGCTTGAAGCCGCCGGGATCGGCGTTGCCATGGGGAATGCCGAAGCGGTGGTAAAACAGGCCGCAGATTATGTTACCTGCGATTGCGGCCAAAGCGGCGTGGCGCGCGCGATGAAACACTTTTTGTGGGAGAATGAACCATGAACGATATCTATAGAATAGCCGAAAGTGATACCGGCCTTACGCCGGAAGAGATCAAAGCGGCGCTGCTTGCAGCCATTGAGGGGCGGGAGCTGAAAAAAGTGCTGATCCTGCCGCCGGATTTCACCCGGTTCCATTCCGGCGCGGGCTACATTACGAACGTATACTACCACGCGCTGACGGACGCGGGCGTACAGGTGGATATCATGCCGGCGCTGGGCACCCACGTGCCGGTCACCGAGGCGCAGTGGACCGCGATGTTCGGCGATATTCCCTATGAGCGCATGCTCGTGCACAACTGGCGCACCGACGTGGTCATGCTCGGCGAGATCCCGGGGGATTTTATCTCAGAGATCACCGAGGGCCTCTGGACCGAACCGGTCGCCTGCGAGGTCAACCGCCTTGTGATGGACGAGAGCTACGATCTCATCATCTCCCCCGGGCAGGTGGTGCCCCACGAGGTCATCGGCATGGCGAACCATGCGAAAAACCTCTTCGTGGGAGTGGGCGGCAGCCGGATGATCAACCGGTCGCACATGATCGGCGCGGTGTACGGGATGGAGCGCATGATGGGCAAAGATTATACGCCCGTGCGCAGGATCTTCGATTACGGCATGGAGCATTTTCTGAAGGACCGCCCCATCATGTTCGTGCTGACCGTCACCACCGCCCCCGGCGGCAAAATCAGGACGCACGGTATTTTTATCGGCGAGGGCAGGGAATGCCTGACGAATGCCGTGAAGCTGGCGCAGCAGAAGAACATCGATTTTGTGGAGCACGGCCTGAAAAAATGCGTGGTGTATCTGGATCCCTCCGAATTCAAGAGCACGTGGCTTGGAAATAAGGCCGTTTACCGCACCCGCATGGCGATGGCGGACGGCGGCGAGCTGATCATTCTGGCCCCCGGCGTGGAACGCTTCGGCGAGGACGACCGCGTGGATCAGCTGATCCGCAAATACGGCTACCGGGGCCGCCTGCACACCCTTGAGGAGTTCAAAAAGCCCGAAAACGACGACCTGCGCGAGAATATGGGCGCCGCGGCGCACCTGATCCACGGCTCCTCGGACGGCAGATTTTCGATCACCTACGCGGTGAAGGAGATCACGCAGGAAGAGATCGCTTCCGTTGGCTTCGGTGCTGCTGATTACGACGAAACGGCGAAAAAATACGACCCTGCGAAGCTGCAGTACGGCTATAACGAGGTGGAGGGCGAAGAGATCTATTTCATTCCCAATCCCGCCCTCGGCCTTTGGATCAACCGCGAAAAGTTCGAGGGGTAAAGAAATCATCCGAAACATCACATCAAAAAAAGCCTTGCGGGTTTTTCGCCCGCAGGGCTTTCACTTTTTTTAATCGTTATTCCGCCGCTTTTTCCGCTTCTTCCGCTTCCTTTTGCAGCGCGGGATCGTATGAGAGGATCGGCGCTACGTCCTTTTTGCGGATCTTTCTGTCCACGTAGTTTTTCGTGATCTTCATCACCAGCGGGAACAGTACCACCACGCCTATAAGGTTCGGGATCATCATCAGGCCGTTGAAGGTATCCGAAATATCCCACGCCAGCGATGAGGTCATCACCGCGCCGAGGATGATCGTGCCGATGTGGATGATCTTGAATACCACCGTGCTCTTCGTGCCGAACAGGTATTCCCACGCCTTCGTGCCGTAATGGGACCAGCCCAGCACCGTTGTGAACGCGAAGAGGAACATTGCCACCGCCACGAATTTTTCGCCGATATTGCCGATGGAGAACACGGAGTTGAAGGCGCTTGCCACAAGGGTGGCGTCGCCCGCGCCGCCGGCCGTTACGCCCGTGGCGAGATCGTAAACGCCGGAGGTGAGCACCACAAGAGCCGTGAGCGTGCAAACGATGATCGTATCGGCAAACACCTCGAAAATGCCCCACATGCCCTGCATCACGGGCTCGCGGACGTTGGAGTTGGAGTGCACCATCACCGAAGAACCGAGGCCCGCTTCGTTGGAGAACACGCCGCGTTTGAAGCCCTGGGTCATCGTTTTGTCGATCACGGTTTTCAGCATGTAGCCGCTGGCGCCGCCGATGGCAGCGATGGGGGTGAACGCGTTTTTGAAGATCGCGCCGAACGCGGGCAGAATGTGCGCGTAGTTCTTGCCCACGATCACGAAGGCGCCGAGGATGAACGCCACCACCATAAAGGGCACCACCTTTTCGGCGAAGGAAGCGATACGGCGAAGGCCGCCGAGAATGATGAGAGCGGCGAGGATCACGAGCACCACGCCGATGAGAATGGCATAGAGCGACACGCCCTCAAACACCTGAATGCCGGATAAGGCCTCAATTCTGAAAGCGCTTTCGATGTTCAGCACGATCTTGTTCACCTGGCCCATCGAGCCGATGCCGAAAGAAGCCAGTATCGCAAAGCAGGAGAACAGCACAGCGAGGATCTTGCCGATCCACTTGCAGCCCTTTTTTGCGCCGAGGCCGTCGCGCAGATAGTACATCGCGCCGCCGGACCATTCGTTGTCTTTGTTGCGGCGTCTGTAATAGATGCCGAGCACGTTTTCAGAAAAGTTCGTCATCATGCCGAAAAACGCCGCTACCCACATCCAGAACACCGCGCCCGCGCCGCCGGTGCAGATCGCCGCCGCAACGCCCGCGATATTGCCGGTGCCCACGGTGGCAGCCAGCGCCGTGCACAGCGCCTGGAAGGGCGAAATGGAGCGCGCGTCCTTCGAGTGGCCGATCACGTCCCGGTGGAACAATGAGCCGATGGTGCTCTTCCACCAGTGCCTTAAGTGGCTGATCTGAAATACCTTTGTAACAACGGTGAGCAGAATGCCGGTGCCGATGAGCAGAATGAGCCCCACCTTGCCCCACACGAAGCTGTTGACCGCGTCGTTTACCGACGTTACGCTGCTGAAAAATGTGTTCATAGATCCATTCCTCCGAATGATAGTTTTATGGGTCGGGCGAAGGGCCCGATAACGTACAAAAAGAGCAGACCCGAGGGGGTCTGCCCAAACGCAAAAGTACGGTGCGGCGCATCCGGGGAGCGGATGTGCGCATGCTCTTTGTCCTTTTGCCTGAGAGATTGGCGGCTTTTGCCGCTTGCCCCTTCGGCACTCGTTCCGGCCGGCTGCCGGTGAGCTTCTCCAAAGATCCGTCGGCACGCAGTCCTCATCCAGACAGGACACCTGAGAGTGTTACTCCTTCG
>JAEEGL014260097.1_pt1 | contig 21545 bp, 12 predicted proteins | sample 9134231 | NCBI WGS metagenome assembly JAEEGL01 (sample SAMN16246548, study PRJNA631951) | gut metagenome | biome: gut microbiome; feature: rumen; material: fiber-attached | host: Bos | place: Iran: Karaj | collected 2018-10
AATATATCATAAAGTTTTAAGATATTTAAAATATACTTCTGTTATTAATAGTAAAGATAATAATTTATTAATGAATTCTCTTCCTAAATATTATAAATGTGCTTTATTATATGAAATTCATGGTGAAAGTTTAAATAATATAAATTTCTTCAAAGGACAATCAAATGAATTTAAAATTCAGTCGGTTTTATTTTTAAAAGAATTAAATTTAATTAAAGGAGAATATTTAATTCAATCAGGAGATATGATTGAAGAATTTTATATGGTTAAAAAAGGTATTCTTCAAATTCAAAAAGAAACAAATACTGTTAAAATTAAAATTTTAAAAATAAGAGAAAAAGAACATTTTGGTGAAATTTATATGACTTCTAGTATTCCAATGCCTTTTGATATTATTGGATATTCTAAATTCTCAGAATTATTTTATTTTAAAAAAAGTGATTTTATTGCTTTATATGAAGACTTTCCAAAAGAAATTGAAAAAATATTAAATTTATCTTGGAAAAATACAATTAGAATAGAAAAAAAAGCTAAAATATTATTTGAAAAAGCAGAAAATAATAATTATTCTAATAATTTATCTTCTTCTAGTTCATTAAATGAAAATAAAACAATTAAGAAAAAAAATGAAAATAATCAATTAACTGTTATTCATGAAGAAAATATTATTCCTAGTTATAATAATACTTTAAAATTGGAAGATGAAAAAAAATCAAATAAAAATTCAGATAAAAATTTAAATATTATTGAAGTTAAATCAAATGATGAAAACGATTTAGATTTAAATATTTCAAATGGAAATATTAATAATAATAATTTAAATGTAGATATACAAAATATTTCTTTATCAAAAGAAAAAACAGAAAAAATATTTGAAACGACAATTCAATCAAAAAGTAATTTACCAAATTATATGAAAATTAAAAACAAAAGAAGAGCTTCTACTCCTTTAAATACTGTTAGTTCTTTTAATATAGATAAAAAAAAAACAAAAAAAAAAACTAATAAAATGCTTGATTCTATGAAAAAAAAAAATTCATTCTTTCATTTACCTTTAATTAATTTTTCCAATGAAAATGAAAATTTATCAGATTCAGAAATTAGAAATAGGAAAATTTCTCATTCTAAAAAAAGTTCAACGAATAAAATAAAATTAAATGACAGTCAAATTAATAATTATAATGTAAATTTAAATGTTAATATTCAAAATAATTATAATTCAAATAATGAAAGTTCAGAAAAAAATCATTCTGGAAGAAAAAAAAAAGACACTATGGATTTAATTTTAAAAAATTTAAAAGGTTTATCAGAAAATTTAAAAAATCCTACTAGTTTTTTTAGAAATTATGATAATAATAATAGTTCTACTTTAAGAGGCTCAAATTTAACAAATAAATCAATAAATAAAATTAATAAAAATTTATTTGATAATATGAATCTACATATTAAAAAAATAGAAGAGATTTATGAAAAAATTATAGTTTCTTTAATTGAAAAATTAATGAAAAATAAAAAATAATAATTTAATATATATTAATAAATTTCTTGTATATAATTTATTATATAATTTATTAATTGATTTAAACATTAATTAAAATTCCAAAAAAAATAAAATAAAAAAATTTTTAAATAAAAATTATTAAAATCCTTTTCCCAATAATTCCATAAAAAATATAAAAACTAAACTCAAAAAATTAAAAAAAAAAAATGTTCATCCTTTTTTTAATATTGCCCATGACAATAATATCAGAAAAGATAGTTTTCGTATTCAAACACACTCGTCATGGAGTACGTTCTCCCTTTTTCGACGACTCAAATGGTAAAACATACACAGATGTATTTGGAATGCATTGGGAAAAGAGTGGTGAATTAACAGGAAGTGGAATATCACATGCATTTTCATTAGGAATGAAAGGTCATCAAAAATATAAAACACTTCAAGATGCAATGACATCAAATTCTCAATTAAGAATTAAAACAACTAATACTTCAAGAACAAAAAGAACTGCAAAAAGTTTTTTAGAAGGAATGTTTCCTTCTCTTTTTGTTAAAAATATTTCCTCATTATTTGTTGAATTATTCGATGAAGATGAAAGTAATCATTTACTTCTTTCTGAAAATTTTTGTCCTTCATATAAAAAAATGAGAGAATATAATAAGAAACATCCTGCTATTCAAGAAATGTATAAAAAAATTAATGATAGTTTTGGTGAAGAATTAAAATTATTATTCGAAGAAAAAAATTATGATTTCTTATTTAATTTTGAAAGAGTTCATCAAATATGTGATACATTAATAAGTGATTATGAAAGTTATAGAAATTTAACATTTTTAATGAAAGAATATCATATACCAGCAAAATCATTATATAAAATGTGTATTGAATTTAGAAATGTAAGTTTATTTAATGTAGAAACAAACGAAACAATATCTAATGTTGCTGTTGTAAGATCATTCCCAGTTATAGTTAAATATATGGAAGATGTTATTAATAATGTTACTAATCATGTTAAAATTTTAGTTTATTCTGGACAAGATATTATGATTGCTTCTATGATTTTATATTTAAGAAAAGTATATGGTACTCCTATTATTTATCCTCATTATACTAGTAATTTAAATCTCAAATTATTTCAAAATGAAACAGATGCTTCTAAATATTATGTTGATTATTATCTTTATGATGATTTAATTTATAGAACTTCTTTTGAAGATTTTAAAGAAAAAATGCTAAAAGGATTGTGGGATGATGATAAAATATATGAGTTTTGCCATAAAGAAGTTAAGTTAAATAAATTTAATTATTATTTTGTTATCACTTTTCTATTTCTTCTCTCTTTTACGATCTTTTATATCAAATATTTAATTGGAAAAAAGAAAAAAAGAAATATCAAAAAAAATAGTTTCTTTGGAAATGGAAATGAAGGCCAAGAAATGGATAATTTTTCTTTTAATATTTAAATCATTTTTTTAAAAAGATGTTTTTAATATTTTTTTTGATTTGTGTTATTTATTTTTCATAAATTTTAAAAGAGTAAAATAAAATTTATTATTTTTTTTTTTTATAATTATTTTTTATGAAATGTTTGAATTTTTTTTAAAATAATTTGAAAATATATAAATTTAGAGAAATATTTTTTTTTATAGATAAAATGAAAACGACTATTATTTTTATTTTATTTTTGTTTGTGTTATCTTCTGCCTTAAAGTTAAAAAAAGATAAAAAAGATTCCGAAAAAAACGTTGTGAAAACAACTCAACGAATGGAAAAAATTGTAAATTCTCTTGAAGCTACTAATGATGCTATTAAAAATAGAATTCAACAAGTAAATAAAGGCTTAAATGAAATTATAAATTCCTTAGAAGAAGAAGAAGAAGAAGTTATTGACAATATAGAATAAATATTATTTTTGTAATAAAGATATTATTTTTGTTCAAAAAATCTCTTTTGTATTTTTTTTTAATTTTTTATTATATTTTTTTTTGTTTCTATAGAGAATTTTAGATCTCTTTATTTTATATCCATAATATTTTAAAGGAATTATTTCAATTAAATTATAATTAATTTAAAAAGGAAAGAAATTTAGATTATCATTTCTTCAGTAAAAGAAGATAATTTTATTATAGACACAATAGTATTAAAAACAAACAAAATAGTTAAATTCAAAATTTTATATATAATATTCATTCATTAGAGTGTATTTTTATATAAATTATTATTTTTTACAAAAAAATTAAAACCAAAAAAAAAAACAGAATTTTTAATAACACAAATATTAAATAAAAATTAAAAAAAACCCAAAAATTTAAGATTCTTCAAAATCAATTCCATTATTTTTTACATAAGGAAAACAAGGTAAATATAATTTATGATAAACTTCCATAAGTAATTGGCTGGAAGTCAAATACAAAGAAAAAAATCCAGCAGTAATTAAAAATCCTCCAGAAACTTTGATAGTTTTCTTAGAATCAGTCCAAAATCCAATAAAATTGAGTAAACTAAAAATAACGAATAATCCAGAAATAATAGTAATAATTAAATTACTTTTGAAAGTGGTCATAGTCATAACAAAGAATAAAAGAGTCCAAAAAGCATAATATGCAACCCAACAATTATTATCATAATTAATAACATAATTAAAAGGATCATAATATAAAATAAAATATTGAATAGAAAAAAAAAATCCAGTGATTAAATATATTATAGCAATTGTAATTCTAGCTTTAATATATTCTAAAATTCCTGGAACAACAATTCCAAATAAACCTTGTAAAAATAATTGAGAAAAAATAAGTGTATTTATTGGATATAAATTACATATTCCAAATCCATATGTTATACATATAAATCCTATACATGATGATCCTAAAGGAATTGTATTTCCATAATGATCTATTGATTTATATTGTATTTTATTCTTTTCTACATTTGTTATTATTGTTTTTGTTATTCTTTTCTCTAGTTTTAAATTCATTGAGACATCTTCTTCTATTTTTGTTATTGGGATTTCTTCTGTGTTCATTGCTCTATGAGATGATTGAATTTCATGGATTTGTAAATGAGACATTTTTTTTCTTTTTGATTATTATTTTTTTTGATTGAATTTTTCATTATTTCCAAAAAAAATAAATAAAATACAATTTTAAATCCCAAAAAAAAATAAATTTTTAAATAATAAAAGAACTAACATTTCTGAGCACTAATATTTAAATCATACAAGCTAGAATTAGTATAAGGATAAGCAATAATAACAGAAACTTCTCCTTGAGGAACTTTTTTAACAATTTCAGTATCTTTTTCATGTCCATCTTCACAATAAAAATCAGCAGAATTATTTCCATATCTCTTTAAATTAGCTTTTAAAAATAAATCTTCATTTCCTTCTCTATTATCTAAAATAGCAGCTTTTAAAGGACAATTACCAACATCAGTAGAAATTAATTTTGCACCATTAATATCTTTACTTTTTAATCTATATGAAAAACCAATTAAACATGCATCTAAAAGTGATTTAACATCAACATCACCTTCATTTATTTCTGTTGGATTTGAAGAATAAATTGATAAACTATAACCATGTTTAATATTAAAAAAACGATAATTTATATCTGTTACTAAATAATAATTTCCCCTATTTAATTTTATCCTTAAACAATTATTAAAAGTTCCTTTTCCCGAATTTTCAATATAATTTCCTTCTTCATCTGTTAATATCATATAACCATAAACTGGTTTTATATTTGTATTATCTTTTAATGTTATTTTTGGATTTTTTTGATGTAATTGAATATAACAATCAGTATCATTTTCACTGACAAAAAATTTATGAACATAAGGTCCATTAAAGCAATTTTCTTTAGAGACTTTAACTTGAGAATTAAAATAATTAGGATGAATATGTGTAATATAAGTAATATAAAAATATTTACAAAAATCATCAATAGACATCCAAAAAGTTCCAGTTGGTAATTTATTTATTTCATTGTTATCAGGAACATTACAAATTTTCCTTAAATCATCAGTCCAAAGAGAACTTGAATTACACCAATCACCACACCATTCATCTCCATTTCCCCATAAATTTTTTAAATGAATTAATTTAACTTTTCCATTTTTATTCATAATTTCTTTAACTTCAATAATAATATAAGCTCTAAAAGGAACTAAACCATATTCTTCAATTTTCTCTTCACTTGAAGTTTCAGCAGTTAATAAATAACCATTAATTTGTCCATAATTTAAATTATTATAAATATCATCTGAAATATGAGGAGAAACATAAAGAATTTCAGTATAAGCATCAGTTAAAGCATCAAAAGCTTCATTAGGAGAACCTTCAATTGATCTTGCATAATTTCCTATTAATTTTACCCATGCTTTTTCTAATAAAACTACCCATAATTCTTTTTCATGTGATGATGAAAAAACAAAATGATATTGTCCTTCAGAATCAAAATAATATGGGACAAAATCATCTAATAATATTAATTTCCATATACCATTTATTCTTAAATAAACTCCATATATATGTTCAATTGTTTTTTCCTTATGTAGAAATAATTTTTTTACTAAATTTGGATATTTAGATAAAGCTGATAATGCAGTTATAAAATAACAATTTTTGAAATCTCCTTGAATAATATTTTCTGAATTTATATTATCATAATAAACTTGATAATTTGGAGTATCTAAAATATTACTTACGGGAGTCCATTTATATTTTTCCCATCCTCTGATATCTTCTTTATTAATTCCTTTTGGTAAATACCAACTTCCATTTTCTTTTATTGGACATAAATTTTTTTTTATAGGTGGAAATAATTCATCTGAAAAAATTGGAGTTGTTAATTTTTGATTTCTATATATTTTTGTATCTGAAGGAATATTTATTTTCTTAAATGATATTTCTTTTGTTTTTGGTAATTCTTTTTCTCTTTTTATATCTTCTTCTGTTTGAGCTCTTTCTATTTGTTTTGATTCTTCTTTAATTAATTTTTCTCTTTCATTTTTATTTTCTTCTACAATATTATTAAATTCAGCAGTATTATTTCTTTTTAAATTATTTATTTTTTTTTCTTTTATTGCATTTATAATTGCAATTTTATCTCTTGTTAATTCATGAATATATTCTTTAATCATTCCTTCTTCTTTTTTATTTTTTGCTTTAGTTTTCATTTCATTTAATCTTTCTAATTTACTTGAAATTAAAGGTAAATCTGAAGCTCTTAATTCTTTTGGTTTTTCTTTAAAAGCATTTGAAGCTGCTTGTAATGCAAGACATTGTTTTTGTTTTTCGGTGAGTTTGAAATTTTTTTTTTCTTCATCTGATAATTCAACATTATTTTTTAAATTTTCTAATTCTTTTCTTAAATTATCTTCCTCATTTTTATTTCTTAATGATTCCATATGAGCTTTAGATAACATATCAATAATAGGTTTATTCACTTTTAATATTTTATATAATTGTAATTTTTCTTCTGTTGGAATTTTTCCTTTTCCACTTTCTTCATCTTTAATTAATTTTTTTGCTCTTATAACAGCGCCAATAGTTTGTAAAATAAAAATTCCTTCATTAGAAGATAATTTAAAAGATAATTTTCTCCAATTTTCTTTTGCATTTTTTTCTCCTTTTTCAATTTCTTCTTTTGTTTCTTTTTTATTATATAATTTCATATTAATATTTTCATCATCAAAATCATTAGTAACTCTATCAAAAATACCAGAATTAACATTATCATAATAATCTTGCATATCATTTCTATTTCTTAAATTTACCTGTTTTTTTTTTAAAGCATCAACTTCAGGATAATTATTTTCACCAATTAATTTATCATTTAAATTAATAGGCTCTTCATATTTTATAGCTTCTTCAACACTTAAACCCACTTCTTGAACTAAATTATTATAATTTTGAGGATTTTGAATAAATAAATTTATATCTTTATCTTCAATATTATCCCCATGTTTATATTCTCCATTTGGATCTGGTGGTATTTCATCAAATTTTCCTGTTTCGAAATAATAATCTTTTTGATTTTGAAGAGTTTCTCTCAATTCTTTATATTTAGAATATAATTCTGCTTCTTCTAATAATTTATCAACATCAATATCAATTTCTTTATCATTTTCAGCATATTTTCCTAAATCTTTGTTAATATCATTTTCAGGAATAATCTCATTAATATCAGTTCCTTTAATTTTATCTTCTAAAGATTTATCAAAGAAATAATCATCAGGAATCATAGGAACTCTAATATTATTATTAATTTCATCAGGATCATTTAAACCACTTAAATATTCTTCTTCATAAATAAAATCATTAATATGATCAATTTCATTTTGAACTTCACTAATATTTTTATCAATATAAGAATTTCTTCTTAAAACATCAACAAAACCAGGTAAAATAGAAGTTAAAACACCATTTTTAACTTCGCATTTAAAAGTTTTAACATGTTTACCAATATTACCATAAAAAAAAGGTTGTCCTTCAGGTTTACCATAAAAAGCAGTTTTACCAGATCTACATTTAAAACCTATAAAAGTTATTTTATCAGTATATGTTCCAAATACATTTGTTATTCCATCCATTGTATTCATATCTGCTCTTCCACTTATTTTATCTTCTATTAAATCTCCTATTAAATTTAATTCCATTGGAATTAAATATTTTTCTCCTCTTTTATTGAAAAATAAATCATTCTTAAAAAAATCATCATAATATATTCTTAATCCTTTTATATTCTCTTGATTTTCATCTGTTATTACACAGATTTTTGATACAAAATTACGTAAATTTCCTTGTTTTGTTGAATATCTTATTGCATTTTCATATTGAATTCCTGATTCTTCTTCTTCATTTTTTATTATCTTATCATCCATTATTGTTTTCAAAAACATTTGACTTTCATCATTTTTTTCTTTTTTTGAATTCAAAAGAAATGAATTTAATATTCTTCCAAAGGTTAAATATTTTTTTTTTTCTCCACATAATTTTTTAAAAGCTTCAAATAAATCTATTTCTGTGTTTTTTACTAATGGTGCAAATGCATGTTGGAATCGAGGAAATGATGCTGAATTTTTGTATTGGTCAAAAAATAGAAAATCACATAATACTTTTATCTTTGTAAAGTCTTTTTCATCTAATGCTATTTTCTCGTTGTTTATTGTTAGCATTTTAAAAAATTTTTTTTGATATATTTTTTTATTTTTATTTTGGAGGTTTTATAATTTTTTTCAGATTTTTTTTTAATGAAGATTATTTTTAACTGTTATATATTAAATTATTAATTAATAATATAATATAAAATATTCATATAATATTTCGAATATTTTTTTTTATTTACAAAACATTGAAAAAACAATAGACTAAAAAATATATCTTTAAAAAAAATATAAATAAATTTTATTATTAAATTAAAATATTTAACTTGAAAAACTTTGACATTTAATAATTAATCAATTTTTAAAAATTATTAGTTAATATAATTTTTAATCAACTTATTAAACCAATTTTATTTATCAAATATTTACATAATTGAGATAATATTTATTTAATCTTTCTCTTCAAATTTATCTCTTATTTTTTTAAAATAAGCTAAAAATATATATTTCAAAAGATTTAACTTATCATAAGTGACAATATTATGAATTTCTTTTTTAATATATAAAAAACAATTATTATCATTAATTTTATAAACTTTAACATAAAATTTTTGAAAAATTTGAGAATTTTTACTATAATCTTTAGTAAAATTAATAGAAAATTCATCATTTAAAATAATTTCTTTCTCAAAAACATATTGAGTATTTAATTCACCTTCTTTATCATATAAATTTAATGAAACTCCTTCATTACCAATTTCACCATTAATTTTTAAATCTAAATTATCACCTTTAAATAATTCAATATATAAATTTTCTCCTTTAATATAATTAAATACTTCTTCAGCTTTACTATTTTTAAGTAATATTGAATAACGAATTTCATTCTTTAAATTTTTATCTTGAATCATATATTCAATTCCTTTTATATAAATTTCATCATAATTTACAAATTTTACTGAATTAAGAAAATCATTATAAATTTTTTTTTCTTCATCATTACTATAATTCGTACTTATAATTTTATATACAATAGTTTGATTTTCACAAGTATTCTGATAAAAATAATTTACAAAAAAAACATCAAATTTTATTTCATTACCATTCCAATTTTTCACTTTATAAAATCTATAATGCTTAAAAGGAGTTTTAATTAAATCTCCTAATTTATATATTACAGAATATAATATATTATTTCTTTTAACATAACCTTCAGTTTTTAAATAAGATTCATTTCCTTCCGAGTAAAAATAAAAATATTGGTTTTTCATTGGAGCATTACACACATTTAAAGGATTTTCAAAATAATTTGACATTGAATCAATATCATAATTAAAAGCTTTTGAATATAATACTGCAAAATTTGATTCTTCAATAAAATCTTCCATTATTTTTTCAATTGATACGATATTTTTTTTAATATTAATGAAAAAATAAATTTAGATTTTTTTATTAATTTTTTAAAGCCTTCATATTTAAATCTTATATAAAAACATAAAAAAAAAACAATTTAAATAGAATAAAATAATAAAAAAATCTCATTTATAAATATCAGGAATATCATTTTTAACTCCAGCAGCTTTTCTCATTTCCAAATAATCTTTTTTTCCAAAAATTCCCATACACATATCACCAGTTAAATATTCTTCCCTGCACATGGCTCCTATCATACAAATAGTTCTATCGATTTTATGGCAAGCAATGAATCCTTCTTCACAAATGACTCTATACCTTACACCACCAGAGCTTTCCAATCTAGGAATTAAATCATTATCAGGAACAATATCTAAAAAGTTAGCTTTAAAATATCTATTATAATCATGATTATTCATAAATTTATATTCCAAAGGAGAAATACCAGGTCCACTAATTGATAATGATTCCATATTATATTTTATTCCCATATATTTTGCTAATCCTCCTCCTAATGAATGACCTGTAAAAATTATATATCTTGTATTATTTATTTCCTTTAATTCATTATCTATTGCATTTGATAATGTATCAATATATTTTTTAAATAATGTTATTTTTTCTAATGTTCTTAATGGTAATGTTAATAAAAATGATATTGTTTTTGATGTTATTGATTCAAATTTACTTATTAAAGGAATATATCTTACTAAAGAAAACATTGCTGATGAAGAAAACACTTCTAAATCTAACCACCAATCTAAATTTGTTCTACTTCCTCTTATTGAAAATACTGTCACTTCTTTATCTCCTGGAATATCAATATCTGTTCTTAATATTACACCATCATTACCTTTATTTGTTAATAATCTCATATTTTGAATAATTTCTTTTCCTTCTGAAAATATTGTTTGATTATAATATTTTATCATATTATTTGTATCATTCAAATATGCCGCTTGGGCCAACGATGATAATTTAAGTAAATTTATATCATATATTGATGTTAAGCAAACTGCACTTTTTATTTTTTTTGATTCTTCTAAACTTTCTTTTTCCCAATTTGTTAAAGTGAAAGTTTGTCTTTTATTAAATCTTCTTGAAGCTGTATCAAATCCTCTTTCACCAATAACAATAGAAACAAATAAACATGCAAATATTATTATAATACCTAATAATATTCCTAATATATTCCAATAAGTAAATCCTTTAAATCTTTTATTTAATTCTTTATATTCTTTCTCTCTTTCAATATCTATTTTTCCTTTGTATTTATAATACCAACGTTGAATTTTATTAATTATCCAAAATGGAGTTGATATTTCTATTGATATAATTGAGGAAAATAACCATATTATTGTTATCAGAAAAAAACCTGATATACTAAAACCTTTTATACAAAATAATATTATTATATAAATATAGCTTAATATTATAAAAAATAACTTTACTAAAGTATATATTGATATTTCTAATGTGGCATCACCACAATGAATAACAATATCATGTGATTGATTTGATATATTATTTAAAGCCATCCAAAATTTAAAAGGATCATTAATAGTTTTATCATTTTTAACATATCTAGTGAATAAATTTTTAATAGAAATAACAACATAACAAAAATATAACAAAATAAATTTTAAGAAAGGAATAATAACCAATAAATTTAAATTAACAATATCTAAAAATAATCCATTATTACTTCCCATCGTGACTAAAGCGATTAAATAAAGCCAAAAGCAAATACCAAAATAACCATGAACAATATAACTAATATTTCTTTGATAACTTTTACTAAATTTAATATTAAATAAATCAGTTAAAGTTTCGAAAGGATTTAAACATTTAATCCATTTAAATTGGCAAAGTTCCCAAAAAGCAATTGTAGTAGGATTTCTCATTAAACAAGCAAAAGTAAATGAAGATATAATTCCTAATAATATTAATATAAATGATGAATCTACACAAGCACAAAGTAATATTATTACAATTTCTACATAAAAATTTGTCACTAAAATACAAAAATATAAATCTCCTATTTGTGCAAATATTCTCATTAATTTCCCTTCTGAAAATAAAAATATTTTTAATATTAATAGTATTAATGGAGAGTTCTTAAAAAAATCAGAACATGTTATTTCTTTCTCTTTATTAGGTAATGAAATTTCTTTTTCATTTTCTTTTTTTGATATTAAAACATCATCTTCGTTTTCCTTTTTTTCTTCCTTTCTTATTTCGTTCATTTTTTTTAAATATTTTTTATATATTTTATTTTTATGAAAATGATTTTTTATATATTTATAATCACATATATTATTTATTTTACTTTGATTAACAATGAGTTTAATTTGTTATTTTTAATACCTTTTACAGAAATATATAATAAGCCTAAAAAGACTTACAACGAAAAAAATAGAAAAATAAAGAATTCGAAAATATAGGAAGGTTTTCTCACTCCAAAAATTGGAAAAGGAAGGACCCAAATTCATTTAATTTATAAAACATATTTTTTTCTTTTTCGAATAATTTTTCTATCATATTTATACATTTCAATTAAAAATTTTTTTTCTAAAAACTGATTATAAAGATTAATCTTATGAACAAATTTATTTTCTTTAAATAACCATTCATTATCAACCAATTCATTAATATTAGAAATATCATGTGTATCTTTTTTAATTAATTTCTTCATAATTAAGCTTAAATCTTTTTCAATATTATAATATTTAACAGCTTCATCAATTTTATTTATTCCATTATCAATATCTTCAATACATATTTGATAATTAATTTTTTTTTTATGTTCTTTAGGAAATAAATGCTTTTTAAAAACCATATAATAAATTATAATTCCAAAACTAAAATAATCCAATTTAAAAGAATCATTGAAAGAAATTATTTTTTCTTCTTTATAAAAAATCGGAGCTTGATAACACCATGTTGAACTCTGAAATTTAATTATTGAATTTTTTTTATTTAATTGTTTTGTCAACGAAAAATCACATAATTTCAAAAAAAAATCATCACATAATAAAAAATTTTCTAATTTAATATCAAAATGAACAACATTAGAAATGAATAATAATTGAAATATTTTTATTATTTGTTCAATGAAAAAAATAATTAAAAAAGTATTAGGATGTGAAATCCAAAAATATTTATTATTAATAGATAATCTAAGTAAATTTTTATTATATAAATAATTTAAAAAAAAACCTAAATTGCCATAGCTTGCATATTCCATTTTAATAGAGTAAATATTATAATCTTTTAAATTATCTTGAGTAATTGAAAAAGTATAAATTATGTGAAAAGCTTTAAATGATTTTGCCATATAACACTCTTCAATTATTTTTTTATTTTTATATTGATCATTTTTTTCTACTATCATTATTTTAATTGCTACTTTTATTTTATTTTTTAAAAATCCTAAATAAACTTTTCCATAACCACCTTCTGCTATTTTTTCTTTTATTATACAATTATATTTTTTTTCAAATAATCTTTTCACTTCATTCATATCAGACATTTATAAAAAAAGGTAATTTTAAAAAATATTTATTTTATTTTGGTGATTTAATAAAACTTTTTTAATTCATTTAAAAAATTTTTTAAATAGAATTTATTAATTAAATGAATGATACATTATATTCTATTTTTCCAGAAGAAAATAATACTAAAAATTCATATAAAACAAAAAGATGTTTAATTTGTGGAAAAATACTTTTATTAAATATAATATTTAAGAAAGATTCAATTTATATAGAATATAATTGTTCAAATAATCACAAAGGAAATATTTCTTTAAAAGATTATTTAAATTCAAATTTTAAAAGCTCTATTTTAAAAGAATGTAAAACTTGTCATTTTCCTTTAGATAAAAAAAAATTTTTTTGTCTGAAATGTAATGAATTTATTTGTCAAGAATGTAAAAAATATCATTCTATTAAAAATCACATTCAAATAAAGAAAAATGATTTTGACTCAATTTGTTTAGAACATAATTTAATTTATAATAAATATTGTTTAAATTGTAAAAATAATTTATGCGAAAAATGTTATGAAAATCATTCAAAACATAATACAATTAATTTAAGTGATTATAATATAAATGAAAAGGAATTTCAAAATATTATTGTTAAACTAGCAGACTTAAAATATAGTTTAGTAGAAATTGAAGATATGAAAAAAGAAATAATTAAAGTTTTAGAAAATATGAAAAATATTACTTTACTTGAAATACAATTTTTTAATGAAATGTTATTTATATATGAAAATGAAAAAAAGAAAAACAATTTAAATTATGAAATTATTCATAATTTTAAAGAAATTCAATTTGAATTAAATAAAAACGTTTTATTTAATAATAATGAATTATTAATTAAAATGAAAGAATTTTATAATTGTTGTATGGAAAATTATTATAATGACTTTTTAAATAAAAATCAATCTTATGAACCTAATGTTTATTATAATTTTGTTAATTTTAAAAAAGATGATATTAAAAATTTATCCGAACAAAAAGGTTTAATTAATTTAAAATTTGAAAATGATGAAATTCAAAAAAAAATATTATTTACTCCTTCTGAGAAAAAGAAAATAAAATTTAATTTATCAAATTATGAAGAATTATTAAATCAAAAAGAAATAAGTTCTATTATAGATAATAATGAATAAAGTAAAAGAATAATCTTCTTAACTTTCTTTTTACTATATATATTATTTACAATAAATAAAAAAAATACTAATAAATTAATATTAAACTCTATATATTATATATATAAATTTAAACAAAAAAGCAAAAAATCATTTTTAAGTTGATTAAAAAAAGAATTATTTGAGATAATGAATTAATTAATTTGGTGCAATTTTATTATATTTTCTTTAACATTAATTTTTAATATATTTTAAAAATTTATTTAAATATGTTTATATTTAATCCATAAAGCCCCATCAATAATATGTTCACAAGAAATAATTTTAAATTGTTCCATTTCGCTTTGATAAAACAAGGGTTTATCTCCAGTTTCAGCAACAATAGGGCAGCATACTAAACTAATTTCATCAACTACTTTTTCTTTCATAAAGCTTCCATTAATTTCACTTCCTCCTTCGAGTAAAAGAAATTTAATCTCAAATAACTTATATAATTTTTTCAAAGCTTCTTTAACACAAATATCATTTTTCCCAGCAAAAATATAAGAAACACCAATACTTTGTAAATAAGCTAAATAATCATCTTTAGTTTCTTCACTTAAAACTTCAATAATATGAAAACCATCATAACTAGAAAGATCATCTTTTGTAATCCCATCTTTCCAAGGAACTGTTCCTTTTCTATCAAAACAAATAGCATATTTTTTAATTTCTTTATTTCCTATGTAATCTTCTCTGTTCACTTTTTTATCTTTAAATTTACTTAAATCAAGTGGTTTTTGATCTGTAAATCCTTCTATCATTGTATTTTTACCACAAATAAATCCTTGAGCATGATAATCATCATTAATTTTATAATAATAATTATTATATTTTATAGTTCTTTCATTTTCTAAAAATTTTCCAGTTACTTTTCCATCAATTGATGTTAACATATGACAAACAATATATGGTCTTTCTTCAATTTTATCTTTTCTAATATAATGAGTTAATAAACCTCCTTCTTTCATTACAGAATAAGATTCCAAATCAAAATTTTTTAATATACTTTCATTAAATAATGATTTATCATCAGTTTCTCCAGTAATTGGAGCAGTTATTAAAGTAATTTCATCGATTAAATCTAATTTAGCAAAAATACCATTTATTATACTTCCACCTTCAAGCATGATTATCTTTATATCAAATAATTTATATAATTTTTCTAATGCTAATTCAACATCAATTTCTTCTTTCCCACATATTATATAAGGAATTTTCATATATTGTAAATATGCTAAATAATCATCTGATGCTTTCTCTGTTAAAACTTCTAATATTTTCTTATTTGCATTTCCCTTTAAGTGATTTTCACTCCATTGTAAATTACCTTTTCTATCAAAAGCAATTGCATAATATTTTTTCCAAGAAGAATCTTGTTTAACTATGAAATCTTCAATTTTTGAAATTTTAGAATTTTGAAAAGGTGATAAATCAATTTTTTCATCTTTTGTATATCCTTCTTCTAATGTTTTCTTACCACATATAAACCCATCTGCATTTATTGTTGTATCTAGTTTCATAAAGGCATCTATAAAAGGAGAACATGCTTTTGAAAAAAGAAATTTTCCTGTTGCTTTTCCATCTAATGATACTAACATGAAACAATGAATTTTTGGCCTTTGCTTTTTTTCTGAATCCATTTTAATTTTTATATTTTTTTTATTTAGAATTATGGTTTATATATGAATTTTATTAAGATTTTATTTCTTTTTAACCATTGTGTATGTGGTAATTTATTTACAAAATTTTATTTACAAAAAATATCAAATATTAAATAATTAATGAAAAAATAAAAAAGAAAAGCAAAAATATCTTATATTATATTAATCTAAACAGATTCTATATTTATTTCTTATATTTCTTTCCTTTAAAGGATAATAGATATATCATTCATTAAAAAAAAACTATTCTTCAATAAGAACTTACATGATTTTTTGTTTAATGATTTACTTAAAATCTTTTAGATGTTTTAAAAAATTATTATTTTATATTTAAAATGGATTTTTCAAATACTTTATATTTGGTTTTATTTTATTTATTTATTTTATTAAGTTTATTATAATTGATTAAAAATGATAAATAACACAAGAACAAGAACTCGATTTCGAGTGAACCCTAACCCAGGAATAATAGTAATAAAAATTAATATAATAAATAAATAGTCATCAAATGGTAGTATAGTTCGAAAAAGAATATCAGCCAGAAACACAATAACAAACTCAACAAATGTAAACATAACAAGAAGTTCAAATCTCCCATCAATAAATAGGAATTCTACAAGAAGAGAAAATCCAATTAGAACTCAATCAAATATATATAATTCAAATAATATAAATTCAAATAGAACTTCTCAAAGGTTTAGAATATCATCAAATTCAAATCCTCATATAAATAATACAACATCATCAAATAATAATAATAATAATAATAATAGAAGAAAAACATTAAGTAAATTTAATAATAAAAAAACAACATCTTCAACAAATAATAATAATAGTAATATAAATAACCAAACTAATGATACATCAAAAGAAACAAGTAAAATAATAAATTTACACATTAAAGTATTTTCTCATCAAGAACTTCAAAATGTGAAATCCTTATATAATGAATATAAAAATAAAATAGAACAATATAAAAAAAATACAGAAACTTTTAATACAACATTACGCAATTTAGCCAAACAATTAAATTATACAAATAATATAGTAAGAGAATTAAAAGATAATATAACTAGAATATTACGTTTTTCATCTCAAAATATAATATCAATAATAAAGAAATTAACTGAGTATCCTGCATTATATATTTCATTAACAACTGAAATGAATAGAGAAATTACTAATCAAGGTCAATTTAAATTTAATGAATTAATGCCTATTGTTTCTTTCAATAAAGGAATTAATTTTTATGAAAAAATGAGTGAAATTATGAGAAAAGGAACTAAAAAATTAAAAGAATTAATGATTGAAGTTGAAGAACATCAAAAAAATATTATTATTGATGATGCTTTTCCTATTTCTGATGATAAAAAATATAGAATTTTTGATCTGATGGATTTAATTAATTTTTCTGATATTGGAAAAGGAAATTTAAGAGATGTTGTTAAAGAAAAAAATTGTGTTATTTGCTTTTGTAATTTTAAAAAAAATGAATTAGTTAAATTATTTTCTTGTAGAAAACATATTTTTCATGAAAATTGCATTAAACAATGGATTCAAAATTCTTTTCAATGTCCTCTTTGTAAATTTAGTATGAAGAAAGATATGATTAAATATAATATGATAACTTTTGAATAAATAATTATTTTTAGATTTTATATATTTATTATTTTATTCTCCAATTAATTCTATGTTTTATTTTTTTTTATAAAAAAAAATATTGATTTTCATTATACCGTATTCCTTAAAATATTATTTGTTAAAAATAAGATCAAATAAACAAAAATGATAAAATGAATTAAATAAATTGAATTTTCAAATTAATAAAAAAATATATATTAATTCAATCATTATTATTTTGTTATATATTTAAATAACTTTTTTTTCAAAAAAAATATCTTAAAATATATAAAACTAATGAAAATGTTTACATTAATTTTAACATCGATAATATCTTTAATTTTATCATCAACAGAAATAAAAGAGATGAATTTGAATAAGTATATAGAATTAAATTCAGAAGGAGATACAATAATAAAATTTACAGAATCAGAATCAAAAATAAGAATAGACATATTTGATAATACAGAAAATTCAAATTCAGCACTTCCAACAATTTATCAATTTTCAAATGAAAATGATGCAAAAAATAAACAAAATTGGATAACAAAAGTCATTTATGATGATAAAAATACAGTTTATTATAAATTAGGCAATTTCTTTGTTGTGTCATATCCATTAAATTATAAATTACAAGCATCAATTAAAAAATATATTTCATTTATTCCTGAAAATCCAAAAATAAAAATTAATTATGGAAAAATATATGAATATTCAATTTCTAATGGTTTTCATAATTTATATTTTGAATTAGAAAAAAATCAAAGTTATCCTCAATTAAGGACATATTCTAACATTGAAAGTTTTACGTATAAATTTGGAACTCAAAAATGTTATCAAACATCTTGTTCATTTAAATTGGGAACTTCAAATTTACAAGCTTCTATTTATGAATTAAATATTAGAAATACTGATTTATCTACTCAATCTAGTGTGGGAACAATTTACTTTGTTATTTATGAAGATGATTCAACTATTTTAACCTTAAATAAAAATTATTATAAACAATTTTTCTTCTTTCAAAGTTATGATAAAACTTTTCAATTAACAGATTCAAATTATATTTCAGAATATAATAAAAAAAAAGAAGGAGGAATAGTATTATATATTAATCCATCTAATTTAAATTTAAACATACATTCTTCAAATGTTCAAAGCAGGGTATTTAATAACACAAAAAAATTGGATGATAAAAATTATTATATTTTCTATTTTATTCCAGACAGTACTAAATCAGATATAACATTACAAATAAGAGACACATATAATTTAAATAATTTAACTGCTTCTACTGTTACTAAAGGAAATATAGGAGCAATTCCAATTCCTCCAACAAAAGAAATAAATTATCCTACTACATATTATTTTGAAGAAACACCAAATGAAAATTATCCTCAAATATATAGAATTCATTTTGAAACTATTAATGATAATTTATTAATTAGATTTAGTCAAAATGCTATTTGTGCAAATGGAACTTTATTCGATAATAATAAATTAAATAATTTTATTAGTTGTAGAAATTATTATATTAATTCTTATTATTCTTCGAAATATTTAACTGTTATTTTTAATAATAGAATTTCAATGAGTACAAACAAAGATATTCCTTATAGTGATATACAACAATTTGGTTTTACAAATTTTAATTTTGAGGGAAAAACTTTAGAATATTCCTTTAATTACATAGTAGAAGATTCAAAGTCTAAAACTTTCTTTATAACTTTAAATAATCCAATAAGTGGTTATAAATATATAATAATAGAAGGTCCAATAAAATACAATCCAAAAACACAAAAATATGAAGAAGTTAAAGCAGAAGGAAATTTAGCATCTTCTTTGACATATAACTCATTAAATAAAAATGCAATTTCTAGAATATCTATTATAATAACATGTCCTTATTCATCAGCAAGTTCATGTAATTATTACGATTATATTTCAATTAGAGAAAGTAATATTGTTATTTATGAAGATAAACCTATTATATTTAATCAATTCCAAACTTATAGTTATGTTGTTTTTGAATTTCATTTAGGGAATAAGAATTATAGAATTGAAACTAATACTCAAAATGGAGGTTATACACAAACTCTTCAAAACACTTATAATTTAAATGAAAATAATTTAAATTCTGATCTTTGTGAAAATAAATATTGTAAATTTGAAATTACTGGTGCTTCAAATACAAAATATTTAATTGTTAAAAGTAAAGGATTAAATGAATTTAATGGAGAAAATGCATCAAAGAACATGGCAATTTTATTAACTGAAAATATTGAACAAGAAACAATTAATTCTAATTTCCACAGTAAATTTTTCTTAACATCATTTTCCTTTTCATTTAACTTAAATCAAGTCATTTTAACAAAATTTTTAGAATATGGTGAATTTGGCTTTGTGTTAAAAACAAAAGAGAATATATATTCCTTATATCAAATGACAATATCTGTCAATCCTACCTTAACAACTTTCAAAGATAATTCAACAATAATAAACAATTATGAATATAATTATTATTATTTTAAACATCCTCAGATATCATCATTAAAATTTACGATAACAGGAGATTTCGACTATGGAAATCCAGCAGAAATAGCTTTTGCATATATTGAACTTCCAACAGTAATAAAAATTCCAGAACAAACAATATTAAAATTAAATTATTATGAAGGAATTCCTTTATATGTTAAAGTAAGAAAACCTTCAACAAATACTTCAATTAAAGATTACGTTATTGGAGTTTCAGATAATGGATATTATACAGAAAATGGAAATATAATTAATGAAGGTAAAATCCAATTATTTAATAGAATAAAACAAAAATATTTATTATTATCTAATTATACTTCCAATGAAATATTATTTAAATTATATGAAAATAATCCTCAAATTGCATTTGCAGAAATAAAAGGAAATTATACATTGTTCGAGGGAAGACCATATAAAAAAAATATAGAATTTATTTTTGAAAAAGAGGAAATACAATATTTAATTGGATTATATTATTCAGTTCAATCAGGAGCAGAATTAACTTTTGAAGGAGATGATATAGAAAAAAAAATTTATGGAAAATCTGATATTAATTCTTTATATATAGGTGAAATAATTAATGATAAAAAAATAAAACTTATTGATAGTCAAATTGATTTTATTGAATTAAAAAGCAAAGGGAAAGGAAAAATTACTCTTAAATTTTCTGATTCAGATATTTCTAATGCAATTTCTGCATTGGTTATTATTTTAATTATTCTTATTGTTGCTGTTATTATAGGAGGTGGAGTTGCTTATAAAACTAAAAAAAAGGATGATATTAATATTAGCGAAGGAAATGAGATGATACTTCCTAATTAATAATTTTCTTTGAGTATTTGTTTGAATTTTTATTTTATTTAATAATATTATTTTTATTAGGGAAAAAAATTAAACTAATTTTTATTTTTTTTATCAAATATAAATTAATTTTTTTTTATTTTTATTCTTATAATAAATTAATAATAAAAAATCTTTTAAACACCAAAATTGGGGATTGGGGATTGGGGATT
>JAEEGL014773193.1_pt1 | contig 21544 bp, 17 predicted proteins | sample 9134231 | NCBI WGS metagenome assembly JAEEGL01 (sample SAMN16246548, study PRJNA631951) | gut metagenome | biome: gut microbiome; feature: rumen; material: fiber-attached | host: Bos | place: Iran: Karaj | collected 2018-10
GAGAAGCTCTTCGGCGTACGTCCCGAGGTTCGCGCTATCCACGCCGGTCTGGAGTGCGGCCTGTTCCTGAAGGCCCGTCCCGACATGGAGATGATCAGCTTCGGTCCCACGCTGCGTGACGTTCACTCTCCCGCCGAGCGCTTCCACATGCCCGCCGTTGACAAGGCCTGGAAGCAAGTACAGAACATCCTCAAGGTCATTGCCGAGGAGAGCAAGTAAATAAGTAATCAAGTTATAAGTTTTAAGTTGTAAGTTTTAAGTACGATTACTATTGCCTGTAAGCCATTTGGCTGGAGTGTTATTACTTACAACTTAAAACTAAATACTTATAACTCCAAAATATAACAATGGACATTAAAGGAAAGATTATCCAGAAGATGGAACCCGTGGGCGGCGTTTCCAAGGCTGGTAACCAGTGGAAGAAGCAGGAATATGTGCTCGAGACACTGGACAGCTACCCCAAGAAGGTGAAGTTTGACTTCTTCGGAGACCGCGCCGACCAGTACGTCTTTGAGGTGGGTGACATCATCACGCTGAGCTACGACATCGAGAGCCGTGAGTTCAACGGCCGTTGGTACACCGACATCCGTGGCTTCAAGGCCGTGAAGGAAGATCCCAACATGGTGGCCGCAGCAGCGCCCTATCCTCCCGCAGCAGGAGAAGCCGCTCCTGCACCCGCCCCCACTTCCGATGGCGGAATGGCAGCACCTGCCCCTGCGCCAATGGACAACACCTTTGACCAGGGAGGCGTCCCTGACGACCTGCCATTCTAATCAAGAGAACAAGCATTTCACATCGATAATTTAAACGTGAGCCGCTGGAGTTGTGAGATTCCAGCGGCTTTTATTGTGTGACGTGGCGCACACGCACGAAACAAACAAAACAGAATTAATCGCCAACGATGAGGCACTGACCGTCGTGGTACTGAAGTGAGAGCAAGCCCATGCTGTGGAGGGCCACGACGATGCGTGTGGCGGTCTCCTCGCTGATGTGGGCTAGCTTCATATAGCCGTCCAGGGTGATGCCCCCATGGTTGCGCAGGTAATTAAGCAATACCTGCTCACGGTCGCTGTAACTGATGGTTTCGGAGGTGTGGTTCTCGGCAATCTCAGTCTCATTGCTCATGATGCGCTCATGCAGATGACTGGCCATGACGTTCTCGTCGGCCACACGGTAATAGACATGCCAGTTACCGTTGTCGTCTGGAGCTTCGACAGGTTTCTCGAGGGCCTCGGCAATATCTGCCTTGACCACCGATTTGCCATTGATATTAAACACCTTGAAGGTCACCTTCTGCTCGGGACGGCAATACATCTGAGCAGCCGTCTCTATCATGTAAATTTCCTCCTCGCTTCGAACCCCGGCGATATTGCCGTTGTCCTTCACGCCGATGAGCAGATGACCTCCGCTGTTGTTGGCAAAGGCAGCAATCGAGCGGGCAATCTTACGGGCATCAGTAATCTGGTACTTGAAGTCCTGATGCTCGTGCTCGCCTTCAAGGATAAGGTCTTGTATGTAATGGTTCTTCTTGGGTTTCATCATTCACATTGATTTATATCGCCCTGCGGGCGAGAAATTAAGCAAAAATCAATATAAAAATCAAACAAAAATTTTATTAACATTTTGTTTAATTTCTCGTGCGAAGCACGATGATCAGCCAGCGAATTTAACGGGGGTCGTTCACGCCGGGCTCCTGCGGGATGGGGGTGCCGTCAAGCACCGCGCGCAGGTAAGGCTCCAGCTTCTGGGCATACCACCAGAAACCGATGTCGGTCAAGTGGATGCCATCAACGGTGCCCTCGTTGTTGGGACCATAGAGGTCCTTGCAGGTGATATAATACAGGTTATTCGGGTTATCGGCTTTCAGTTTCAGGTAATTCTTGTGGTATTCGTCGTTTTTTTGCGGCAGGTATTTGCTGTAGAAGGCACTGTACTTGGCATAACTGTACATCTGGCCCTCGACCATGAAGATGGGCACCTCGGGACGCAGGGTGCGCAGGATGTTGACAAAGCCATAGGTCAAGGTGTCACACATACCCTTGGTACAGTTGGGGATGGGGTCAAGGATGAAGGCTGCCACATCGGGAATCGTGGCCATCGCCCTTGCCATACAGGAATCCATCTTGCCCTCACCGCTGAAGCCCAGGTTCACGCACTCCACGTTCAAGTCACGCTGGATGATGCTTGTCGCCACCATGCCCGGCCGGCAAGCACAGCCTCCCTGCAGGATACTCGTGCCGTAGAAGACGAACTTCTTGCCCTTGCGAGGTGAATCCAGCATGGGCTGCGTAATCACTGCACTGCTATCCACGCCAATCTCGAGCCATCGCACACCGTCATACAGGGGCAGATAGATCATATACTCGTGCATCTTGCCATCCAGGCGGTCCACATAGATCTTGCTCTGGATAGAGTCCTGACGCGGACGGATATCATTGTCGATGCGCACGGGACGGTTGCAATTCACAAACTGCCAACTCCGCGTGTCCTCGTCCCAGATGTAGAGGTCGGTGCCCTTGATGCCCGTGTCGGCCATGTGCATCATGTGCATGTTGGTCAACAGGTTGTAGCGCACGGCTACCGCCGTCGAGTTGGTAGCAAAGCGGAATGCCTTGCCGCTGGTGCAATAGGCACGGTCCCACAACGTGGGGCGAACGCTGTCCTTGAAGTTCAACGGGATGCGCGACGCCAGCGTGTGGTCAAATGCCCAGTTGATCATCCTGTAATCCATCGCGTTGACAAACCGCAACGTGTCCTTGTCAGTAAAATCCTGAGCAAATACCACTGCAGGCGACAACGCCAAAATCATCACCACCGTCAGGATAGCCTTTACAATCTGTTTCATAGTTGTTCTTAGTTGTTTTGAATGATGGTTATTTACAGGACGTGGAGGAGTTTGAGAGCCTCGAGACGGCCGTTGTTGAGCAGCGTGGGATAATGGGCGTCGCTGTTGACGATTACTGGGGTGTTGTAGCGCTTGAGCATCCCGAAGTACTTGAGGTTGGGATAGAAGCGGTTGCGCTGCAGCCATGCCTTGGTATTAACCTCGATGGTAAGGTGGTGGTCCATAATATTCTCAAATAGGGCTATCACCAGTTGGTCATACCAGGGTTCCTCGTCGATGTTGGCACGATACATACTGGCATTAAAGCCGATCTTGTCCATGTGGCCCACGATATCAAAACCGCCCTCCTCGACCATCGCCATCATTTGTGAGAAGAAAGTTTTGACCACATACTCGATATCACCATTGAACTTAAGGCCCATACGTTCCTTAAAGCCAGGGAATTTGCCATCGATGTCCACCATATCCTCGGGATTATCGATGGAGGGGATAAAATGTACGGAACCGATGCGGTAATCCAAGGGCAAATTGCGGAAATACTCATTGTTAGGCCCGTCCCCCACACTCACATAGTCAATCTCCATTGATGTATAAAGGTGAATGCGGTCCCCATAGGCCTTGCGCAAGCGGGCCATCTCGTCAAAATAGGCCTGCACATCATCACGGCTCATATTCACGGGGCTTTCGACTGAGATGGGCGAATGGGGGGTAAAGCCCAGGTGGGTAAAGCCCTGGTCAATCGCCTCGACGACAAAGTCCTCCATGGAGGCATGGCCGTCACAAAACTGAGTGTGGGTGTGCAGGTTATATAAATCAGTCTCCTTGGTGATACTGCTGAAGTCAAACATGGTCAAAACAATTTAGTGATCTGTTCCATCGGGATGACGGTGATAATTGTCTTCCCGTCGGGGGTGTAATTGGGTTCGGGCAATCTGAGCAAGTCGGCAACAAGGATATCCATTTCCTCCTGCATGAGCGTGCGCCCCACAGGGATAGCCGCCGAACGCGCCACCGTTAAGGCCATATGCTCAAGAATGCGCTTCTTGACGGGCACACCGCCGTTATCCACCGACTCGAGTATCTGCTGCACCATGGCCGAAGCGTCCACACCGTCAAGTCCGGCAGGGATAGCGTTGATGGCCCAATCGTTACCACCGAGCGAATCAAGGGCAAAGCCCATCTTTTCCATCTCGGGGAGCAATTCCTTCAGAGCCTCGCTCTGAGCCGCCCCCAGATGGAGCACCTCAGGGAACAGGATGGTCTGGGACGACATGGCGCCAGTGTGGATACGGCTGATATAGCGGTCGAACAAAATGCGTACATGAGCCCTATGCTGGTCGATGATCATCAGACCAGACTTGGCGGGTGAAAGAATGAAACGTCCCTTGAGTTGCAGGTACACCGACTGCAAGTCGCCCAAGGGCAATACCGGCTCCTGGGTTGTAGTATCGGCTGGCGGAGCAACTGTATCCTCAGCATCAGGCGACTGGGACATGCCCTCACGCTTCTTGCGCTCAAAGTTGGCAAACAACTCGTCCCAATTACTCAACGTGTCGTTATCGGCCGAAGTGCGTTGGCGCGGCTGGCTATTGCCCTGATGCGATGTGGCCTTGAAAGGGTTATAAGACGGATCCACCTCAATTTCTGGACGATGCAACTCCACATGGCCGCTATAGGCGGGAATAGAAGGTGCGTCCTGATTGTCGAAGTCGATGGCAGGCACCTCACTGAAACGTCCCAAGGTCTCCTTGACGCCAGCAGCGAGAATCTGCCAGATGGGCATCTCGTCCTCAAACTTGATTTCGGTCTTGGTGGGATGGATATTTACATCGATGGACTGCGGGTCCACATTGAAACGCAAGAAATAGTTGGGTTGCTCTCCCTCAGGAATGAGTTGCTCATAGGCCGTCATCACTGCCTTGTGGAAATAGGGATGGCGCATAAAACGCCCATTGACAAACATGAACTGAAGGGCGTTGCGCTTGCGGGCATTCTCGGGTTTGCCCACATAGCCCTCGACCTTGACCAGCGAGGTATCGATGTTCACTGGCAAGAGTTGCTGGTCCAGGCTGCTACCCATGAGAGCCGCGATACGCTGGCGGAAGGAACCCTTCATCAGTTTGTACATCACATTGCCGTTGTGAGTGAGCGTGAACTCGACATTATTGTTGATCAACGCCAGTTTCTCAAACTCCTTGACGATATTGCTCAGTTCCACCTGATTGGACTTGAGAAACTTGCGCCGTGCAGGGACATTAAAGAAAATGTTCTTGATCATGAAATTGCTGCCCACGGGGCAGGCGTCGGGCTCCTGACTCTCGCATTGTGACGCATTGATAATCAAGCGGGTTCCCAACTGCTGGTCATGGCGACGGGTTCGCAACTCGACCTGCGAGATAGCAGCAATCGATGCCAAAGCCTCGCCACGAAAGCCCATCGTCTGCAATGCAAACAGGTCATCGGCCGTGCGTATTTTACTCGTGCTGTGACGTTCAAACGCCAATCGCGCGTCGGTCTCGCTCATCCCCACCCCATCATCAATGATCTGAATCAAGGTACGCCCAGCATCCTTCAGTATAATCTGAATGTGGCTAGCCTGGGCGTCGATGGCATTTTCCACCAGTTCCTTGATGACGTTAGCAGGTCGTTGAATGACCTCGCCAGCGGCAATCTGGTTGGCGACCGAATCGGGCAGGAGTTTAATAACGTCGCTCATGGTTATTCGTTGGGTTGAAGGGTTGTAGCCGGAGCACTCTCCACCGTTTCCACAGCAGCACCGCTGCCCATACGACGGCGGGTACCGCCCTCAATGGTATTGACCAGCTGTTTGAGTTCGTCGCTCACATCATAAATATCCTCGGGTGAATGTGGTCTCAGGGCATCATACCATTTAAACTGGGGAAGGTACATATCGCCCTTTTTAGTCAGATACAGCGGTGTTACCTTACCCGAAACCTCTGGCCACATGACGATGCGGTCCACCTCTTGTTTGGCCTTGAGGTTGAGTCTCAAGTAACTGGACTCGGCATTGACCATTTTGTTGTAGGTCGAGTCCTTTTCCTCGGGGAACATGATGACCTGCACGTTGCCGTCCACGTCGAGCTGCCGCAGTTCCTTGTCCTGGAACCAAGCCTTCATCTTCTTTCCGCTCAACTGGTCATAATAGGTCTCGCCCAGGTGCTCGGCCATGAAACCGCCCGTGGGCAGGGTCGCCCAGTCGGCAGCGCTATCATTCAGATGGATATTGATTTCATCGCCGAAGATCTGCCTCTCCAGGTTCCAAACCACGGCGTGACGATACATATTGATAATGGTATCCTGCTCGCTGAGTTGCAATGAGTCGCAGATGCCCTGCACATCGGTACGGTAGAACCTCACCTGGTTAAAAGCCCGCAGCACACGCACCGAGTCACCACCCAACGAGTCCCTGACGACATAGTTGATGAGCGTACACAGGGTGTCGGCATGCAGATAGATGGTATCCTTCTGCGAGAATTCGCGGGCACGAGCCTTGCCCGTCACATAACTGTAATGGGCATTATCATCATGGTAGCCGTAGTCGCCGTCGAGAATCACCTTGTTGCCCGGGTCGGTGATGACCACATTGCCACGGGCCTCGCCGTAATTGCGCTTACGGTTGTAATAGACCGTGTCGCCCAGGAGCGTCTTGCCATCCTTGGCTGTGATGAGAGCACGCTGATAGAGCGTGGCATCATCAGCACTTGTGTTATACCACCCATTAGTGGTGTTGATGGTGTTGCTGTCGCTCACGATATAGGTCTCGCTTGTGATGCGGGCGATATGGCTCTGGGTGTTATAGTCGAGCAGATCGGTAAACATCTCGTAACGGTCATTAATCAGATGCACATCACGGGAAAACTCAGCCTGCTTGGTGTCAAGTTCGTATCGTCCGTACTGGGACGACAACTCGGTATTATTGCGGTTATCGACAATGGTGCCCCCGTCGAAGTAGTAGCCCACATTGGAGTTGATCTCATAGTCCAGGGCATCGGTCACCAGCGTGGTACTGCGGTTCTCGAGGCGCACATTACTGCGCAATTCAGCCACGCCTTGGTCACCATAGTAGTGCAACACGTCACTATAGACCCACAGGGTGTCGCCCTGTGTCATGCGCACGTTACCAAAGGCATCCAGCGAACTGGTCTCGGGATAGAAATAGGCACTGTCACAGAACATGTACATGTCGCCACGGCGAAAACGTACATTGCCCTTCAACACCTGATAATCGGTGCTGATGGCTTCGTTGGCCTTCAGGATGTCGGCATTCTCGAGGAACACCTTATTGGTCTGATTGCGGTTGGCCTTGGGAATCTGGGGGGTGATGCGGCTCACCTTAGGTCCTTTGGCACCCTTGCGAGCCGCCTGTACGGGTTGCGGATTGGTGGGACGCTTGACCTTGCCTGTCGTCGTGGTCTTGTTGAACTTGACGGCTCGTGATGGCCGCTGAGCCCACACCATGGGCGACATCAACAACGCCATCACAAGACATGCCACCAGGGCATGCCACCAACGGCTGCTGACGGTTGAGTGCCGCTTATAGCGAGAGTCAAGCATATCAGTATGTTATAACTTAAAAAACTAAAGCCTACTTCCCTGTCTTGAGCCAGTCATACTTGAAGTCACAGTTGCGCCAGCCCTCCTCGATATAGACGTAAACGCTCTTCTGCTTCTGAATGACCCAGTTACGCAGGATTTCTTCCTTGGTATTGGCCTCGCACATGTCCTTAATAATCATATAGTCCTCGCCCAGGTCGGCCTTGTGGCCGTCGATGCGCTTCACCAGCTTGACGATAGCGACCTGCTCGCGACGGGTCTTGGGGTTGATCATCACAAAGGGCTCGCTGATGTCACCGGGCTGCATGGTGCTGATTTTCTTACCCACCTCGGCAGGAAGGTCTGCCATCTCGAAGCGGCTGCTGTGGTTCTTCTCGTTGAGCATGTTACCATTATTGTTGCGGGAATCCTTATCTTGGGAAATGAGCAGAGCCATCTCGTCAAAGGTCCGCTTGCCGGCAGTGATATCGGACTTGACTGAATCGAGGCGTGAAATGGCATCGGTCAGGTCCTTGTCGCTCACCTTGGGACGCAACAGGATGTGACGGGTGTTGATGCGGTCGCCGCGCTTCTCGATGAGCTGGATAATGTGGTAACCGTCGTCGGTCTCCACGATATTAGACACGCGCTTGCTGTCGTTGAGGTTGAAGGCGGCATTGGCATATTCGGGCAACAGCACCGAACGGCTCTGGAAACCGGTCTCACCGCCATACACCGCTGTGGCTTGGTCCTGACTATACAGGATGGCCAGTGTCGAGAACTCACGTTCGCCCGAGGTCACCTGCTGGGCATAGTCGCGCAGACGGGCTTTCACCTCATCGATTTCCTGCTGAGGGATGACGGGATTGATGGTAATAATCTGCGCCTCGACCTGCATGGGGATGAAAGGCAGGGAATCCTTCGGGAGGCTATTATAGTACTTTCGCACATCAGCGGGTGTAGCCTTGACGTTTTTGGTCAGATTGCTCTGTACCTGCTGGATGCTGTACTGGTCGGTATAGACCTCGTTGAGCTTCTCGCGCAGGCGGGGCAAGGGCATGCGGAAGTATTCCTCCACCTTCTCCTTGGAACCCAGATTGGCGATAAAGAAGTTGATGCGGCTCTCCACCTCGGCCGAAATTGACGATGCCTGTACCTCGACGGTGTCGATACGGGCTTGGTCCAGGAAGAGTTTGTCAACTGCCATCTGCTCAGGGATGACACAATAGGGGTTGCCGCTGATGGCAACGCGCTCATAGAGCGCCTGCTGGTATTGTTCCTCGATATCACTCTTGAAGATGGGCTCGTCACCGATAACCCACGCAACTTCCTCAGCAACATTATTTTGCGCCATCATGGCCAGAGCGGTCAACGCCAGCGCTAATGCTGTAAAAAATCTATTTTTCACTTGTATTATCGTTTTAGTTTGTTTCAAATTGCAAATTTCCCCATTTTTCCTGACGTGGCAAAATCTATCGACAAAATCTTTGTTAAAACCGGGCTTGAATTTACCGCTAAGCCGCCAAGTTTTTTCAAACAACAACTACAACATAATTTCACAACACAAACAACCTTCTCTATAAGTATCCGCCAACCCCTTGGGGCCTCACGCTAAACTACAAAGCCGCTAAGTCTTTAATCGGCCTATCGGCCGAGAAATTTAAAAAAATTTTTTTTGATTTCTTGCGAGCCCTTGCGAGCAATAAAATATATCTTAGCGGCTTGGCGGCTTAGCGTGAGGTTACGATTGGGAGGCGGATACAATTCGTGGTTTTGGGATGAATGAGCCCTATGTTTGAACCGTGGGGGTTCAAGCATAGGGCTCTGTGTGGTGGGATGTGTCCTCGCGGGTTATTTTACTTGCTTGAGGACTTTCTTGTTGATCTTGGCGGGATATTTGCGCGCGAGTTCCTCTTTCCATTGCTGCTCGAGCACGTCCTGATAGTCGCTGGTAACAGCGCCACGCACGTCGGACATCTCTTGAGGCTGGCTGATGACGCCACCCTCGAGAATCATGAACTCGGTGTAACCCTTGCGCTCAGGCTTGTCACCGACGTGGAATGCCGCATAGTCGGCATAGGGGTTCTCGCCCTTTTTCACCACCATACGCTCCATGCGGATGTCGTTTCCGTACTTGTTGTGGAGGGCGTCGGTAAGGGTGTCAGCACCGAACTTGGCGAGATCAGCCTTGATGAGGTTGAGGACGGTATCATTCTTGGCGCTGAGGATGATGCCCTTGAAGTGAGGCTCATCCCATGCGTACTTGGCACGGTTCTGGTCGAAATAGAGCTCCAGACCTACGGTATCCTTGTTAGCAGCCTTCCAAACACGCTGGTTGCTGATTTCGAAAAGCATCATGCCATCACGATACTCATTGAGCAGGTTACGGTAGTCGGGGTTACTCTTGACGAGTTCCTGAGCGTGGTACTGGCTGAGGGCTGCATCGGCAGCAGCATCAACCTTAGACATGATATATTCCTTGGCAATTTCCACTGAAGGAATAGCCACCTTGGAGTTGAGTTGTGAGAGCAGATTCTTCACAGGAGCTGACTCCTTAGTGCCATAGGTGAACATGGGCATATTGTTACCCTTCACGTTATCGGCAACAAAGGTCGAGTCAAACTTACCACTGGCCTCAAGAGCCTTGGTGAGATAGTTCTCAAACTCGGGGTTGATACGGAAATTGTACTTAGCCTTCATGTCGTCCAGACGACGCTTGGTGATGAGCTGAGCACGGCCGTCACGGGTGATGGCAGTCTCGATGCCGTTGCGGACATCGGCCAGTGAGGGCACACCGTGAGCGACTTTCTTGATGATATGGTAGCCGAAACGGGTAGCAAAAGGCTCGCTAATGGCACCGTCGGCAAGGTCAAACGCGATGTCCTCGAAGGGCTGTACCATGCGGCCACGGCCGAACCAACCCAGGTCACCGCCATTGCGTGCTGAACCGTCCTGAGATTCCTTCTTGGCCATTTCCTCGAAGTTGGCACCGGCCTTGAGAAGGGCGTAAATCGAGTCAATCTGGGCTTTGCAAACGGCCTTCTGCTCCTCGGTAGCATCCCTGGGGAAAAGTTTGAGGATGTGCTTAGCATGGACATCATTGCGGTCGCGGGAGTTGTTGACGCGAATCATGTGGATGCCATAATTGGTGCGGAAAGGCTTGGACACCTCACCGACGGGCGTGGTATAAACCACGTTCTCAAACTCGTAAGGGAACATATTGGCAGTGATGTAGCCGTAATGGCCACGGTTGCGCTGCTTGGAGGGGTCGCTGGAGAACTGCTCGGCCAGGGTTTCCCACTTCTCACCAGCGAGGACGCAGTTGCGGATGCTATCCATGCGGGCGATATTGGCTTCGGTCTCAGCGGGATTAGCGCCCAGGGGCAGCATGAAGTGGTCGATGTCGATCTCCTTCTTGGTGCGCTCGTAGGCCTCGCTGACAAATTGCCAATGGTAGGTCGTGTCCTCGGTCATAAAGGGCTCGGCAAGATCTCTCTGATACCCTTCAAACTCCCTGATAAACAAGGTAGTGGTATCAATACCTGCTGCCTCGGCGTCGGCAACCTTCTGCTTGTAGAGCACAAAGCGGTCGAGGTACTGTTCGAGGGTCTCCTTCTCGATTTGTTGTTGATTGTTCTTGTGATACAGGTACTCAAACTCTGAGAGTTTGATGTCTTTGCCGTTAATGGTCATAAGGACAGGATCCCCCTTAGCAATAGCGAGGATCGCAGTTCCCAACAGCAATGAAGAAATCAAAAGTTTTGCTTTCATCTTCTTTAGGTTGGTTTGAATCTATATTTTACGTTTTTTCATTCTTTTGATATATGTATAACGCACGCGCACGGGAAAAATTATATCCCGTGCGCATTTTTTCTCAGTAAATACTTCAATTACCACAATTTTGGGGCATCAGTTGCCCATCTCGCTGAGGAACTTGATGCGAACGAGGCGTATTTCCTCCTCGGTGTAGTCATCGCCCAGTTCCTTCATGGCGGTCTCGATATCGTCGGTGTCACTCTCCTTGAAGTACTCAAAAATATCGTCCTCGATGTCGATGTCGATGGCCTCGTCAATGTAGTAGGAGACGTTGATTTTGGTTCCACTATAGACGATGGCCTCCAACTCGTCGAGCAACTCGTCAAACTCGAGGTCCTTGCTCTCGGCCAAAGCGTCGAGCGGCACCTTGCGGTCGATAGCAGTGATAATCTCAACCTTGAGTTTACTCTTGTTGGCAACAGTGCGGACACGCATGTCTTCAGGACGCTCTATCTCGTTCTCATCGACATATTTCTTGATGAGTTCGACAAAATCCTTACCATAGCGTTTTGCCTTTCCCGGACCCACACCGGGGATGTTCTGCAACTCCTCGACAGTGATGGGATAGGTCGTGGCCATCGCGTCGAGCGAGGGCTCCTGGAAGATGACGTAGGTGGGCAGGCCGTGTTGCTTGGCAATCTTGCGGCGCAGATCCTTGAGGATGCTGAACAGCTCGGCATCAACAGCTCCACTGCCGCCACCACGCAATTCCTCGTCCAGCATCTCGGTATATTCGTTATCCTCGACAATCCAGAATTTCTCGCGGCTCTTGAGGAAATTACGTCCTTCCTTGGTCACCTTGATGACACCATAGTTCTCGATATCCTTGGCCAGATAGTCGGCAAAGACGCCCTGGCGGATAACTGCGAGCAGGAATTTCTCGTCACGATCATCGGTGCAGCCGAACACTTCCAGTTCATTGTGCTTGTAACCCTTAATCTCGTTGGTGGCATCTCCCATCATCACGTGGGCGATGTACTCGGGCTTGAAGCGCTCACGCAGGGTGATGATGGTCTCAATGGCGGCACGGAGTTCCTCGCTGGCCTCTACCCTCTTCTTGGGCTTGAGGCAGTTGTCACAGTTGCCGCAGTTGTCTTGCTCGTAGCTCTCGCCGAAGTAGTGCAACAAGGACCGGCGACGGCAAACCGACGACTCGGCATAGTCGCGGGTCTCGAGCAAGAGCTGCTTGCCGATTTCCTGCTCGGCGATGGGCTTGCCCTGCATGAATTTCTCGAGTTTGTCGAGATCCTTGCGGGAATAGAAGGTGATGCACTTGCCCTCGCCACCGTCACGTCCGGCACGTCCCGTCTCCTGGTAATAACCTTCCAAACTCTTGGGGATATCGTAGTGGATGACAAATCTCACGTCGGGTTTATCGATACCCATACCGAAGGCGATAGTCGCCACGATAACGTCCACATCCTCGCTCAAGAAGGCATCCTGATTGGCGCTGCGCACCGAACTCTCCATGCCGGCATGATAAGGCAAGGCCTTGATATCGTTGAGGCGGAGCACCTCAGCCAGTTCTTCTACCTTCTTGCGGCTCAGGCAGTAAATGATGCCCGACTTGCCCTCGTTGGCTTTGATGAACTTGATGATCTCACGGTCCACATCCTTGGACTTGGGACGCACCTCATAATACAGATTGGGACGGTTGAATGATGACTTGAAGACCGCGGCCTCGGTCATACCCAGATTCTTCTGGATATCATGCTGCACCTTGGGGGTTGCGGTTGCCGTCAAGGCGATGATAGGCCTCTCACCGATGCGGTTGATGATGGGCCTGATATTGCGATACTCAGGGCGGAAGTCATGTCCCCACTCTGAGATACAATGAGCCTCATCGACAGCATAGAACGAGATGGGCACATCCTGCAGGAAGGCAACATTCTCGTCCTTGGTCAAGGACTCGGGTGCAACGTAGAGGAGCTTGGTGCGCCCGCTGCGCACGTCATCCTTGACAATCTCGATGGCCTGCTTGGTCAACGAGGAATTGATAAAATGGGCGATGCCGTCTTCCTCGCTGTAACTGCGCATGGCATCGACCTGGTTTTTCATCAGAGCGATGAGAGGAGAGATGACAATCGCCGTGCCTTCCATGAGTCGAGCCGGCAGCTGATAGCATAAGGATTTACCACCTCCAGTGGGCATGAGGACAAAGGTGTCATTCTCAGCAAGCAGATTCTCAATAATCGCTTCCTGGTTGCCCTTGAAGGTTTCAAAGCCAAAGTACTCTTTCAGAGCCGATATCAACTTTTGGTTCTTCGCCATAATAATCAGGTTTAGGGTTCAATGATTTCACAAATATAGAACGAATTTGTGAACTGCACAATTATTTTCAGAAAAATAATTTTTCTAATTCTCCACAAGTTGTTGCCACACGGGTTAACGAGGTCTTAAACAGACATCTCGCCAAGGAGTTCGAAATTGGACTTGGATAGCTGTTGCTGAGCGAATTCTCGTGTAAGTACATATTTTTTCTTACCCAATGAGGGAGCCTGGTACATGACATCGATCATGATGGTCTCAATCAGGCTGCGCAATCCACGGGCACCCAATTTGTACTCGATCGCCTTGTCCACGACAAATTCCAGCACATCGTCCTCGATAACCAGTTCGACTCCGTCCATTTCAAGCAGTTTCTTGTATTGGCGCACAATGGCGTTCTTGGGCTCGGTGAGGATGCGCAGCAACGCGTCACGGTCCAGAGGTTCCAGATTGGTGAGAATGGGCAGACGGCCGATGATTTCGGGGATGAGTCCATAACTGCGCAAATCCTGGGGAGCCACGAAGTGAAGAAGTTTGTCCCTTTCGGCCTTGCTGACGTGATTGCCGCCACCATAGCCGACAACGTGTGTGTTGAGGCGCTGGGCGATCTTGCGCTCGATGCCCTCAAAGGCGCCGCCGCAGATGAAGAGGATATTCTTGGTATCAACGGCTATCATCTTCTGCTCGGGGTGTTTGCGTCCGCCTTGGGGAGGAACGTTGACCACAGAGCCCTCAAGGAGTTTAAGCAAGCCCTGTTGCACGCCCTCGCCACTGACGTCACGCGTGATTGACGGGTTGTCACCCTTGCGGGCAATCTTATCAATTTCGTCAATGAAGACGATGCCACGCTCGGCCTCAGCGACATTATAGTCACATGCGGCAAGCAGCCTGGTCAACAGGCTCTCGATATCCTCGCCAACATAGCCCGCCTCGGTCAGTACGGTGGCGTCCACGATGGCGAAAGGCACCTTCAACATGCGCGCTATCGTCTTGGCCAGCAAAGTTTTACCAGTTCCAGTAGGACCAACGATAATGATATTGCTCTTCTCAATCTCGATGTCATCGTCACGCTTCTGGTTCAACCGTTTATAATGGTTATAGACGGCGACCGAGAGGTAACGTTTAGCCGTGTCCTGCCCGATGACAAACTGGTCCAGATAGGCCTTGATTTCATCGGGCTTGGGCAGTGAATCCATGCTGAGGTCGGTCAGCCTCGAGTTAGCCATCTTGTTGAGGTACTCATGGGTGAGTTCTACCGCACGTTCGGCACACTCGTTGCAGATGCAGCCGTTCATGCCCGGCAACATCAACTCCACCTCACGGTCGCTGCGACCACAGAAACTACAATATAATGTGTTAGTATCTTTCTTTTTTGCCATTTCTATATTTACTCGGTTTTAGCCTCGGGCGTTGCAGGTTTCTCACGGACGAGAACCTTGTCGATCATGCCATAATCCTTGGCCTCGTCAGCGGTCATCCAATAGTCACGGTCACTGTCGGCATAGACCTTGTCATAGGCCTGTCCCGAGTGCTCGCTGATAATGGTGTAGAGTTCCTTCTTGAGTTTGAGAATCTCACGCGAAGTAATCTCGATATCGGATGCCTGACCGCTGATGCCACCCATGGGCTGATGAATCATCACGCGGCTGTGCTTGAGGGCAAATCGTTTGTCCTTCTGTCCGGCGACGAGCAGCACGGCAGCCATCGATGCGGCCATGCCCGTGCAGATGGTGGACACGTCGCTCTGGATATACTGCATCGTGTCATAAATGCCCAGACCTGCATATACCGAGCCACCAGGCGAATTGATATACAAGGAGATGTCCTTGCCAGGATCTGCGCTGTCAAGATAGAGCAGCTGGGCCTGGATGACATTGGCGGTATAGTCCTCGACCTGAGTGCCCAGGAAGATGATGCGGTCCATCATCAGGCGGGAGAAGACGTCAAGCTGAGTGACATTGAGTTGCCGCTCCTCCATGATGGTTGGGTTAATATAGTTGTTGGATACTCTGGCAGCGAACTGGTCAAGAGCCAATCCGTTCATGCCCAAATGATGCACAGCGAATTTTCTGAAGTCGTTTTCCATATTAATCAAAGTTGCTTAAAAATTATTTTTTGTTCAAAGATACAATAATTCTCTCTATTCCGTAACAGTTGATGTCACTTTTTTATCATCATTTTACATTTTTCATACCTTTGGGCAAAAACCGAGCCAAGCGACACTTTGTCACCCCTATGCCGAAAAAAGGCAGAGTCGGCCCAACGGCCAACCCTGCCCAAAATGGATTTCTCTGAATGAGAATTACTTCTCCTCAGCCTCGTAGAGCTTGCGGAAGTCCTCGACGCTGATGGTCTTCTCGTTGACCTTCACGGCCTCCTTGACAGCAGCGTAGAACTTGTTGTCAATGGCATGCTCCTGGATGGCATCGCGTGCGCGGTCATCCTGCATGAAACGCTCGGCCTGCTGACGGATGATGTCCTCGGGAGCGTTGTAGATGCCGTACTGCGAGAGTTGCTGCTGGGCAAATACCATAGCGGCAGCATCAATGTCTTCCTTCTCGACCTGGATGTTCAGTTCCTGGGCGATATGGTCTTTCACGAGTTGCCAACGCAACTGCTTGAACATGTTCTGAGCCTCCTCTTCGGTCACCTCAGCATCGTTCTTCTCGTCCTGCTCGCGGCGGAGCTTGAGGAAACGCTTCAGGAACTCCTCGGGCAGCTGCAGGTCACCAGCCTTCTCGGTGAGGATGCGCTGAGCGTCAACGGTGAAGCGGTAGTTGCTCTCGGGCACGTTAGCGCGCTGAATCATCTCGCGCATAGCCTCGCGGAAGGCAACCTCGTCCTTGACCTCGGTCTCGGTACCCAGGACACCCTTGAAGAACTCCTCGTTCAACTCGGCCTCCTTGTTGACCTTGATTTCCTCGATGGTGATGCGGAAGTCACTCTTCACGTCAGCCTGATTGCGGTCCACATTCAGCATAGCAGCCAGCTCGGCGATGTTACCGCCATTGGCCTTGTGGGGGTTGAAGACGAAGGTGTCACCCACCTTAACGCCGACAAACTTAGCGGCCTCGTCGTCATCGACCATGTAGCGGGGCGAAATCACAGTGCGCTCTACCCTGATACCATCGGCCTTGTCATTGCCCTGCTCATCAAGTTCAATCATCGAACCACGCAGCATCGACTCCTTGTCACTGACCTCGCCGTCAACGAGTGTTCCCAGGCGCTTGCGGTCATGAGCAATAGCGTCATCGACCATCTGGTCGGTCACCTCAATATTGTAATAGGGCACATTGATGCGCTTGTTGAGCTTGAGCTCGATGGCGGGAGCCAGACCCAGATCAAACTTGAAAGCCATCTCCTCGTCGTTCATCAGGTCCACCTTGGTATTCTCATTGGGCAGGGGCTCACCCAGCACCTGAAGTTTGTTCTCACGGATGTAGTCATACATCGCGCGACCCACCTTGCGGTCAACCACGTCGGCAGTTACACTGGGGCCGTAAAACTTCATCAACAGGTTCTTGGGAGCCTTACCGGGACGGAAACCCTTTAACGGATGGCGAACACCCATAGCTGCCACTTCCTTATTTACGTCGCTTGCGAAATCTTCTCTCTTGAGCTCAACGGTGAGCAATCCGTTCACCGCATCAATTTGTTCAAAACTTACGTTCATTACTTGGTTTGTATTGTATATAAATGATTAATCTTTCAAAAAGCGGGTGCAAAGGTACTACTTTTCGACCGATGCACAAAATTTCGCCCTAGTTTTTTAATAAAGAAAACAATAAATACAATAAACACAGGTATTATCTGACGAACAGATAATTGCATTTATTGTATTTACCGTTTTGCAATAATGCCTCAGCAGGAAGCCGGACTACAGGGTGAGGACGATGTTGTGCTCCTCGGCCAGACGGCGCATGTTCAAGATCGCATAGCGCATGCGGCCCAAGGCGGTATTGATGCTCACTCCCGTCGTGTCGGCGATTTCCTTGAAGCTCATGTTCTTGTAATAGCGCATGACGAGGACCTCACGCTGGCTATCGGGGAGAGCCTTCACCAGTCGGCGCACGTCATCGTGAATCTGTGTAGTGATGATGTTATCCTCGATGGTGCAATCCGAGAGTTCCTTGCGGTTAAGGATATTGGTGTCAGCATCATCGGTAGACTGCAAGTTCTCGGCCCGTGTCTGACGATAATAGTCGATAATCAGATTGTGTGCGATGCGTGTGAGCCAAGCGGGGAAATGGCCGTTCTCGACATAGCGTCCCTGCTTGATGGTCATGATGGCTTTTACAAATGTATCCTGGAAAATGTCGTCGGCAAGTTCCTCGTTTTTTACCGCGTGATATATATATGCGAAAACACGGTCTTTGTGTCGCTCTAACAGCGAATCAAAGGCCTCGTTGTTGCCATCGACATACAGCGAAATGAGTTGCTCATCGCTCTTGTCCTTGTAGATTTTCATTACTATATATTATTGGTCAATAATGAGTAATGTTTGTCGATAGGCAGTCTATTTTAGTTAATTATTGTCATTAAAGTTAATTACTCTTTCATAGGAAATCCGAAGATTTCGGGCTGCAAATATATATAAAATCAAAAAAACAACAACATTTTTTCAGAAAAATTTGTTTTTCCAGGCAATTTTTTGACAGTTTACAGCCTTATTTTTCATGTTAGCGGCGACGGCGACGGTTGCCGCGCAAGTTCATGATCCATCGCGCGACTTTGAAGCCCAGCAGGACATAATCGGCGGTCTTCAACTGGGAGACGGTGCCAGGACTGAACATGAGCGCACGCACACCATTGCTGGCGACGTTGCTCTTGACGCCCTCAAGATTGTACTGCATCGTGGCGCGTCCCACCTCACGTCGCACGAGGGCCTTGCCACGGGCACGACGCAGTTCGTCGAGCGTCATGCCACGCCAGTTATCGGGCGCATCAGGTGTCACAACCGGCAGCGTTGCCTGTTGCGAATCGGAAGAAGAATTTAAGGTCTCGTTACTCATTGTCATCGGGTTTAAGGAACAACTTGCTGACGAAACGCGCCACTGGGTCCACAATGAGTTGGCGCTTGAAGGCGAACACGACAAGCAGCAGCACCAGCAGGATGGCAGCAGCGATGAGCTGTGCGCCCCAAGTGCACCCTAAAGCCGTTGCCAGCACGTCGATCAGAGCCGAGAAAACATAGGCCAATGCAAATGTGCCGATGATGATTACCACGGCCACAAAGGCTATAGACGAGAGCAGCACCGCCATCTTCTCCACCGCTGTGAGCTTGGTATAGTCCCACTCTAGCGAGAAGTACTTGCGCGCCTCATTAAATAACTTTTTATAATCTATCTCATTCATAGTTTTTATTCAAGCCCGCCATCGCAGTCCTGAAGATTAGAGATTAGTGGTTAAGGATTTGTGAGGCTTGAACACGACCACTGGCAGGCGGTGTCACAAGGGGGTGACACCACCTGTCAGGCCATGTGCTATTTTGTCAGTCCTCGATCTGGGCGCTGATCTGCTTCACCAGTTGCTCCACCTCGTCGTCACTGAAGTCGATGCCGTTCTTCTTGAGCATCTCCTTGATGCGGCTACGCAGGTCAGAACCCTTTTCCGGTGCAAACAAGATGGCTGCCGAAGCACCTACCAAAGCGCCACCCAGGAAAGCATACAATAAACTCAGTCCTTTCATTTCTTATCTAGATTTAATTTGGTTATTAGTCCAACTTGTCCTTAATCTCCTCGGCGATATCGTCCACAAGGTTGTCGAGCTTGGAGCCTTTCAGCTTCACGCCTTGCTCACGCAGAATCTCTGCGATGCGACTGCGGGTATTATCACCTTTCTCGGGGGCAAAAAGCAAGCCCACTGCAGCGCCAGCGATGGCGCCACCCACTACTGCCATAACAATGTTGATCGGTTTCATATCTTCTAAAAGCTAATTAAATAGTTAATAATGTCTTAGTAATGCCTTTACAAGCAATAATCATGCCAGTCATGTGGCAGACTGCTTGATTTTGGGCAATAAAATTACTCTTTATTTTTTATTCTGACAAATAATTTCACAAAAAACCAAGGCAACAACATTAAAATCGCATCTTTTCGCCCTTCCCCGCCACAACCGCAGCCACCCCGTGAAACCCATATAACGCTAAGTCGCCAAGCCGCTAAGATAAATTTTATTGCTCGCAAGGGCTCGCAAGAAAACAAAAAAATATTTTTGAAAAAACAACTCTTCTATGAAGCCGATTAACAAACTATGCCGCGTAGCCTCTCCTAAAACATAACACCTAAGACCTAAAGCCTAACCTTGTCATTTGTTTATCTCACTAAATTTTTGTACCTTTGCGGGCTCAAATTTATCGAAATGGCAATCAGAGGAGACATTATCATCAAGGGGGCACGCGTCAACAACCTGAAAAACGTTGATGTGACGATACCGCGCGGCAAGTTTGTCGTGGTGACGGGCCTGTCGGGCAGCGGCAAGTCGTCACTGGCCTTTGACACGCTGTACGCCGAGGGGCAACGCCGTTATGTCGAGAGTTTGTCTTCCTATGCACGCCAATTCATGGGCCGCATGACTAAACCCGAGTGCGACTTCATCCGCGGCCTGCCGCCCGCTATCGCCGTGGAGCAGCGAACGGTAACGCGCAACTCGCGCAGCACCGTGGGCACCAGCACCGAGATATATGACTACCTGCGCCTGTTGTTTGCACGCGTCGGCAAGACCTATTCCCCGATTTCAGGACAGATGGTGAAAAAGCACACCGCTAATGATGTTATTGACACTATCAATTCCTATCCCGACGGAACACGCCTGGCGTTGCTGACCGAAATCATCGTCCCCGAGGGACGCGACCTGCGCACACAACTCGATATCCTCGCCAAAGGCGGTTACTCCAGACTGATGACTAATGATGGCCGTTTTGTCGATATCTCCCAGGTTATCGCCACCGAAGGCGACCTTGACGCCACGGCTTACCGCCTGCTCATCGACCGCTTGGCAGTAACCCATAACCGAGATGACGAGATGCGTCTGCTGGACTCACTCCAGACGGCATTCTACGAGGGCAAGGACGAGTGCATCGTGGTGATGTGGCTCCAGGACGGCAGCACCATCGAGCACCGTTTCTCCAAGCGCTATGAGCTTGACGGAATGACCTTTGAGGAGCCGAGCGACCTGATGTTCAATTTCAACAACCCGTTAGGCGCCTGTCCCAACTGTGAGGGTTTCGGCAGCGTGATAGGCATTGACGAAAACCTGGTGGTACCTGACAGGAGCCGTTCGGTCTATGACGACGCGGTGATGTGCTGGCGCGGACAGGTGATGAGCGAGTGGAAACATGAATTCATCCACGTTGCGGCACAGCACAATTTCCCCATCCACAAACCTTATTTTGAACTCAACCAGCAGGAGTTAGACCTGTTGTGGCACGGCAGTGCTGATGGCAGATGGACGGGCATCGACGGCTTCTTTGAGTGGGTCAAGAGCAAGGCCTATGCGATCCAGTTCCGTGTCTTGCAGGCACGTTACCGCGGCAAGACCGTTTGTCCTACATGCCACGGCACACGCCTCAAGCCCCAAGCGGGCTACGTCAAGGTGGGCGGCATGGCCATTAGCGACATGGTGCGCATGCCCGTCAAGGACTTGTCCCAATGGTTTGCTCAGTTGCAACTCGACGAGACCGACAAACAAATCGCCAAACGCCTGCTGACCGAAATCAATACGCGCCTCGACTATCTGTGCGACGTTGGCGTGGGCTACCTGACACTCGACCGCCTGTCAGCGACCTTGTCGGGTGGTGAGAGCCAACGCATCAATCTGGCCACCGCATTGGGCAGCTCGCTCGTCGGTTCGGTCTATATCCTCGACGAGCCATCCATCGGCTTGCACCCTCGCGACACCCACCGACTGATCCATGTCCTGAAAATGTTGCAGCAACTAGGCAACACCGTTGTTGTCGTGGAACATGACGAGGACATCATCCGCACTGCCGATTACCTCATCGACGTCGGGCCCGAGGCCGGACGCAATGGCGGACGCATCACCTATCAAGGACCTGTCA
>JAEEGL017216501.1_pt1 | contig 21544 bp, 34 predicted proteins | sample 9134231 | NCBI WGS metagenome assembly JAEEGL01 (sample SAMN16246548, study PRJNA631951) | gut metagenome | biome: gut microbiome; feature: rumen; material: fiber-attached | host: Bos | place: Iran: Karaj | collected 2018-10
ACTGATGATGAACGGGTTCTCCTATGCAACCGTATCGTCTATTACTCTGCAAGGTGCCCAGGGCTCTGTGAGCAATGTTCAGATCCGCGGCGAAACTTACAGTTTCGAAGTGAAATAAGGGCTTGAATCACAGCCTTGCTTATTGCCTCCGGTTTCTTGCGCGAAACCGGAGGTTTTTCGTTGACTGACCGCAGAATTATGCGTAAACAGGACTCAAACTGACATAATTGATACCGATTATGTCTGTCCTTGTGAAAAATGCACAAAAATTTTAAAAAATTCGTGTGAAAATTTTCGGTCACGTATTTATTTTTAAGTTGCTTTTTAAAAGGCTTTGTGGTATAATCGCAAGGCTTGATGTGCGTAGAAGCGGGAGGTTGCTGATTTTATCAGGGAATTTCCGTGGAGTATGTCCGATAATCGGGCGAGTGTAGCTAATTCTACAAAGGCACAATTTTGGTTTTGTGCGACTTTCGACCGGAGTTCGTTCAGGCAGATGCTGATGCCTGGGCGGAGTCCACATTTTTCGGGTCAGCATGAAACGCGAGATAGCGTGTACAGCGTAGAAGCCCCACTTGACAAGCGATGCGCAATACTGCGCAAGACTTATTTCAAAGGAGGCAAACCACAATGGCAACAGAGAAAGTGAGAGTTCGTCTTAAGAGCTATGATCACAAGCTGGTCGATACCGCAGCAGAGAAGATCGTTGAGATCGCGAAGAGAAACGGCGCCGAAGTTTCCGGCCCCATTCCGCTTCCCACCGAAAAGGAAGTCATCACGATCCTTCGTGCTGTGCACAAGTACAAGGACAGCCGTGAGCAGTTCGAAACACGTACGCACAAGAGACTGATCGACGTGATCAAACCCTCTAAGAAGTGCATCGACGATCTGATGAGAGTCGACCTTCCGGCAGGCGTTGACATTCAGATCAAACTCTGATCGAAGTTGTAAAAACAAAGACAACAGCTCCATGTACTGACCCAACAGGACATGAGGCGGCACTTTGTAAGTCATGTTGGCCCCGTTCGGGAGTCCAACCAATAATTTATGGAGGAAAGCAAAATGAAAAAGGGTATTATCGGTAAGAAAATCGGTATGACTCAGGTTTTCGATGAGAAGGGCAATGCAATCCCTGTAACAGTCATCGAGGCCGGCCCCTGCACAGTCGTGCAGAAGAAGACCGTTGAAAACGACGGTTACGATGCTGTTCAGCTCGGCTTCGAAGAAGTGAAGAGCCAGCATCTGTACAAAACCACCAAGGGTGGCAAGAAGAGACACAATTATCTCTCCGCAGCTGAGAAGGGACACTTCAGAAAATGGGTTCCCAGCGAAGATCTGCCTATTCTCAAACATCTGAAAGAATTCCGTTTTGAAGATTGCTCAACGTATGAATGTGGCGCTAAAGTCACCGCCGATACCTTCGCCGCAGGCGAAAAGGTCGATGTAACGGGTTTGACAAAAGGTCACGGATATACCGGTGCAGTTAAGAGATGGAATCAGCACACACTGTGCTCCACACACGGCGTCGGCCCGATCCACCGCGAAGTCGGTTCCATGGGTCCGAACTCCACTCCGTCCCGTGTTTACAAGAACAAACACATGGCCGGACAGTATGGTAATGAGCAGGTCACCATTCTCAACCTCAAAGTCGTAAAGATCGATGCAGAAAGAAATCTGATCGCCGTTAAAGGTGCCGTTCCCGGTGCCAAGGACGGAATCGTCTTCATTCGCGACTCGATCAAGGCCTGAGTGAAGGAGGTAACGTAAAATGCCAAACGCAAAGATTTTTAACATGGCAGGTGCGGAAGTAGGCACGATGGAATTGTCCGACAAACTGTTCGGTGCAAGCGTCAACGTCGCAGTGCTTCATCAGGCTGTCAAAACTTATCTGGCAAATCAGCGTCAGGGCACACAGTCCACATTGACTCGTTCCGAAGTCAGTGGCGGCGGCAAAAAGCCCTGGAGACAGAAGGGAACAGGTCGTGCCCGTCAGGGTTCCACACGTTCTCCTCAGTGGACGCACGGCGGTATCGCCCTTGGCCCGAAGCCGAGAGATTATCGCATTGCCATGACAAAGAAGGCAAAGAGAGTGGCACTCTTCAGCGCACTTTCTGCCAGAGCCGCTTCCGGAGATCTGATCCTCCTGGATGCAGTGCAACTTGAAGGTTACGAAAAATCCACCTCTAAAATGGCGGGTATGTTCAAAGCTCTCGGTTGCGAAAAAACGTACGAGAAGGAATACAAACTGTACGAACTCGATGACAAGGGTGAATTAATTAAAGGAAAGAAAGCAACCCGTACGGCTAAAAAAGCTCAGACCGCTCTGCTGGTTCTTCCCGAAGTTGATGCAGTTGTCGTCAGAGGATGTGCAAACATTCCCGAAGTCAAAACGACTCTTTACAGCACACTGAATGTTTACGACATTCTGAATGCCGAAAAACTTGTGATGACGGTCGACGCCGTTAAGAAACTCGAGGAGGTTTATGCGTGATGAAATCAGTACAAGATGTTATCATTGCTCCGATCATTTCCGAGAGCTCGATGCGCGGTGTTGAACAGAAGAAATACGCTTTCAAAGTTCAGTCCAAAGCAACAAAGCCTGAGATCGCAAATGCGGTTGAGGTCATGTTCAAGGTCAAAGTCGCATCCGTTAATACAATTAATATGAAGAGAAAGCCCAAACGGATGGGTGTTCATCAGGGATACACCTCCGCCTGGAAGAAAGCTTACGTCACGCTGACAGAAGATTCGAAGTCCATCGAGTTCTTCGAAGGCCTGAACTGAGAGTAGGAGGAGTCAATAATGCCTACAGTAAAGTTTAAACCAACCACGCCTTCCAGAAGAAATATGACGGCTCCTTCATTTGAGGAAGTCACGCGTAAGTCTCCTGAGAAGAAACTGATTGTAATCAAAAAGAAGAATTCCGGTCGTAACAGTTACGGCAAGATCACCGTTCGTCACAGAGGCGGCGGAAACAAGATCAAGTACAGACTGATCGATTTCAAGCGTCAGGACGCTTCTGCCAACACCGTTCTCGGTATTGAGTATGATCCGAACCGCTCCGCTTACATCGCTCTGCTGGAAAACGGCGAGGGCAAACGGTCCTACATCGTAGCTCCCGTTGGTCTGAAAGACGGCGACGTGGTTTATTCCGCGCCGGATGCCGACATCAAACCCGGCAACACGCTTCCGATCTCCAACATCCCCGTCGGTACGATGATCCACAACATCGAACTGTATCCCGGTAAAGGCGCACAGCTGGTTCGTTCAGCCGGTGTCTTTGCTCAGCTGATCGCCAAAGAGAATGGTCAGGCACAGGTTCGTCTGCCTTCCGGTGAAGTCCGCATCATCCGTTTGGATTGCAAGGCTACCATCGGTCAGGTCGGCAACATTGAGCATGACACAGTCAAACTCGGCAAAGCCGGCAAGAAGAGACACATGGGCATTCGTCCTACAGTCCGCGGTTCTGTCATGAACCCGGTCGACCACCCTCACGGTGGTGGTGAAGGCAAGTCGCCGATCGGCCATCCCGGACCGGTTACTCCTTGGGGCAAACCCGCTCTTGGTTACAAGACCCGCAACACCAAGGCAAGAACCAACAAGTTCATCATTAAGCGCCGTAATGCTAAGTAAAGGAGGGAATATCAATGAGTAGAAGTACTAAAAAGCCGCCTTTTGTTGAGGAGAAGCTTTACAACCGTATCGTTGCAATGAATGAGAAAAACGAGAAGAAAGTCATTAAAACATGGTCTCGTTCTTCCACAATATTCCCTGAATTCGTCGGTCACACGATCGCTGTACATGATGGCAGAAAGCACGTTCCCGTTTTTGTTACGGAAGATATGATCGGCCACAAACTCGGTGAGTTCGCTTTGACCAGAACGTTCAAAGGACATTCTGGATCCAAGACGTCCAACACATCCGGTAAATAATTGAGAGGAGTCACAGAAGAATATGGAAGCAGCAGCATATCTTAGACATGCCAGAATTTCCCCTAGAAAAGTTCAGTATGTGCTCGATCTCATCAGAGGCAAGGATGTAGAAACGGCGATGGCTATTCTGAAGAACACCCCCCGCGGTGCTTCCGAATACCTGATCAAATTACTGAACAGTGCTCTTGCGAATGCAGAGAACAATTTCCATATGGATACTACGAATCTGTATGTGAAAACCTGTTTCGTTTGCCCCGGCCCGACCATGAAGAGAATCATGCCTCGTGCCAAAGGCAGCGCAGACAGAATTTTAAAGCGCACCAGCCACGTAACGATGGTTGTTGCAGAGAAAGAAATGTAAGGAGGGTATGAACTATGGGTCAAAAGGTTAATCCGCACGGCATGCGTGTTGGCGTTATCAAAGATTGGGACTCAAGATGGTTCGTTTCCGACGAGAAGTTCGGTGATACCCTTGTGTCTGACAGAAAAATCAGAACGTTCCTGAAATCCGAATTGAAGGATGCAGGCGTTCCGAAGATCGAGATCGAACGCAAAACCGTTTACGATGCAAAAGCAGGCAAGAATACTGAGTTCATCAGAGTGATCCTGCATTGCGCAAAACCCGGTTTTGTCATCGGTAAAGACGGCTCCAACATTGAAAAGTACAGAAAAGCTGTGGCCAAAATGGTTCCCGGCGCAAGAGTTGCTTTTGATGTTGTTGAAGTCAGATCTCCGGATCTGAATGCACAGCTGGTTGCAGAGAACATCGCAGGCCAGTTGGAGCGCAGAGTGACATACCGTAAAGCCATGAAAATGGCTATCCGCAATACCATGAGACTGGGTGCCAAGGGCATCAAGATCACATGCGGCGGCCGTTTGGGCGGCGTTGAAATTTCCAGAAGTGAGCATTATCACGAAGGGACCATCCCGCTTCAGACGCTCCGTGCAGATATCGATTACGGACTTGCAGAAGCAGCTACGACCTACGGTCGCATCGGCGTTAAGGTTTGGATCTATGCAAGCGGAGAAGTTCTTCGTGAAGTAAACAGACCCGGAAGCCAGCACAAAGACCGCAAGGGCGGCCGCAACGGTGATCGCAACGGCGATCGCAGAAACGGCGGGTCTTTCAACAAAGACGGCGGCAGACGTTTCAACAATGAAAACAGACCGCCCCGTCAGAATCGCCCGACTGGAGATCGTCCGGCAAGAGCACCCAGAGAAGGGGCTCCTAAAGATGGAGGTACAAAGTAATGTTAATGCCAAAAAGAGTTAAGTTCCGCCGTGTTCAGCGCGGTAGAATGAAGGGCAAGGCTTCCCGTGGCAATACGATTACGAATGGTGCCTACGGTCTCATGGCTCTTGAACCCGCTTGGATCACAGCCAACCAGATTGAAGCAGCCCGTATTGCAATGACACGTTACATCAAACGTGGTGGTCAGGTTTGGATCAAACTGTTCCCGGATAAGCCGATTACGGAAAAACCGGCCGACACTCGTATGGGTTCCGGTAAAGGTGCCGTTTCCTATTGGGTAGCAGTCGTCAAACCGGGTCGCATCATGTTCGAAATGGATGGTGTCGACGAAGCAACTGCCAGAGAGGCTATGCGTCTTGCCGGCCACAAACTGCCCATCAAGAGCAAGTTTGTTGCCAAGGCGGCAGAAACTGCTGAGGAGGTGTAAAACATGAAAGCATCTGAATTGAATCGGATGAGCGTCGATGCTTTGGAAGAAAAGCTGAAGGATCTGAAAACAGAGTTGTTCAATCTTCGTTTTCAGCATACCACCAATCAGCTGGACAACCCGCACGTGCTCAATGATGTAAAGAAGGATATCGCTCGCGTTATGACCGTTCTTCAGCAGAAGAAATACAACGAGGAGGCATAATCATGGAAAGAGCATTGAGAAAAACCAGAGTTGGTATTGTTTCCAGCAACAAAATGGACAAGACCATTGTTGTCTCCATCGAAGATAACGTCAAGCATCCCGCTTTCGGCAAAATTATCAAGCGCACATTGAAGGTCCATGCACAGGACGACAATAACGAATGTGGTATCGGTGATAAAGTCGAGATAATGGAAACCCGCCCGCTCTCCAAAACAAAGAGATGGAGACTGGTTCGCATTATCGAGAAGGCGAAATAATTTAACTGAATTTGAATCACGAATAGTAAGTACGTCGAAGCGTACTGAAACAGTAGGAGGAAACATATGATTCAGCAACAAACACTGATGAAGGTCGCTGACAACACCGGTGCCAAAGAGCTGATGTGCATTCGTGTTCTGGGCGGTACAGGCCGCAGATATGCCAATGTTGGCGATATCGTGGTCTGCTCAGTCAAGAAAGCCATCCCCGGAGGCGTTGTTAAGAAAGGCGACGTTGTTAAAGCTGTAGTTGTCCGCACGGCGCATGGTATCAAGCGCGGTGACGGAACATATATCAAATTTGACGAAAACGCAGCAGTTATCGTAAAAGAAGACAAGACCCCGACAGGGACACGTATTTTTGGGCCTGTGGCTCGTGAATTGCGTGAAAAACAGTTCCTGAAGATTTTGTCTTTGGCTCCCGAAGTACTCTGAGGAGGAATAGACAATGGCTAAACTTCATATCAAAAAAGGTGATAACGTTATTGTCCTTTCCGGAGATGAAAAGGGCGTTCAGGGTGAAGTCATCGCTACTTCTCCCTCTGAAGGAAAAGTAATTGTTAAAGGCGTTCACATGATCAAAAAGCATGTGAAACCTCGCCGTCAGGGCGAAGCCGGCGGTATCATCGAGGCAGAGGGTGCCATCTATGCATCCAAAGTCGCTCTGTATTGCTCAAAATGCGGAAAAGGCGTCAGGACGAAGAACGTTGTTAAGTCCAATGGCAAAAAAGTTCGTGTTTGCGTACATTGCGGTACTGAACTGTGAGAAAGGAGACAATCATGGCAGCAAGATTAAAAGAGAAATACAATGCCGAGATTGCTCCGGCACTCATGGCAAAATACAATTACAAGAGCGTTATGCAGATTCCGAGATTGAACAAAATCGTTATCAATGTCGGTGTCGGTGACGCTAAAGAAAACTCCAAAGCGCTGGATGCGGTTCTTGCGGATATCACAATGATCGCCGGCCAGAAAGCAGTTCCCACAACAGCTCGGAAATCCGTTGCGAACTTCAAACTCCGTGAAGGAATGAAGATCGGTGCCAAGGTTACTCTCCGCGGCGACAGAATGTACGAATTTATGGATCGTCTCTTTAACTTCGCACTGCCGCGCGTACGTGACTTCAAGGGCATCAATCCGAATGCTTTTGACGGACGCGGAAATTACGCACTGGGTCTGAAGGAACAGTTGATCTTCCCCGAAATCGATTACGACAAAGTCGAAAAGATCCGCGGCATGGATATCTGTTTCGTAACGACAGCTGTTAACGATGATGAAGCAAGAGAGATGCTGAAACTGTTCGGCGCTCCGTTTGCTGAGTGATGGAGGAATACCGATTATGGCTAAAAAAGCAATGATTTTGAAGCAGCAGGGTCCGCAGAAGTTCTCAACAAGACGCTACAACCGCTGCAAGATTTGCGGCCGTCCCCATGCGTATCTGCGCAAGTACGGGATCTGCCGTATCTGCTTCCGCGAATTGGCTTATAAGGGTGAAATCCCGGGTGTTAGAAAAGCATCCTGGTGATGTCCGCCAGCGATTGGATGTTCAATCGTTCCCCCAACGGTCGGTAGGAAGAATTCTTAACCGCCGGCTGGCCGCCGCTTTTTAGCGGCAGCAAGAATATTTAACTTGCATAAGGAGGATTAAAACTATGCAAATGTCTGATGTTATAGCAGATATGCTTACAAGAATCAGAAATGCAAGCAGCGCAAAGCATGCAACTGTTGATGTTCCGGCTTCCAACATGAAAAAGGCCATCGCAGACATTCTGGTTTAAGAAGGTTATATCAAAGGCTACGAAGTAGTGGATGAAACAAAACAGGGTGTGATCCGCATCACACTGAAATATACGGCAAACAAACAGCGCGTCATTCGTGGCATCAAGCGTGTTTCCCGTCCGGGTCTGAGAATTTACGCCGGATGCGAAGATATGCCTAAGGTCATGAACGGCATGGGTATTGCCATTGTTTCTACATCCAAGGGAATTATGACGGATAAAAAGGCTCGCCGTGAAAATGTTGGCGGTGAAGTTCTTGCGTTCGTTTGGTAATAGGAGGTTGAAGCATGTCAAGAATTGGTAGAGCTCCTATTGCAGTCCCTGCAGGCGTTAAAGTTGAGATCGCAGACGGCAACGTCGTGACGGTTTCCGGTAGCGTCGGCACTCTGACTCGTACATTTGATCAGCGTATCTCGATCAATTATGATGCAGACGCAAAACAAATCAAGCTGGAACGTCCTTTGGACGCAGAAGGCAAAGAAACTGAAGACCCGGAAGCAAAGAGACTGCATGGTCTTTCCCGTGCACTCCTGCACAACATGGTTGTCGGTGTTTCCGAAGGTTTCCAGAAAACCTTGATCATCAAAGGTGTCGGTTATAAAGCCGTCAAACGCGGAGACGTTGTGATGCTTTATGTCGGATACTCCCTTGTCAAAGGTAAGGGCGATGAGATGGTTCCGCAGGAAAAATACTGCATCAAAGCTCCGGAAGGCATTAAGCTGGAAGTGCTTGAGCAGGCTGCCGATCCGACAATCGTCGTCAAAGGCGCTGACAAACAGGCCGTAGGGCAGGTTGCTGCTGTGATCCGCAGCAAGAGGCCGCCTGAACCTTACCATGGTAAAGGTATTCAGTATCAGGGTGAGCGGATTCGCCGCAAGGCCGGCAAGACCGGTAAGTAATTGAAAGGAGTGGAATAGATATGGTTTCTAGAAAAGACAGTAATCAAGCTCGTCTGAAGAGACATAAGAGAGTCAGAGCAAAGATTTCGGGTACTTCTGCCCGTCCTCGCCTGGCGGTTTACCGCTCCAATGCGAACATCTCTGCTCAGATCATTGATGACGAAAAAGGTGTTACTCTTGTTTCGGCTTCCACATACGGATCCGGCTTTGACGGAAACGGCGGAAACAAAGAAGCAGCAAAATTCGTTGGCAAAAAAATTGCCGAAAAGGCACTTGAAGCAGGTATCACCGAGGTCGTTTTCGACCGTGGCGGCTATCTCTTTCACGGCCGTGTATCGGAGTTGGCTGCAGCTGCCCGTGAGGGTGGGCTGAAGTTCTGATTGCATTTTGCAGTCAGTCCGGTTTGTACACTGTTCAATTTGTTAATTGGACAAAAATATTGGAGGAAAACACATGTCTAAAAAATTTGACTCAACTGGAGTTGAACTTGAAGAGCAACTCGTTGCGCTGAATCGTGTTTCCAAGACCGTCAAAGGTGGCCGTGTGGCTCGTTTCGCAGCGATCATGGTCGTAGGTGATAAAAACGGTCATGTCGGTGTAGGCCTGGGCAAGGCTGCCGAGGTTCCCGAAGCGATCCGCAAAGGAATCGAAGACGCGAAGAAAAATATGATCACCGTGTCCCTGAAGGGCACCACCATTCCGCACGAAGTCATCGGCGAATACGGCGCAGGCCGCGTTATGCTGAAGCCGGCTGCAGAAGGTACCGGTGTTATCGCAGGGAACAAGGTCAGAATGATTCTGAATTTGGCCGGTATTTCCAATATCCGTGCTAAATGCTTGCGTTCTACCAATCCGACAAACGTGGTGAAAGCTACGATTGAAGGTTTGAAAGAACTGCGCAACGTTGAGGAAGTTGCCGCTATCCGCGGTATTTCCGTTGAGCAGGTCAAAGGTTAAGGAGGCGCGTTATGGTAAAGATTACACTCGTCAAGAGTTTGATTGGCGCCAAGCCGAAAACGGTCGCTACCGCCAAAGCCCTCGGACTTGCTCGCATCGGCCATTCCGTTGTTTTGAACAATACACCGGATATCGCCGGCAAGATTCGCGTACTGGCTCACCTGGTCAAGGTTGAGACGGTTGAAGAAAATGCATAAGGAGGTGCCTGAAATGTCATTACTTTTGAATGATTTGACTCCTGCTGAAGGTTCTGCTCAGAAAGCATGGCGTAAAGGCAGAGGCCCCGGTTCCGGCAACGGAAAAACGGCAGGCAAAGGCCACAAAGGTCAGAACGCTCGCTCCGGCGGCGGTGTCAGACCCGGTTTCGAAGGCGGTCAGCTTCCGCTTTACCGCAAACTGCCGAAGAGAGGCTTCCACAACAAATTTGCGACCACTTATGCAACTGTAAATGTTGGATCACTTTCAGTTTTTGAAAATGGGTCCGTAGTTGACTTGGAAGCTCTGAAGGAAAAAGGCATCGTTAAGAAACAACTTGACGGTATCAAAATTCTGGGCAACGGCGAACTGACGGTAGCCCTGACTGTGAGAGCTGAAAAGTTTTCTGCTGCGGCTAAGGAGAAGATTGAAAAGGCTGGCGGAACGGTAGAGGAGGTCTAAGGATGTTTCAAACATTTAAAACAGCCTGGAAGATCCCGGAATTAAGGAAGAAGATCCTGTTTACCTTGATCATCATTATCCTGTATCGTCTCGGCTCCAACATCCCCGTACCCTTCGTTAACGGCGAAGCCATCAACGCTTGGTTCTCGGCTACTTCCGGAAGCTCGATTTTGAGTTATTTCAATATCTTGTCCGGTAGCGCACTGAGTTATGGTACTTTATTCGCTCTTTCCGTGTCGCCTTACATCACGGCATCGATCGTTTTGCAGTTGCTTTGTGTAGCAATTCCGAAACTGGAGAGATTGTCCAAAGAAGAGGGCGGACGTCAGAAGATCACAGCAATGACACGTGCTTTGACAGTCGTCCTTGCGATCATCACCGCATTCGGATATGCGATGATGCTGAAAAACAACAGTACGGATACCAGCAAACTGCTGGTTGACGGCTACAACACAGGCGCATGGCCGATCATCATCATGATCGCTTGCTATTGTGCTGGTGCTGCCATTATCATGTGGCTGGCCGAAAAGATCAACGAAAAGGGCATCGGCAACGGTATTTCGATCATCCTGTTCGCAGGTATCGTTTCCAGAGGTCCGGCTTTGATCAGCGGTCTGTGGTCTATGATCACGAGCAACAAGTATCATTTGGCAGTCGGCATTCTGCTTGGCGTTGTTTCTGTTCTGATCACACTCGGTATGACCATTTTGATCGTTTGGATCACCAACTCCGAACGCCGCATCCCGGTTCAGTATGCAAAGCGTACTGTAGGCCGGAAGATGTACGGCGGGCAGTCGAGTTATCTGCCTTTGAAGTTGAATATGGCCGGCGTTATGCCGATCATCTTTGCCAACTCCTTGGTTGCTGTTCCTGCGACGATCGCAAGCTTTTTGCCCAGCGACAACTGGTTCTCAAAGTTTGTTGATACATGGTTCGATACAGACACATGGATTTACATCGTGATCGATATCGCTTTGATCATTGCTTTCTCTTACTTCTACATCTTGATTTCGTTCAATCCTGTGGAAGTGGCAAACAATATCAAAGAGAACGGCGGTGCCGTTCCCGGAATCAGACCCGGTAAACCTACATCCGACTATATCACGAAGGTGTTGAACAGGATCACGTTGATCGGTGCTATATTCCTGGCTATCGTTGCCGGTTTGCCATTGATCATCAACGCAATCAGCGGCGGTCAATTCTCAGGTATCGCGTTCGGTGGTTCTTCACTGCTGATCGTTATCGGTGTCGCACTTGAAACTGCCCGTGAACTGGAATCCCAGATCACGATGCGTAACTACAAGGGCTTCCTTGATTGATCAGGATTGTCGGAGGGTCGCATGAATTTGATTTTGCTGGGCGCACCTGGTGCAGGAAAAGGCACTCAGTCCGCCAAGATTTCAGAAAAGTTTGGAATACCCGCTATTTCAACAGGTGATATTCTCAGAGCCGCAATGAAAAACGGCACGCAGTTGGGCAAGCAGGCCAAGGCTTTTGTGGAAGCCGGCCAGTTGGTCCCGGATGCGCTGGTCATCGATCTGATCAAAGAAAGATTGGGAGAACCGGATTGCAAGAAAGGTTTTATCCTTGACGGTTTCCCGCGTTCCATTCCTCAGGCTGAAGCCTTGAAGGCCATGGGCGTGAAAATCGATGCAGTGGTCAGCATTGAAGTCCCGGATGAGAAGATCGTAAAAAGGATGGCCGGCAGACGCGTCTGCGCCTGCGGCGCTTCCTACCATGTGGATTATAACCCGCCTAAAGTCGCAGACGTCTGTGACAAATGCGGCGCAAAGCTCGTGATCCGTTCGGATGATGCTCCTGAAACCGTTCAGGCACGTCTGAAAACCTATCACGATCAAACAGAGCCGTTGGTCGGTTATTATGCATCCGAAGGTTTGTTAATCCGTATCGAAGGTCAGGATGAAGTCTCCGATACGACCAAGTTAGTCTTTAAAGCAATCGAACGTTTTGAGGCTTAAGATGATTGAGCTGAAAAATTCCTTGCAAATTGAAGCGATGAAGGATGCCGGAAGGATCACGGGCGAGGCCTTATTGGCCGCCCGGGACTTCCTGCGTCCCGGAATTACAACTTATGAGCTGGACAAAGTCGTCCATGATTATATCGTCAAATGCGGAGCCAAACCTTCGTTTTTGGGATATGGCGGTTTCCCGGCAAGTGCCTGCATCAGTATCAACGATGAGGTCATTCACGGGATCCCGGATAAAAATCATGTGATCAAGGAAGGCGATATTGTCAAAGTCGATGTCGGAGCCTACTACAAGGGTTTCCACGGAGACAGTGCCAGAACGATTGCGGTGGGCAAGGTCAGCGATGAAGCGACCCGTTTGATTCAAGTCACTCGAGACAGTTTCTTCGCCGGACTCGCACAGGTCAAAGAAGGTAACCGGATCGGCGATATCGGCGCTGCAGTGGATGCTGTGGCCCGCTCCGCCGGATTCAGCACGGTTAAAAAATATGTGGGCCACGGTGTGGGTGCAAACCTGCATGAGGCTCCGGATGTACCGAATTTCGGGACACTGGGAAGAGGCCCGAGGCTGACCGCGGGAATGGTTATCGCGATTGAACCAATGATCAATGTCGGCACTTTCGAAGTGTACGAATTGGCTAACGGCTGGACCGTTAAGACCAGAGATCATAAACTTTCAGCTCATTACGAAAACACGATTGCACTAACTTCCAACGGTGTCGTCAATCTGACACTGATCGAAGAAGACTTCTGATCTAGATAGGGGTGATTATTCTGCCTAAAGATGATGTAATTGAATTTGAGGGATCCGTACTTGAGGCTTTGCCCAATGCAACCTTCAAGGTAAAACTGTCAAATGGACATATCATCACTGCACATATTTCCGGCAAACTTCGCAAGAACTACATTTGGATCTTGCCCGGAGATAAAGTGACAGTTGAGGTGTCTGTCTACGATCTCACCAAGGGTCGTATCACGTGGCGCACCAAATAATTGCCGGTGCAGAGAACCACAAAAAATAATCGAAAGGTATGGTATCATATATGAAAGTGAAACCGTCCGTAAAAAAGATTTGCAACAAGTGCAAAATCATAAGAAGAAAAGGGATTGTTATGGTTATCTGTGAGAATCCCAAGCACAAGCAGAGACAGGGCTGATAAGTCCTTATCGCAGAAAGAAACGAGAGGTGAAATACAAGAATGGCTCGTATTGCTGGTGTTGATATTCCTAACAACAAACGCGTTGAAATTGCTCTGACCTACATTTTCGGTATCGGACGCAAGAGCGCAAATGATATTTTGGCCAAAGCCGGTGTCAACCCTGATACCCGTGCCAAAGATCTGACCGAAGACGAAGTTGCCAAGATTCGTGACGAAATCGAAAACAACTACACTGTGGAAGGCGATTTGCGCAGAAATGTGTCTATGGATATCAAGAGAATGGTAGATATCAACTGCTATCGCGGAATCAGACACAGAAAGAGTTTGCCTGTAAGAGGCCAACGTACAAAAACAAATGCAAGAACTAGAAAAGGTCCTGCAAAGACAATCGCAAACAAGAAGAAGTAAGGAGTGACTTGAAATGGCTCAAACTAAAAAAGTTGTTAAAAGACGCCGCGACCGTAAAGTTGTCGAGAAGGGTCAAGTTCACATTGATGCTTCCTTCAACAATACGATTGTAACCGTTACCGATGCCAATGGTAACGCATTATCCTGGGCATCTGCCGGAGAGCTCGGTTTCAGAGGTTCCAGAAAGTCCACGCCGTTTGCTGCACAAGCTGCTTCTGAAGCTGCTTTGAAAGCTGCATTGGATTACGGCCTCAAAGAAGTTGAGGTTTTCGTAAAAGGTCCGGGTCAGGGACGTGAATCTGCTATTCGCGCACTTGAAACAGTCGGCATGAAAGTCACATTGATCCGTGACGTGACTCCGATCCCGCACAATGGATGCCGCCCGCCTAAGCGCAGACGCGTATAATCTCAGAGGAGGTAAGTTAGAATGGCTACAAAGACACCTATTCTCAAAAGATGCAAAGCGCTTGGAATCAGTCCCGCTGTTGTTGGTATCAACAAAGAGTCTCATCGTGAAGTCAAACGCAGCAACAAAAAGGTCAGTGAGTACGGTCTTCAGCTGAAAGAAAAGCAGAAGGCAAAGTTCATCTATGATGTGATGGAAACACCGTTCCACAACTACTATGTCAAGGCTGAAAAAATGAAGGGTCAGGCTGGTGAAAACCTGATGGTTCTTCTTGAAACAAGACTTGATAACGTTCTGTTCAGACTGACTTTTGCACGGACAAGAAGAGAAGCTAAGCAGTTGATCAATCACCACTTCGTGACTGTCAACGGCAAATCCGCCACCATTCCTTCCATGCGCATCAATACCGGTGACGTCATTGCGATCAGCGAGAAGTATAAGAGTTCCGCCCGCATCAAGGGTATCATCGAAGATACTGAAGGAAGATTGGCTCCCGCTTGGATGAACAGCGACAGAGAGAATCTGAAAGGTACAGTAACAGCTTTACCGACACGTGAAGAAATTGACGTCCCCGTCAATGAAACACTGATTGTTGAGTTGTATTCCAAGTAATCTGACCAGATCATAGCTTGAAAAAACGGAAGCTATGGACCAACTCTCCAACAGAGTCGTCAAATGACAAAGAATACAACCAGGAGGAAAAGAAAAATGATAGAGATTGCAAAGCCAATCATTCGGGCAATGGTCTTAAATGACGAAGGCAAAGAAGATCCCAATGCAGATGGCAGCCATGGTCGTTTCGTGGTTGAACCGCTGGAAAGAGGTTATGGTATCACGCTGGGCAACTCCCTTCGCCGTGTGCTCTTAAGTTCTCTGCCGGGTTATGCTGTTACAAGCATCAAAATCGATGGCGTTCTTCATGAATTTTCAGTTATTCCTGGTGTCACCGAAGATGTGACCGAGATCGTGCTGAATGTGAAGAGCATTATTGCGAAACTGCATACAACCGAACCCAAGACTGCATATATCGACGTGACGGGTCCCTGCGAAGTGACTGCCGGCGATATCAGAGCCGACTCGGATCTTGAAATCAAGAATCCGGATTTGCATATTGCAACAGTCGGAGACAATGCGAGATTCTATATGGAACTCTCCTTTGAAAGCGGTCGCGGCTATGTATCTCAGGATCGCAACAAACAGATCCATCAGCTCTTGATTGCTAATCAAGCCAAAGAAGCCAAAGAGGCTAAAGACGGAAAAGAAGGAAAAGAGGGAAGCAAAGAAAAGGATGCAGCAGAAAATGCAGCCGCAGCCACCCCTGTTACTTCTCCTATCGGCATCATTTATACCGATTCCATCTACACACCGATCAATGCCGTCAGTTACACAATCGAAAACGCCCGTGTGGGTAGTGATATCGATTTCGACAAGCTGACCATTGACGTCACAACAAACAATACAATTACTGCAAGACAAGCGATTTCTTACAGTGCCAAGATTCTCAACGATCATCTCAAATTGTTTGAAGAATTATCTGAAGAAGAACTCCCTGAAAACACCCTGAGTGTTGGTGTTGAAGAAAAGAAGGAAAAAGTTCTTGAAATGACTATTGAGGACCTTGACCTATCCGTACGCAGCTATCATTCGTTGAAGCATGCCGGGATAGATACAGTCGAGCAACTAGTGAGCCGGACAGAAAGTGAAATGATTAAAGTCCGTAATCTCGGCAAGAAATCCTTGGAAGAAGTGATTCAGAAACTGAAAGCTTTGGATCTGTCTTTGAGAGAAGAAGACTGATCGGAGCGAAAGTAGGAGGGAATAGTTATGTCCACGAGAAAGCTTGGTAGAGTTACCGCTCATAGAAACGCCATGTTGCGCGGAATGGTAACCCTGCTTTTGGACAACGGCAAGATTGAAACAACCGTGACAAGAGCAAAGGAAGTTCAGTCTATTGCCGAACAAATCATTACAAATGCAAAGAAATACTATACATACAGAGAAGACGGCGACAAGGTGAATGCTTACAATGAACGCAAGAAACTGTATGCTTATATCACAAAACAGGATGTAGTTGAAAAGGTCGTTGCTGAAATTGCTCCGAAGTATTTGGAACGCAATGGCGGCTATACGCAGATTTTCAAGATCGGCCCGCGCCGTGGTGATGCAGCCGAAATGGCAGTGATCACTTTGGTGGAGTCGAAGTAATCCCTGAAGAGATTTCTAAGTCAAGAAAAGTGCTGATTTCCATTTGATTTCAGCACTTTTCCATATTTATTCTTCGACCGACTTTGTGCGGTCAGTTTTCAGAAAATCAATTATTGCACCGCAAGAGCTGTTGTGATATAATTGGTTATCTTATTTTTAAGGGAAGACTCGCAATGTTGATAAAGAGTGTACGCCCGGCAGGCGGATTCGCCTCGAATTGCTATTTGCTGGTTTCCGGAAAGGAAGCGGTGCTAGTCGATCCGAGCGAGCCCGTGGAGAATGTCAGAGAAGCATTGCTCGATTCGGGAGCGGATCTGAAAGAAATATGGCTGACACACGGTCATTTCGATCACATTTTGCACCTCAGAGATGTCAAAAAAGCTTTCGGAGTGATCGCCAAAATCCATGTCAGCGAGGTCGATTTCCCTCAAGACGGCATGAAAAATGCGTATGCACTTCTGATGGGGTCTGATATTTCCTTCGGAGAAATAGACGGTACTTTTTCAGATCAGGACATGCTGAACGTCGGTGATGAGACAGTTCGGGTCATTCACACGCCGGGGCATACCCAGGGCAGTTGTGTGTTTGAGACCAGTGCGGGATTGATCACAGGGGACACCCTGTTTTCAATGGGGCACGGAAGAACAGATCTTTATAGCGGTGATGATGAACAGATGTTGCAGTCACTGATGAAGCTTCAAAAGATGAGCGGAAGACTCAGGATTTATCCAGGCCACGGAGGAGGTTCAACCTTGTCTGCGGCACTGTGGGATTGCGGATTAACCGGGAGGAACGAGATTTTATGACAGAAGAAGAGATCAAAGGCAATTTTATTCATGATGTCATTGATGCGGATCTGGCCGAAAACCCAGATTTAAAGATACATACGAGATTTCCTCCAGAACCCAATGGTTATCTTCACATCGGTTCTGCGAAAGCCATCATGATCAACTATACGACTGCCAAAAAATACGGCGGGCTCTTCAATCTTCGATTTGATGACACAAATCCTTCGAAAGAGGATGTGGAATATGTTGAATCCATTGAAAATGATCTGAAATGGCTCGGAGCTGTTCCGAACGGCGGCATTTTTTACGGCTCAGATTATTTTGATGCATGCTTTGAATGCGCTGTTCATCTGATCAAAAACGGCTTGGCCTATGTGGATGATCTGACAGCTGACGAACTGCGCGAATACAGAGGCACATTGACGGAGCCCGGAAAAGAGAGCCCTTACAGAAATCGCACGGTTGAGGAGAATCTGGATCTCTTTATGCGCATGAAGGCCGGGGAGTTCCCGGACGGAAGCCGGACACTGCGTGCCAAGATCGACATGAAGAGCCCCAACATCAATATGAGAGATCCTGCTATCTACAGGATCCTTCACGCGCATCATCACAGACAGGGCAACAAATGGTGCGTTTACCCGTTATATGATTTTGCTCACCCGATTCAGGATGCGATCGAAGGGATCACACATTCCTTGTGCTCTCTGGAATTTGAAAATCACCGCCCGCTTTACGAATGGGTCATTGAGAACTCCGGGATCGTGAAAGCAGGGCAGATCCCTCCGAAACAAAGAGAATTTGCCCGCTTGAATATGACCTACACGGTCATGAGCAAGCGCTATTTGAGAAAACTCGTCGAAACGGGAATCGCCGACGGATGGGATGATCCCAGACTGCCGACGTTGTGCGGATTGCGCAGGAGAGGCTACACGCCTTCATCCATTTTCTCGTTCGTTGAGGCAGCAGGTGTCGCAAAAGCGGACAGTATCGTCGATATTTCCATGATGGAAGCCTGCATCCGGGATGAATTGAATGATAAGGCTCCCCGCAGAATTGCGATCAAGCACCCGATCAAGGTCATCGTGAGCAATTATCCGGATGACAAACAGGAATGGTTCGAATTGCCTAACAATCCGAATCACCCGGAAGAGGGAACACGCAAAGTCCTGTTCACAAAAGAGTTGTTCATCGACGAAGATGACTTTTCTTTGGATCCGCCTCCGAAATATCAGAGGCTGAAGATGGACGGCGAGGTTCGTCTGATGGGCGCATACATTATCAAATGTGAGAGCGCTCAAACGGATGAACAGGGACGGGTGACGGAAATCAGGGTCAGTGCAGATCTTGCTTCCGGGAACGGCAACCCGGTCGACGGACGAAAGATCAAAGGGACGCTTCACTGGCTGTCTGCCAAGAATGCTGCTCAAGTCACACTGAATCTGTACGGCCAACTCTTTACGGAAGCGGATATGACGAAGGTCGACAGCGCAGATTACGATCAGTATCTCAATCCCGAGTCTGTGATCAGCATTGAGAATGCATATGTTGAACCTGCATTGGCGGATGCACAGCCCGGGGAACGCTTCCAATTCGTTCGCGATGCGTACTATTGCAAAGATACCAAGCATGAGAATACGTTCAACCGCATCGTATCTCTCAAAGCTCCTAAAATCGGATAAAAAGAAAGATCCTTGATGAACCATGATTCACCAAGGATCTTTTTATTAATCGATCAGATTATCCGATCCAAGCAACGAGGCCTTCAGAAGTCAGATTATCGAAGTCTTCATAACGGCTGTAATAATCCGGGATCTTAACGTTTGTGAAGATAGCTTTTTGATAGTAATTGATCTTCAATGATTTCAGATTTCCGCTGATCACACGAGCCACCTGATTGAACATGACCGGAATGACAGGCATATCATCCAGGAGCTGTTTCTCTGCAGTATGCAGCAATTCGGCTCTCTTGGAGATGTCTTTCTCTTCGAACGCAGCCTGGATCATTTTGTCATATGCACCGCTGTTATAACCGCTGATGTGAGTTGCTGTAGTCATTGCTTGTCCTGCATTGACGTCAATAGATGTGCCGCAGAAGGAGGGAGCAAACTGTGCCAGAATCGTGAAAGGATCAACTGTATAGGCACAAACGTCAAGCGCGATCACTTCAAACTGCTTGTAGATGTAATATTCCGTGTACAGGTCATCCAAAACATCAGCAGGGACGGAACCTGTGTAGCTGTAGTAGTCATTGTTCGTGATTGAGCCGCGCTTGTTGATCGTGACCTGGAAGCCTAATTCGTTCCAGGCTTCTACGATCTTTTCAACAAGGGCACATTGCACTTCGTCATTGGCGTTGACCGTGATGGAGAATGCATAATCGGAAGGAGTGATCTCAACAGAACTTAACAGACTCTTGGCTTCTGCCATATTTGCGCTGGTCGCGATCAAATCTTCGGATGCAGATCTGAAAGACTGCTTGGCAGATCCTGCGTTGAATACACCGTTGGGAACCAGACCGGTGGCTGCTGTTCCGAAGACGGCCAACTCAGCTAGAGCCTCACGATCGATGGCCAAAGACAGGGCCTGACGGACTTCTTTCACCGCGAAGAGCGCCTTATCGTTGATGATCGCATCCTCGTTGAACATGATGCTGAATGTGGAAAGCGCATCGGACACAGTTGCGGAATCTTTCAGTTCCTGACGCAGGCTGAGAGGAATGCGTCCCATTGCATACAGCCGTCCTGAACTGTACAGTTGGTTGACTTGTTCAGCACTCAGATCGCAAAGGACGACCACCTTATAGGGCTTGACATATTTGTCGAGAGCATCCCGTTCTACGTTACGGCAGTAATACTGGTTTCTTTCCAGGACGAACATGGCAATCTTGTTTTCCTTGAAAGATTTAGCCTTGTCTACAGGCATGCCTTCACGGATACCGGCATTGTACTCTTCTTTTTCGGAATAGTAGTAGTCGTCATATGTTTCATATTTGACGCCGGATTCTTCGTTGCCCTTCAAAATGACTTTCGTCAGTTTGAAAGGACCGCTGGCGACCATCGTACTGGATTTCTTTGCCCAGTCAAAACTACGTCCGCAATAATCTTCACGCAGAGGAGCGGTGCAGACATTGGTCAGTTTGTAAACAAAGTTTCTATAGTCGATTGGGCCTTCAAAAGTAATTCTGACGACCGTATCATCGATAGCTTCGAGTCCGATATCATCCGGTCCGACAAGGCCTTCACAAAAATCTCTCGCGCCCTGAATATCGAACAGGAGGGAAGCAGCAGGGTTGCTGTTTTCGTAGTCCAGAAGACGCTTCCATGCAAAGATGACATCATCTGCATTAATCGGCGTTTTGTCTGTCCACTGAGAATCCTTCAGGGTGATATCCATGGTATAAAGGTTGTGTTCGGCATCTTCCTTGACCGTGTACCCACTGGCCAGGCCGTTGCTCAAATTGCCTTTTTCATCGATGACAAATAAAGGTTCGAAGATCAAACTTACGATATCTGTGATTGCGTCGTTCAAATATGCGTTTGCGGGATCAAAATCCGTAAGTGTGCAGGGCATGTACAACGAAACATAAGGACCTTTGTCATCCTCGTTTTTTGCTCCGCAAGCTGCGAAAGAAAGGCAAACCGTTACGACACAAAGTACGCTCAGCAAGATTGACATCATTCTTTTGAACATCTTTATCTCGTCCTCCTAATCATAAATCTATGAGTGCAACTGTCGTTAAACATATTCGCTCCTTATTATATCATAGTTTCTTATTCAAATCAATGTTATATTGCGCGGTCGCTTCGTTTTGGACAGATGCACAACGAAACTACGGGAAAATTGTGCATTATTGCAAAAAAGCACATGACGTGGGGGAACGTCATGTGCGTGGGGGGATTCTGCGGGGAACAGAATGATGAATGATCTCAGTGGCGGGAATGCTTGCGAATGAAATTCAAAGATGTCATCTCCAAAACAGCCAATCCGATGATACTGATGATGCAGGCAGGAAAACTGACAACGCCGGATTCGCAGAGAGCAACCAAAGCGATGATTCCAAAAAAGGAAAGGCCTGCAGCCAATAAAGACAGTGCAATTAAAGCTTTGATGACTGAGGAAACAGAAATATCTTTGAACAAAGGCATGGAAGAAACATGCACCGTGCTCAAAACAGATGTGTTTCTTTGAAACCTGGAAGAAGAATCCATAACAAGCTCCTTGTAACA